>FTEL01009407.1_pt1 | contig 14754 bp, 11 predicted proteins | sample 1658911 | NCBI WGS metagenome assembly FTEL01 (sample SAMEA3914869, study PRJEB12502) | metagenome | biome: forest; material: soil | place: USA | collected 2012-03-12 | depth 0.1 m
AGACAGAACCTGCCACGGGTTTTGAGGTGGGGGGGGGGGGGGGGGGGGGGGGGGGGGGGGGGGGGCGCGAGATCGGCCGGGGTGCGGCCCCAGCCTTATGGTTGAAAGATTTGCAAATAGCGCCAGTGGCGATGGTGGTTAGTCTGGATTGTGCTGGACGCTATGGCTTTCCTGGAGAGAGCCGAATCAACCGAACCTGGCTCCCGTCACTCGGCTCTCCTCAGTCTCCTGGTTGTGGCCTGTGGGACGAGTGCCGGTGGTTTGGGGTGCCCTCATGTGGACTCTTCAAACGAGGATCTATTCCGAATCCCTCCACATTCCCGAGGGCCCCGCCTGCGCATCGGTTTTATTACCCGAAACAACAGGTGTACCTGGCCAGAGATAGCTTGCCATGTCCCGACTTGTGATGCGCAAGTCATGCACGCGGCCTTTAGCGAAGATCAAGGCTCGCCCCAGCATCGCTACCGAAGTGTCGCCCGCGAGCGCGGGCTTGGCCTGCTCCAGTTGGGTGGCCCCTCGACACCCGACAGGCCCTGAATCTTGTACTATTACGAAAAACTGGAGTAATGCCCGGCCGGAGATTGGCAGGCATGGCTGCTGCATGGAAGCGTGCCCTCTGTGCCCTCTGCCGTGGTTTGCCCGTGACAAACACCATGGTGCAATCGGGCTTCTATCGACGGCCCAGACCACCGAACAGGGCAAAGACGAAGGCCCGCCAAGAGATTAGGAGGCCCCACGTGGAGGAGCCATGCCCGCCAGGGAACTCCAGGGAGCATGGCCAGGGAGCACGGCCAGGGGGCAACGGTCGCGTCGACTCGGCGAGCAAACCCTAGCGTTAACGCTCGTGTTAGCGCTGACAAGCGTGCGCTCCCAAGCGAGCAACGCCTGGCACCTCTTCCGATCGGCCTAGTTAGTCCCGGCAGACGGCCAGGGTTTATGGTTGTAGATTCCGGGGAATCGCCCCACGCGGGCTCAGGGGCAAAGTGAGACACCCTTCGGCCCTTTTCCCGCATTGATATCTAGGGGGGTATCACTGGCGTCGCTGGCGTCGCTGGCGGGCCTGCAAGGTGCACACTGCCCCGGGCCCGTGATAGGAAGAGGGGCGCACAAAAATGCCCCTCGGTGAACGTGATAAAAGGTTGCCATCTCTGCCACCCTTTCCCCCGATCTCTTATTACCGCGGCCGGCAGGGGACGGAGGAACCTAACGGTAACCTGAGTGCGCCGAAACACATTGATCCCTACAAACACCACGGGCGACGGAGACCATGACTACTCACAGTATGAACGGGAGTAGTCAGGTGGAACGGGAAGAAGATTTGAAGAGGGGATTCCCAACGGTTTGATAATACGTTCGTAATGCTATAAGAGCCACGCGAGGGGCCTTGGCCTTGCAACTTGGGGTTGCATGTTGCCGTCCGGCTTGCTCGACGACCTTCGTTGTTTCCCCAAGTTTTGTTGTTAATTTACCCATCTCTGCACCGTTCCGAGTCGGGCACCGGTGCGGCCTCGCTTTTCGGTCGTTTCAGCTTTTCTACCTTGACCAAGGGGCCGTCCGGATTCCCCGTCCACGCATTCCGGTTTTCAAATGAAGACAGCTACCGGCGCCGCCCTTGTGCTCGCGGGCCTTGCGGCTACGGGCTCGGCCACCGCGACGACCACCGCGGCTCAGTGTCGAGTGCTCCCCGGGGATGCCGGCTGGCCGAGCTCTTCGGCCTGGGCCTCCCTGAACAAGACGGTCCACGGCCAACTCGTGTCGACCGTGCCTCTCGGCAGTGTGTGCCATGACCCAACCTACGATGCCGCTGCGTGTGCCGCCCTGCAGCAGACATGGGCCCAGCCAGTCACACAGTGAGTTCCTTCCTGTGTGGCGTCGAGATTCACATGTTACTGACAAGCCCCCCACTCTTTTCAGCTTGGACTCGTCCTCCTCTGTGATGCAGTCGTTCTTTGCCAACCAGAGCTGTGACCCCTTTTCGCCCCAGTCGACGCCGTGCCAGCTCGGTAACTATGTCCGCTACGCGGTCAACGTCACCTCCGCCTCCGATGTCCAGGCGGCCGTCTTGTTTGCGCAGGCGTACAACGTCCGCCTTGTCGTGCGGAACACGGGCCATGAGTGAGTCGAATCCCAAGCTCGGTCGTCTTGACTCTCAGCCGACGCGAGTAATCGCTGACCAACGAACCCTTCATTCTTGAAGCTTCTTTGGGCGGTCAACCGGAGCCGGCGCCCTGGCCATCTGGACACACCACCTGGACAGCATCAGCTTCGTCCCCACGCTCAGCAGCACCTTTCGCGGCACGGCCATGAAGATTGGCGCCGGTGTCATGGGCTACCAGGCTGCCAGTGCTGCCGACGCCGCCGGTAGGGTGGTTGTGACGGGCGAGTGCCCTACCGTCGGCCTCGCTGGCTTCTCCATGGGGGCCGGACACTCGGCCTTGAGCACGAGCTTCGGGATGGGCGCGGACCAGGTGCTATCGTACGAGGTGGTTACGGCCAGCGGTCAGCTCGTCACGGCCTCGCCTACCCAGAATAGCGACCTCTTTTGGGCCTTGTCGGGCGGCGGTCCCGGCACCTACGGCGTCGTGATCAGCATGACGGTCAAGACTTACCCGGCCATGAAGGTTGGCGGTGGCACCCTGCAGCTGGCCGCCGCCTACACCACCCAGGACAAGTTCAACCAGGCCGTCGCGTCGCTAGTGTCTCTGCTGCCTGGCATGACCGATCTCGGCGCTGATGTCCTCTTCGTCGCTACTAATGCGGCGCTACGCATCAACCCCGTCACGGTCTACAACAGCACCGGTGACTACGTCCAGGGGACTGTCCTGGCGCCCTTTATTGCCAAGCTGAACGAGCTCGGCATCCCCTTCGCGTCCTCATTCACGACGTTATCGTTTCTCGACCACTACAACACGTATATGGGGCCTCTCCCTAGCGGTAACATGGCGGTGGAGTCGTACCAGTTTGGCTCCCGCCTGATCCCCCGCTCTGTGATCCAGAACAACAACGACGAATTGCAGGCCGTGATGCGGAACCTGACCAGCCAAGGTGTAATTCTGGCCGGCAGCTCGGCCAACTACTCCGCACCCGACGGCGCGGCGGCCAACGCCGTCCTGCCGCAGTGGCGCCAAACGACGGTCCAGCTTCAGCTCATTACCGTCTGGGACTCGACCCCTGCGGCCTGGCCCGCCATGCTGGCCGACCAAAAGCGCATCACCGACGAGTTCGTGCCCCAGATCCAGGCCATTACGCCCGGCAGCGGCACCTACATGAACGAAGCCGACTTCAATCAGCCTGACTGGAAGACAGCCTTCTTTGGCGTCAACTACGATAAGCTCCTGAGCATCAAGAAGAAATGGGATCCCAACTCTCTCTTCTACATTCTCAAGGGCGTCGGCAGCGACGCTTGGACTGTTGCCGCAAACGGCCGGATGTGCAAGGCGTGAGTGAGCAGGACTCGCAGCTGGGGCCTGTCGTGAGAGGAGGCTTTTCTTCAGCTGGATAAAGATGGGACTCGAGTGGTTGTTCGAGGAGTAGCAAACCTTGTAATTCATCTGCAAATGGCATTTTTTCGTCCAGTACTTGTATGGAGACGGCTCCACCATATCCGGGGACATCTCGGAAGAAACGAGATAAAATTTCGACCGAGCCGAACAGCCGCAGCCGCCTGGCTGGGTTCTCTGTCCAGCTTGTTCTTGCATCATCAGTGGAGATGCCGCGGTGCCATGTTCTTCGTCATCTCGGACCATGTCCTTTCCTCTGGGCTTTGTGGAGATCACGTCGGCGACGACGGACCACATGCCACGTCGATGTCAGCTGCTCGGTTCGGTGCTGATTGAGGAGAACTGCCCGGCTGCTGCTCCCAACTTTGGCATCTTCGTTCTCGGTGATGCTCCGGGTCAGGGGTAAATAGTACTTGCAACTGGGCGGCATGCCAGCCAGACGGTCCAGACCCGGGTCCGAGACATCTGCGGTCAAATCAAGCATGCTTTGGCGCCTTGGCCTTCCAAATGCCGGGACCAGGCAATAAGTTCTTGATTGCTGGCACTGGCACAAAATAACCGCCCTTCCGGGAATCTATCCATAATTAACCAACCCCCCACCCGGCCGACCCCCCCAGGACCACAAAGCAACAATACTCCGACATCCCATCAAAGTTGAAAAGTTAAAAAAAGAGAAAAAAAAGTACCCTAAGCATCCCGACTCAGGTCATAACTCCACCCTCCCTCCCGCATCATCCTGTCCCTCGCGGCGTTGTCCTTCCTCACATCCTCCTCCGTCAGTCGGTCCGCCCCGCTCCAGTTCGCGCTGCTGGTCCTTGCACGGAACTTGTGGAACCGGTCCTTGTTCTTAGAGAACACCTCCTCCATGTTGATTGGTCCGGGCAGGCCAAATACCTGCATGGGGTCGACGCGCTCCTGCGCCAGCAGCGCCGCTTTGAGCGCCGGCGATGCCGCCCACGGCGCCACCAGCATGTGGCTGTCGTCCTCGTCGCTCTCATCGTCCGTCTGGATGTCCGGCAGCTCAATCAACTCGCCGTTCTGGAACCTTGGAGACCTTGCCGCGGCCTTGGCCGCCGACGATTTGGGAATCGCTCCACCCACCGGCCGCGCCGGCGTCTTGTGCGCCTGGTTGGGATTCTGCGCAAAAGGTATCGCCCCCTTAGAGAGCTGCGCCATGTCAAGCGGGTGGCCGGTCTTGCTGTGGCTGTTGTGTTGCGCCGTGACAGTCGCCTTGAAGAGCTCCCGGCTCGCGCTGGCTGCCGGCGGTGGCGCGTTAGAGTAGGCATTGCCGTATGTGGATTTCTGTTGGAGTTCCTGAGCGACCCAGTCAGCATCTCGGCCATGACCCTTTAGGACCAGCGGCGCGCTTACCTTTTTGAACCCTACCGAGGGCCTCACGGGAGGCCCTTTGATGGTCCCCGGATTGTGCGCTTCCATCATGTTGAGATCCCCATCGAGCTCCGGGCTCAGCCGCATGCGTTTCGCCTCCTTGGCGGGCAGTGCTGGCGGAGCCCGCGGTTGCTGCGCTCTCGAGCTTTCCTCGCCTGCGTCTTGCTGCAGCGGCCGCTTTGATGGTCCCTTGGAAGTGCTCGACAGGGCCGTGTTTACAAGCCGGCCATCCTGGGGCATCGTCGAACCCAGTCGCGAGGGTGGTCTGACGGGCCCCTTGTCGGCCATACTATACTCTGGGGGGGCGTGTGGTTGCGGCCTGGCAGCGGGGGGGGGCGCCTTAGTTTGCTTGGCCTTCTCAATGGCGGCCTTCCTCTGAGCCGCCTTTCGATCTTCCTCCCTCTGAGCCGCTTTGCGGTCTTCCTCCCTCTGCTGTTCCAGCCTACGCTCTTCCTCCTGGGCAACGCGCTTACGATCCGCCTCGAGCTTGGCGTCGCGTTTGCGTTGCGCGTCGCGTTCCTCCTGCTGCTTCCGCTTGGCAGCCGTGTCCAATGCCTTGGGGCGGCCCGTGGAGGAGACAGAAGTCTTGAGACCCGGAAGAGACGGCTTTCCGCGGAGTGAGTTCTGGCTCGCCTTGCCGTTCATTTGTCCCGCCGCGCCGAGCGGCTGCCCCAACGTGTCTTGCAGGGTGGAGGCCAAGACGCTATTTGAAGGGTTGAAGTGTGTCTGCTGCGCACCAGTCGTAACTCGGATCAACGTCGGGGCTTGCTTGGACTTGGCCAGAGCTTCCTTCGTCGGCTTCATGGGTCGTCTTATCGATGAAGCTGTTGTGGGGCGGGGTATCGACGGCGGCGGCATGTTGGTCGTGACATCAGTCATCTCCACGTCGAGTTCATCAGATCCGTCCTGCCGCGACTGGCCTTTGGTAGTGTGTGGAGTGGCTTTCGTGACTTTTGTTGGGCTTCTGGCGCCGTTTCTTGACGGTGGCCCAGGGGTCCGGAAGGGTTGTGATTGCGACGGGGCCGGAGCTTGAGCCGTCTTTTCCTGCTCCTTGCGGGCTGCAGCGGCAACTTGTTGTTCCATGACTGCAATCTTCTCCTGTTCCTTCCTGAAAACTCGGGCTTTCTCGCCTTCCTTCTCGCGGGCCTTTTCTAGCTGCTCAGCCACCCGCTTTGCTTCCCTCATCTCCTTCTCTCGGTCCTTGGCCTCCCGCCCCTCCCTGGACCGGACTGGACTGAGGGGGGCGGAAGTGGCGGATATATGCCGTGACAAATCGGGATACATGACATTCTCCGCTGTCTTGAAGGATTCGACCGACACCGACGCCCCTTGCTGATAACCGAGCCATGTTGTCGAAGGGGACTGGAGTAGAGACGATTTGCCCTCGGCGCTGACTGCTGCACTGCTCGCTATCAGACCTTTGGAGCCCTTGATGAGAGAAGTAATCGTCTTCTTGACGTGCTTGAGCGCGTTATCCTTAACCCTGAAGCTCCGCGTGGGCGACTTGGGTGGTGAAGAGGCAAGGTCTTGCTCGGTCACCGTGGAGAGTGTCGGATTCGACACGGAAATCGTCTTTTTCAACGCAACGTCGTCCAACTCGGCATCGAGTTGGCTCAGAGTCGGAAGCACCGGGACAGAGACGGACTTGCCGTGGTTGGGAGTTCGTTCGCGCATGAAAGGAAGCTTGCGTGGCGAGGTCGGCCTGCTCTGAGGAAGCACAAATTCGGAGCTGCTCGCGGCGTTTTTGGCTGGCAGGGTTTCTAAAACGCCAGAGAACACAGACTCGGCTGTCGGCGCAGCTTTTGGGCTTGTAGGCGCCATGGCGCTCGCGCTCGGCGGAGCAATCCAGTCGTCATCATCATCCTCAGGGAACGCACCAGGGGCCGGAACCGAATGCTTCGGCTTCGGCGACGGTTTCCTGGCCTCCGGCGTTGGCCCCGGAATCGGGATTTGCTGCGACGGCAGCACGTTTGCCAGCGACTTCGAGGGCCTGGCACCGCTTGACGGTCCCTTGCCAAGCATGCTGATTTGGTCCTGGAGGCGCTGGGTGTATGTCTTGGTGTGCGCAACGGAATCCTCCTTCTGCACGGTGATCTCATCATCGACGTCCATATCGTCGTGGTCGTCCTGCTCGTCCTCCGACGATTGGCGCATGGCGTTACCCAGGCTCTTCCCCCCGGTCTGTCGGCTGAAGTAACTTGGGCGGCTGCCATCTAGGTGACTCGCCCTGGACATTCGAGCGCCGCCGAGGCTTTTCTTGGAAGCCAGCGGCTCACGGGCAGGCAGTGAAGCGAAGTTCAGACTGCTCTTTCGCACGACTGGCCTGATGGGGCTTGACGCGTCGGATGGCGACCTCGCTTCATCTGCCTCAGCCGCATCGTCGCTCACTTCGCCCCGTTCGGCAGCAGTGTCCATGAGCTCCTCGGCGGGCTTTGGGAATCGTTTCTGCGGGCTGGCAGGTCTCGATCTCTGAGGTGAGAATGGCTTCTCGGGCGAAGCTAATTTGTGAGGCGAGGGCGACTGCTGCGGCAGCTGCTTGACAGGAGATGACAGCTTCGTGGGCGAAGGTGACTGTGGAGACATGATTGGTAGTCGCGTTCGGCCGGCGAACGGGCTGCTGGCTTGAAAGTTAGCGGACGACGGGGTTGGCGCAATGCTTGCCATCACATGGGTCGTTGCCTGCCGTGTCTTATTCTCGTCTGCTGATTCGAACTCCTGATCGACAGAAGCAACGGACGGACTACTCGGCGCAGCTTGCTCGCTCGGGAGCGGGAAGGCGTCGTCCGACATGTGCAGGTCACGCTGTGGACTGTCGGACATCTCGATATCCTTATCAAAGTGGTCAAATGGGAGTGTATCCTGGGATTGGCTGCCGTGGTAACCAGAGTCTGCGAGGGAAATAGGAGCTCGAGGCTCCACCTCGTGCGGGGGGTGCACCACAGCAGCCTTGGTTGGGATTTCGCGGTGGCATGCCGGAGGCTGGAGCTTATCCTCGACGATTTGGAGCCTGGGGCTCCGGGGTTGCGAGAGGTTTGACATGGCGAAGGGGTTCGGTGCACCCTTGGGTGTAGCGGAGAACATTTTGGATAATGGCTGCGAACATTCGGTCAGCATACGGCACAATAGCTCTGGCATCCGCCCGAGACGTACCACTCGAATACTGTTGGGCTCTGCTTTTCTCGCTGTGCGTGGCGTCTTGCCACGCAGCTTCCCGGGAGTCTTGAAAAGCTCGGCAACGTTCCTGTGGTTCTGGGTCAGCGACGCGCCGGGCGACTCGGGTGATGGGGTAACGCGCACATCTGATTTTCCGAAAAGATTTCGGCCATGTGCTCGTTGAGCCAGTCCATCTCGTTGCGCGCCGAGAACGAGAACTCCTCGATCTCGGACTGCGCGATGGTCAAGGCCGAGTCCCTTTCCTCCGCAACCCAGGCGGCCGAGCCGACCTGGAGACGCGGGCCTCCTCGCATAGCCATTGTTGTGGGTTGGTGTCGCCGTGCTCGGCGTGCCTCGTCGTTCTCGGCGGTCTCGGCGTTGTCGTCGCAGGCAGAGAGACAAGGGAAATGTCAACAAAACGTCGAGGCAAGGGCGACAATCCTAAAGGGAGCGGACACGAAGGTAAAGTGTAAAAGCGAAGACGTATGCTACCGAATCGGCATGTCGGGGAGAAACAGATGGTCGGTTCGCCGTGAACGAACAAAAGACTGGTTCAGAATGCGAGAGCAGCTCTGCCCTGTTTGCGAAACGGAGCTGGGTTGTGTGGTTGTGCGAGGGCGGTGGGTTGTGGACAGAGGCCTGTCTGGATTTAGTTAGGCTTTGTTTTGATTCTCTCCCGAAACGGAATGGTCGGGATGACAGCTCCTGGGTGGAGTCCCTGCGTGCCTGCCGACGCCAATTCACGTGCATGCCCCGCACCCTGAATTGAAACTTGTGGGCCCGCCACTTGCCTGAGCCGTCCGTCACTTGCCTGTCGCGTTTTGGAGGCGACAGTCGCGTCTTCTGGGCTGGGTCCTGCAGCAGCCTTCCACAGCAAAAGTCGAATCGAAAAACTAGAGAATTACAAAAGGTTTTGGTTTCGTCCTTCACCATGCCCTCAGCCAACTTTTAGTTCTTGAAGGCCACTAAACCCGAATAAAGATTGCCGCTGCCGCCAGGATGGAACCCTTCAGCGGCGATGCATTGCCTGCGTTCGACGTGCCCGACTCGACTGACTGGCTTGGGACACCGCTCTCGGGTCTCACCCAGGTCGAGCAGGCCCTGCGATGCCACGTCTGCAAGGACTTCTACAACTCGCCCATGATCACCTCCTGTAACCACACCTTCTGCTCCATCTGCATTCGCCGCTGCCTCTCAGTTGATGGCAAGTGCCCGCTCTGCCGGGCCCTCGACCAGGAATCCAAACTGCGAGGCAACTGGGCGCTGCGCGAGGCCGTCGATGCCTTTGTCCAGTCCCGCGATGCGATGCTGGTGTTTGCTCGGACCCCGGCCCCACTTGCCACACCAAAGTCCCCCAAGAGGAAGGCGGCTGAGCTCGAGGAGTCGATGCAGGAAGCGCTCGAGGCTAAGAGGCCCCGAAGGACAACGAGATCGACCAAGGCCAAGGCATTGGAGGCCACCGCCGCGATTATGCGCGATGAAGTTGACGTGCCGGAAAGTGAGGACACGGCAGACTATGAACCCGAACCTGGTATGTTGGTTCCCTTCCTGTATCTGGATTGAACAGCATTGACTCGAACCCTGCAGTCGACGGCCTTGTTGCTTGTCCGATATGTTGGATGCGGATGAAACCCTGGCAGGTCGACAAGCACATCGACACTTCGTGTCCCGGTTCTCCACAGCCGCAGATACCCTCGTCGTCTACATCAGCACCCAGCCGTCCAGGAAATAACCCCCACCCCCCGCGAAACCCTTTTAGTCCGCCGACGCCGACAAAACAACTCGAGAGGCTTCCAGCGCTCGCATACTCCATGCTCAAAGACACGGCGCTCCGCAAAAAAATGATCGAGCTGGGGCTCTCAACGAACGGCTCGCGACAGATGCTCGAGAAAAGACACCAGGAGTGGATGACTATATGGAACGCAAACTGCGACTCGGCAAAGCCCAAGAAGCGTTCGGAGCTCCTCCACGATTTGGAAGTATGGGAACGGACAATGGGCAGCCGTGCACCGGTCATGTCACGGGCCGCAAACATGGGAGCCCAGATCAAGGACAAGGATTTTGACGGGTCTGCTTGGGCGACGAAACACGACACCTCGTTCAAAGATTTGATCGCCCGAGCACGCAGCTCAAGGAATAAGGTCGATCAGCAGGCGGACGAGGGTCGCAAATCAGAAGAGCCCAGGACAGCACAGGAGGATGGGAAAGGGGAGAAGAATGCAACATCACAGCCGATGCTAGTAAGGACTGCAGTGGTCGATTTGACAGGTCCGCCGTCAAGCCAGCCTGAGCCACCCGATTCGCCTGTCAAGAGCAGGACGGAGAGTAGGGAGCCGACCTGTCTTGAATTGGAGGCACCATATCTTGCGCAAGCAGTGTCATCAAAGGGGCCAGGCAATGCGCCTTGATGAAAAAACGAATGACCAAAATATAGATACTTTGGCATCATATCACAAAACTCCTTGCGCCTTGAGAACTCGAAGCAAAAAATGCCAAATTGCGATGCCCCTCCGTTCTCCTGCCCAAACTCTAGCAATACACGTGAAAAGCCTCTCCGGGAGTCCCGAGGCGGACATGCTCTCGGACACTTGAGACATGCAGATACCCTTAACCCCACGTATTTTCAAAACGCTAATAATGGAGGAGCATCAATCACGCCCAACGTTGGCCATTCGGCGGCTGTTTATTCAAGAACTAAAACAGCAGATTGGAATTAGCCTCTATACCGTTGCCCACGACAACAACAAGCAAACCAAAAATGGGTCGGGAACTCCATCAAGTCTCCTTCAGGGACATCCTACTCATCATGTCCTCAGCGGCCTGCACCTCCTTCTCTTGTCTCCCCTCCTCCGGCAGCTTCACACCATCGGGCACCTCCCCAGTCGCCTCCAGCCGGCTCCGCATCTCCTCGGCTTCCCTCCGCTCCTCGGCCTCCCGCTTCACCCGTTCCGCCTCCTCGGCTTTCCTCTTCTCTTCCCCGAGCATCTCGGCGAGTTCGTCGTCAATCTCCCCCTCGTCCACCACCACGGTCCCCGCCTCCTCGGCCAGGATCCTCCCAACCTCGTCCGCGGCCGCCATTTGCTCCCTCAAGCGGTCCACGACCTCCCCGACCCGCTCGGCGCCGCCGACCTGCACGTGCAGCCTTTGCAGCGCCGCGCCCGACGCCTCCATCACCCTTACGAGTTGCACGTTGTCGGCGGCCTGCTCAATCTGGGCGGCTACCTCCTCGAGCTGGCTGACGGTGGCGAAGCGGCGCTCGAGGGTCGATTCGGCGAGTTTCTTGGCGCGGAGCGCGGCGAGCGCGGCCACGCGGTTGTTCTTGGCCGCGGCTTGCTTCGCCTGGGCCGCGAGCAGCTCCATGCGCTGGCCGAGGAGGGCGGCTTGGTGGGTGAGGGAGGCGAGCAGCTCCTTGAGCTGGGCGACCGAGGTGTCTTCGGGGGTGATCTCGGGAGCTTCATCAGCGCCGGGAATTTTGATCTTGACGGTGGTGCCGTCGTAGACGATGACGGCCTTGTCGCGAGCGAGGAAGCACAGGAGGACGTCCATGTCGGTTTCAGACAGGTGCTTGCCGTCAAGGAGCTGGTCATTGAAGGTGCGGTAGAAGTGAGATTTGGAAAAAGTCCGCTCGAACCGGGTTTGCGTTGCGGCGGCGGCCATGTTTCGCTCGCCGAATGTCTTGCCAGCGTCTTCTACGTTGGCCAGGACGACAAACTGCCCTGGCGGCAAGCTGTCCTTCTTCAGCATGTCGGCCACGCCCAGCTGTTTCATGGTCCACGAGGCGAGACCCCACACAGACCATGGCCGTCGGTATATGCTCTCCTTTGCGTCGAGAAACTCCCGCAGGGGGATCAGATCCTTGGCTGCGAGCGCTTCGCGGACCACAGCGCCGAGAGCGAGTGGCCTGCCGTACTGTTTGGACTCGAGGGCGCGGAGGAGCTGCTCATCCGAGTGGAGGACAAAGAGGTTCGACGCTGCTGCGCGGCCGGCGGGGGCCAGCCCAGAGCCGACGATGCGGGCGAGGGCCTTGCGCCATGCTGAGACGTTCGCTTGGTAGCCGTCCGGATTGTGGGTGCGCTGGGTCTGGAAGTCGGAGTAGAGGGCGGGAAGGCGGGCTCTGATGGATGTGTTAGCGGGAATGGTGCTTGGGTCAAGTGGAACATGAATGCCAACATGCTTTCTGAAGCCAGGCTCGTTTTCCACGAGGTAGTCTAGGAGAGACTGGCTCATGGCGCCAAAATGCAGCAGGTGAGGCCGGGGCGATCAAGTCTGTTGGTTTGGAGGACCCGCCCCTCAGTCATGACAGGGAGGAGGAGCACGGCGGATCTCCGGTGAGGAGTGTGAAGAAGAAAAGTAAGGAAAATTTGGTGATTGATCGCAACACAGCCCGTCAAAAAGGAGCCCGGCGCGTAAACAGTCGGCAGTGTTGAGCGGAACACGCGCGACGCGCTTGGTCGAAGTTGATGGGATGGGGAGGCCGCACTGCAGCGGCTCTGGACAATGACGTCCAGGCAACAACCCGCTGGGGGCGGTTGGGTGATCCGGCAGGCAGCCCGGGGTGGGGCGCGCAGTGCGCAGCACCAAAGGCGAACAGGGGCCAGGGGCAAGACATGATTTATTCGCTTCCCCTATTCCGCCCAAAGCCATCAGGTATTAACTATTGTTGCCCATACACGGCATTGCCGTGGCAGACAGCCATGATTATGCATACAACGCCGTCCCATGCAAGCCGCCTCAACCTTGGCGGTGTCTAACGTTAGCTCTACCGCGCCACACCCAGACGACCCCGATTCCCACTCCCACCCATCTTGTCTTTTGTCTGTTTTTAACCAAATCCGTCGCCGAGGGAAGCGTCTCCTTCGACCTCCCGCAGTATCGCCGGCTTCGTGTCATTCAGAGGCGCCGTCTCCAGCCCGGCACCGCCTCCCGCAGGCCCGATCAAGCTGGTCCTCCTCGATCTCTTGTTGCCCAGCGTCTCGCTTTCCTCATCCACCACTTCGGGCTCGCTCTGCCCCTCCCCGTCGTAGTCATCTCCCCGGGCCGCATCCGCCCTCAGTCCTTCCTTGAGCTGGTTGTTGAGATGCGCCAGGAAGTCGCTGGCCACAGCAAAGTTCTGCACCCCACACTCGCCAGGGAGGAGCGCATACATTCGGCGCGCCTCGTTCAGGCACTTTTGCGCCTGGACGTGCTTGGCCTGGGCGATCCACGCTTCGGCACTGAGCACGCTCCACAACGCCGACTTGCGCCGCCTGCCGCCCAAGGCCTGCGAGCCGGCACCCTGCTTCGAGGCGTAGCATATCGCCAGGCGCTCCTTGAGCAGCGCGTCGCCGATGGGGCCAAGCAGCCTCGACTCGAGCACTCTGGTGCCCCACCGGACGGCTTCGTCGATCCCGGAGCCGCCGCGGAGCCGCAGCAGCTCCAGGGCCAGCACGGTGCATCGCACGGCGCCGTCCAGGGAGTTGCAGCGGATGTGGTACGAGTAGAAGGCCTGCTCGAGCATCTGGTTGATTGTCTCGATGCGCGTCTTGGACGACATGTTCTGTGGCATGATGAGGAGGGCCAAGGCGGCCATCTCGTTGGCCGACGCGTGATACTTCCACGCCTTATCGTTCTGGAAGTCGCCGCGCAGCAGATCGTACGTCGACATCGCCAGTTTCCAATCCCGCAGCATAAAGGCAAAGTCGGCGAGTCGCCGCATGATGGCCTCGGGGCTGTCGGCCCGGTAAAATCCCGACGCATCGTAGTTGCTCGACGAGCCGCCGCCGCCGCCGCCGGATGAGCTGCGGCTGGAGCTGCCAAAGGTCCACCGCTTGGACAAGCTCATGAAGCGGCCGCTGATGCCCCGCCGGCGTGAGGCAACCTGGTCGTTCCACACTGAGACGTTTCGCTCCATTGTGGGAACCAGAGACTGCGTGACCATCTCCCGCACGAACGTCCGTATTGCCGTCGCGTCCGACTCGAATATGTAGCGTGTCGGGTCCTCAAAGTCCTCTCTCGCATCGCTCGCCTCGATATCAGCAAGTTCTTCGGCCGCCGTCATCCAGTCGCTCCGCGGGAGTGGAATGCTGTCGTCGTCCGTCTCGGCGCTCTGCGAACTGCGTAGCCGCAGCAGGTGACAATGCAGCCCGAAATTCCGCTTCATCTGCTCAAACAGCGCCATCGACTTGGTGATGTCACCGCTCTCCTCGTCGTGCACCAGGATGTAGTACCGCAAATAATCCCCATCCACCCACGGCGGAAGGGCACCCTCGCCCTGGCTCGTCTCCCGGTAGAGCTTCTGCAGCGCCTCGATCGGCGCCGGGTTCCTCGAGCTGATGGCCATCACGCACGCCACAGGATGGGCAAACGACTCATGGCACACCAGCGGCATCCCGGATAGCAGCCGCCGCAGGTACAGAGCGTAATACGGCGACGTCGCATCCAAATCTACCCCCTCCCTCACGGGCGTGATGACGGGCGACATGGCCCCACCAACATAGGCCTCCTCGGCAAACCGTAAATGCCTCTCTACAACCTTTTCAACCCTTCCCGCTTCCCCCACTGCACCACCACCAACCCCCACACCCTCATCAGCCTCCGGCTCAGCGAGCGGCGGCCCTGCCCCAAACCTTACAAACCGCACCGCGAAGTCCTCCCACCCCTTCGCAGCCCCATTGCTATCCCTTACCGTCACCTTCCCCTGCACCCTCTCCCCAAACGGCCTCAGCAGCTCCCA
>FTEL01007114.1_pt1 | contig 14737 bp, 9 predicted proteins | sample 1658911 | NCBI WGS metagenome assembly FTEL01 (sample SAMEA3914869, study PRJEB12502) | metagenome | biome: forest; material: soil | place: USA | collected 2012-03-12 | depth 0.1 m
GCTCGTGGTTGTCAGTCATGGTCGTCACCTCTGCGGTAGGGCTGTACGGATCTGCTCGTCGGGCGGGGTGGAGGGTTGTTGGGTGGTCAGGTACGTCCACGGGAGATGGTTGTGCTGCGCGGTTGCTGATTTTGAGGTTGACGCAGCGCTTACCGCGACGGAGGCGGGGAGGAGGACGTTTGGGAAACTGGGTTTTCAGAGGACGGGGTACAGGGAGGTGTTCGTGAGGCGAGGAGCATCTCGCGATGGCGAGGGTGAACAGGGGGTGGATATGGTCTGTTGCTTTCCTGCTGACGAAGTTGATCTTGAGGAAGCTGTTGGCCAAGGGGTGGTAGTCTCGAGTTCTGAGATGGTTGTCAGGTACGAAATCTAGCAGTGTCATGATTTCAGCGCTGGTCGTTGAGCACGGGCCGGATTCCTGTGAGTCTCTGCCATTATCGTAGGCATCAACACGTTTCCGTGGCAAAAGTCTCGAAACTCTCGACAGCGCAATATCCGTCTGATGCTTGGGGCATTTTTGCAAACCCGAGATAAGCTGTGGAGCTGCAAAAAGTCGGAGACCTGACAAGAATCTTCATTTCATTTGATTTTCCCACCAAGTTTACACAAGCAAAAGGAAAGGTCCTACCCGGAATCGAACCGGGGTTGCCGGAAGATTCTGATGCCATCAGAATCCGGAGTGATAACCGCTACACTATAGAACCAGGAGCCAATATTTTAATTCCTCCTCCAACTCGCGAGATCTGTGGATGGTGGGCAGCATCCATGGATGGCCCACCGGAGGCGTGGGTCGGCTCCACCAGTTGATGGCCGGCGTCGGAGCAGTTAGTAATTGTTTGGGGTTTCAGCAGGGATTTGAAGCCGAGGAAAATCACGATGCCGTTGGCCTGTGTTGACCATTGACGAGGTTATGCGGAGGTGGATGGCTTGGTTTGCCAGCGGTTGGTAACGGTCTTTGAACAGTAACCCGTTGTCCTAGCTTCCTCGCCGAGCAGAAGCAAGCAATGATAAGCAGACATGCGCGGCCTCATTCGTATTCAGCCATTGGTTTGCGCCGAAGTCTCGAGGCGGTAGATCCCATGGCTATGATCGCCCAGAGGCTTGGAAGGACGTTCGGCAACATGGTGCCCTGGAATCCCAACGCCAGAGCAAATCCTTGGCCGCTGGTGACCTTGTCTAATGTGAGTTGTGTGATAGACTCAGGTTGGCCTCCCTCACCCGTGGATGATCGGCGCGTTGGGGCACGGTCTTCAGGAGCGGTATGCTCCCTGTGCTCTGCGGTGGCGGCGCCTCCCTGGCGAGGGAGTTGGGGAACTCCGCAGCCCACTGCGATGCGGGTGAGTGGCGCGAGGGCGGAAAGCGCCAAGAGAAAAAAAAATGTTGCAATCCGGTGATTGAGTCTTTCTCAAGGTGATCGGGCTCGGGCCTGCGGGTGGTCTCGGCGCCTGAGGGAGGCGGAGGGGATTGTCAAATGCAGGGCGCCGACTTGAAGCGGCTGAACTCGAGACACCGACCTCTTGCCTCACAGAAAGGTTGTGCAACGAGGTCCGGATATCGCCATGCATTCGTCGTTGTGGGGTGAGACTTTGGCGGGTTGTCCTTCCTCTAGTCCGTGAGTCTGCTGAATGGAACCGCCATGTCGCGGAGTCCGTCGTGTAACTTGAAGTCAGAGATTGCGACCGCCAGTCGGAAACAAGGGAGCGTGCGCTGAGGCCTGGCCAGCCAGTGTCTAAGTTGGCCGGGGAAGGGACGGGAGGCTGGGATGCCGTATAGCCGCAGCGACTGGAGAAGTCAGTGACTTGACTCAAGTGAAATTGCCCGACGCGAGCTTGAGTGTGACAGCCCCATGGAGAAGAACACATAGTGACCTGCTCGGTGTTGGCCGCCCGGCACAGGCGGCATCCAGCCTGTGGTGTGCCGCGCGGTCTATTGTTTGCCGGCCGCGACCTCGGCGGGAGACTGCGTATGCGAACACGAGTGCTGCTGGCGCCCGGACGCTACCAGCTGCAGTTGTCGAAAAGTGAGCGCTGTTGTGCTCGGGCAGCTGCTGCCTGGGGCGAGCAGACTTCCTCGAGTTGGAGAATGAAGGGTCGGCAGCCTGCTTGGTACCTGCCTCGTACCTACCTGCCTTGGTCTCCCTGGCTGGCAGCTTGAATTGCCCGCTCCCAAAGTCCAGGCCTCATTCAGTGCCACCGCCAGAAGCATGTTCCCGGTACCCAGATCCTGGGGAACGCCAGGCGTCTAATGGTTTCATGGGACTCTCCGTGTCCGGGCGAGACGGGAAGCCCGGCGGATGCCGTCAGGGTCCTCGTACCCGCGGCTGGCCGCCTCGAGGGCTCGCCTTTCAGATCGCCTTCCAGATTCATGATCAGATGCGATTCGGCTTTTCCGGGCGTGCCGAAGATCAACCCAGATCTGCAACTCTCCAATTCTGCGTTTGGATCCTGCAAACGACCCGAAATGGCGGAAAGGGCTCCAGTTCCTCCCTGCTGCAGAGCGCCTCACCCGCGAAGCTGCACACGGCCACCACAAACCCGCCCTGCCTCATGGGCCTCATCCGGAGGCCCAAGTCTGAGGGAGACCCTCTGCGAACGGGGCTAGCAAGTTTGTTTCACATCCACACTGTGGGCAGTGCCAAAAGGGGCAAAACTGATGCCGATGAGGTTGGCGTTGACGACAACACAGGGATAGGCGGAGGCCCGAGCGGGATGGCGAACCACCCGTTGCTGAGCGCAACGACAGCGACCACCTAGACAGGCGACACCAGGGCAAACGGACGCAGTACGCCGTGAGAGAATATGTATATAAGGCCTTGTCCCTCCTCTTCCATCCGACTCCTTCTTCTCCATCAGCATCAGCATCAGCATCAGCCTCAGCATCTCAGCTTGACTTCCAGCTCCACTCCCCAACAACAAACCACCATCCACATCCCAGCTTCTTTCAAGCACCCTTTCCCACCACCACCATCAAAATGCAGTTCTCCAGCGTCTTCACCATCCTGGCCGTCGCCATGACCGCCTCGGCCATCCCCTCCGGCGGCAAGGGCGGCGGCGGCTCCACCGAGATCAACGCCTGCTCCAGCAAGACCGCCAACGTCTGCTGCGGCAGCACCGTTCTCGGGTGCCTCATCACTCTCATCGGCAAGGAGTGCGCGGGCGAGTCGTACTGCTGCGACACCAACGCCCCCGAGGTGAGTCCCTTTCCCCAGCCTCGTTTCCCTCACCCACACCAGCCGCCCAGACCCAAACTGACCCTCCCTTCTCTTCCCAGGGCGGTGCCGTCAACATCAACGCCCTCGACTGCGTCAAGGTCATGTAATCCACCACCCACCACACCCACCACCACACGAGGGTTTCTTTCGAGGTCGTCGGGATGGTGCCGCGAGCAAGCACACGTACAACACCCACACACCATCTCGATGGCAGCATGCGCACGGGAGTGCAAGGGAGAAGGGGGGATGGGCTCGCCGGACTGGGATACAGAGGGGATCATTTGGGGATGGATGTGACAATGGTTTTCCTCGTCTGCTCTTGGGGCTCTCGTCTTTTCTCTCTCGAGGGAGATAATTCTCGGGCTTTGTGATAATCATTTTGTCCTTTTCTGATTCTACACTATTGTCTAATTCCTAGCTTTGGTCGCCCAGGTGATGGGGGACTGTAAACTAGTTACGCTCGTTTTTGGAAACAATATCAAGTACTTTCTCGTATGGGACTTTGGGTTAAAAGTGCTTGGTGGTTTGTTTGGTTGGGCTGGAAAATCAATCATCGGTTGACCCCCCTGGCTCGGGGGTCGAAGTCCAAAGTAGCATTGGTGTTCACAACATCTGCACATTAATCCATCCCTCAAAATTAACCCTTGTTAAATTTTCGCTGTTTCCCCAGCACCGGGTTTCACACGTTGGAGAGTGAGCGGAAAAGGTGGCCGCATCTCGCAAGATACGCCCCTTCGTAACTCCTGATAGCCACCAGATGCGCTTTATACTCGCCAGTCTTGCAAACCCAGTCCTTTGGTCTAAGACCAGCTTCGAAAACCTCCTGATTTGATACAGGATCAACAGCCTGATGATCCCAATCCCACCTGTATTCATCACCATCCCACACCATCTTGTGCACTATCATCTCATGTAGGAACCCCATGTAGCTCGCAGGGTCACGCGGGCAATATCCCGTGGGAGGTGGATGGACACGCCGGAGCGAGAACGCAGGATACTCGCCCGATCCCCAGCCCTGTCCAACCACAACCTTGACCGAGACGTCGTCGGCCATTGTCGGTAGTATAAGGTGGAGAGATTCATCCGTCCGTGCAACGGGATACAGCACGCCGCTGGAATGCAGGGCGTCGGCCCAGCGATCTTCACCCCATTCCTGCCGGTTCTGGCACTCGGCTAGCACAGCCATAACGTCGCCCAGGAGGAGGCAGCCTGTTGTGGACTCCATGGTGTAGTACCTTTTTTTGGAGGGGTGGGGGGGCGAGATAAGCGTATGCACAATCCTATACCACATCCAAGTACGCATGGACAGGCGCTTGAGTAGGTAGGTGGTACTTACATCCACTCATCCCCGCCCTCGTCGCTATAACAGTCCACCTCTATATACCGGCACGGCGGCTGCGTAGCCAGCATCGTCGCCCACGACCCGGGCTCATCATAGATGCGCTTGGTCAAATGAAACTCTCCCTTCGGCTGCTGATTCGGGGGGCGGATCTCCCTCCACCCAAGGGAGACGCCGAGCGAGTTGAACGCGGGGTTGAGTCGCCACGCCGTGGCTGGCGGTGACTCCCCCTCGCCGCGGTGCGATGGATACCAGCAGGCCTGTTGGAGCGCCGGGGAGTCCTGGATCACGGCCCGCCAGCGGCGGCAGACGCGCTGCGTGACGATAATGTCCTGGGGGGTGGGCAGTTGGAGGAGGATGCGCTCGAGGAGCTCGTAGGTATTGAGGACAGCGTTCACGGGGGATTGCATTGCGGTGGGTGGAGTGTTGGGGATGCGTGGTGGTTGGTGAGTCACGTCCATGGCGGCGGTTGCGGTTTCGACGATGGTGGCGGTTGCGGTTTCGATGATGGTGGCGGTTGTTGTCCAAGTTGCAGCTCGGAGAGGAAGACTTGGTGGGGGAGGGGTTCTACTTTGAACACCACTTGTCAAGTCTTATTCGCCCCCCGCGACTGTAAATTCGTTGTTGTCGGGGTTTCAGGCGAACCTCCATCCAGCCCGCGAAGAGGAAAGGAAGGTGATGGAATGATTTTGGGAGGTCCGGCGTGGCACAAGGTCGCGTTTAACCACAACAGGGGAAGTCTTGCGGGCCCTCTCCACGCCGTCTTAACCAAGCCCAGAATGCGACCTCGTCACAACCTCTTTCCCCTGGTCACCAATGCGAGGAGTGCTGTGGGCGGCGGGGGACACACGAGGGCAACCTTCAGGCCAGACAGCTCGGAACACCTTCCACCAATTCACAAGGACACAGCAAGTTATGAAAATCATCGTGAAATTGGGCTCCTGAGAAAGAAGAGTACGAGATGAGCAGCTCCCCCTTCTGTCATCATCCTATCTGTGTCCATAGTCCTGCCGCAAGAATAGCTTCGCTCCAAAAAGATAGTCAAACGCAACTTGCTCTGAACTCTGGCTTCCCAAAATTGCTTCCCAACGGCCAAATTGTGGTCTCGCCGCCGAGGCAAGACTCAAGCCTCGGTGGCGGTGTCTCCTTGAACAGTTTCGGTGAGGACAGGGATGAGTCCCTCACTGCCCGTGTCATGAGCGATGAGTCCCTCGCCGCCCGTGTCTTGAGCGATGAGTCCGTCGCCGCCTGTGTCGTGAGCGATGAATCCCCCACCGTCCGTGTCATGAACGTTGACCCCGTCACCTCCCCCATCAGCAGCTGCCACCGCGGCCCCCAAGCCATCCCCAATCAACCCATTCTCAACCATCCACCTCCCCGTCGCCCACGGCCTCTGCAAAAACCCCTCCACCCCCAACTGCCTCGCAGCGCCGACCTTCCGCTCCACCCTCCTTCTCATCTCCTCCCCTCCATCATCATCCTCAAACACTCTCCCCACAATCACATGATAAACCTCCCTGGCCGCCCCCATCTCCCCCACCCTCCTCAACCTCTCAGCGACCAGCCACTCTCCGTTATCCGGCACGCCCCGCGCCCACTGCACCAACCGCGTCGGCCGCCAGTCGCGGTCCGACAGCCACGCTGGCCGCGCGTCTTGGATTTCGAAGGCAGGCATGACGCTGACTGCTTCCCAGTCGACCACGCCAGTCAGCTTGTAGGTGGCCGGGTCGAGGAGCAGGTTGTGCTCCGACAAATCGTCGTGCCAGAGGATGCCGACATCCTCGGGACCGTTGGCAGCGGGGAAGAGAGCCGGGATGAGGGAGGCGAAGTGCGTGAGGATCGCGTCGACGAGGGGTTTGTGGCGGTGCAGCTCGCGGTCGTTGGCGCTGTACCAGGGGGTGGCTTCCGCCGGGGAGAGGTCGTTGAGGCGTTGGTGGAGGAGGGAGAGGCGCGCGTCGATGAGCTCGCGCGTGGTGGAGAACGGGCCGCGTGCGACGGGGTAGTAGATGCGCTTGTCGAAGAAGAATTCGGGGGAGACGATCCGGCCCAGGATGAAGGGGTCGTTGGGGTTGAGGTCTCTGTTGACGGTGCCGGCGAGGTGGGGGTTGTGGGGGGGTTTGGTCGGTGAGGAAGGGGGTTGAGGGGGGAGGACGTGGTCGGCGACATCGGAAAAGTAGAGGTTTCCGAGCTTGCTGAAGCGCAATGCAACGAGCTGCTTGGTGTGGTGGGCCAGCTCGGCGAAGAAGGCGACGCGGGCGTCGTCGGGCATGGTCGGCCACAGCTTGCGCAGCGGCTGGCCGGGCATCATTTCCATCACCACCCACTCGTATCCCAGCTCGTTGTCGTCGCTCGAGGAGAAGGCCACGACGCGGGGGACGGGCAGCGTGGTGTGGCGGCGGACGTACTCCATCGTGGCCATCTCGCTCTCGGTCTTGAAGAAGGGGTCGATCGGGAGGGACACGCGGAAGATGTAGGACTTGTCCCAGGCCGGGTTTGTGAGGCTGTAGAGGCGGTTGTAGGTGCCTTTGGCGAAGAAGTCGATCTCGGCGTCGGCGAACTGGGGGAGCTCGCGCTTGAGGACGGCGCGGATGGGGGCGATCGAGGCGCTGTGGTCGTGCGCGCCCTCGGGCCAGTACGGCTGCTCGCCCTCGGGCCAGTAGCGCTCGAGGTAGCCGTCATCTTTGTGGTTTCGCCAGTAGCGGTGGAGGTCGGGAGGGGGAGGCTTGGGGTGGTCGGGGGGGTTGACGCGGATGGGAAAATCGGTGTTGGTAACCTGCGAACTCATGGTTGCGGACGACTGAGGGTTGTTGATGATCGTTGGTGAAGGGTTCTGCGGGCGCGTCGCAAGGTTGGAGGAGTCGAGAGATGCGAATTCGGCCATGGTTGGTTCTGCGGAAGAAGGGAGGGCCCAGAGAGTTGCTTGTTCTTGCCGAGTTCCAATGCTAGAGCCAGGGCCGCGGGGAGTTGGAGTGGTTGAGTAAGAGCAAGAAATGATGGAGTCTCTGGGGCAGGAGCCTTGGGTGCCGAGGAGGAGCCTCTCACACTTGCGCCCAAGGCACACTAAGATAATATGGAGCGAGTGGGGCGATGCGCCCGATGTTGCAGCCTTTCTGTCGTCCGAGAGAAGGTTGGGATGACGGGAACGAGAGTGCGGGAGGGCTCATCCTATCCTATCTTCAGTCCGATAGCCTGGAGTTGCTTCAAGGGTCGGTTCAATTCGGACAGTTGGACAGCAAAATGCCAGAATGAGAATGATGTGACAAGATGCCTCGGATGTGGGAGAAGTAGGGTGTATCTACCTGTTCTATGACCATTAATGTACAACTCTATTATTCGTCCATATTCCCACCCCGAAATGCCGCTTTTCCGACCCATTCAAATGAATGTTGCAATAGACGCCGCTCATGACCTCCCAAAAAGCCCCTCCTTGGTCGTCGCCTTGGTCGCAAACGCAAGGGTCCCTCCCGCCACGCAGATGACGCCGCTGAAGATTGTCGCCTGCAGGTAGCTGTGGTACTTGTCCAGCATGACACCATCCACGGGCGGCCCGACCAGCGACGCGGCAGAAGCCATGGCCATGCCCATCCCCATGTACGTGCCGAGGTTGCGCGGGTCATCCGTACAGATCGAAAAGGCGGCCGATGCTCCCGAGATGATGGTGCCCGAGGAGAAGCCAAAGGCGATGGAGTAGACGACCAGGCCGGCCGTGCTCGTGGCCGTGGTCATGCACAGGCCGATGATGCCCGTGAACAAGCCGCCAATGGCAAACATGTTGAGCTTGCCGTACTTGTCGGCCAGCATGCCGGGAATGATGCGGCCAAAGGTCGAGGCGGCGTTGACGATGGCCAACAGGTACGAGGCGAAGGTGGCGTCGATGCCACGGGTGATGGCGTAGGACGGGATGAAGAAGAGCGGCGTGAACATGCCGATGAAGCAGCAGAAGCCCGCGGCGACGATCATGAGGAAGCGGATCTCCTTGAACGCCGCGGCGATGAAGAAGCTCGTCTTGCGCGAGGGCAGGCGGGCCTGGATGGCGAAGCATGAAAACCCCAGCAGCGGCAGCACCAGGAAACCCATGACGCGCACCGACCAGCCAAAGCCAAGCGAGGAGCTGTTGAGCATCCTGGACAGCGCAATGGGAAAGATGACGCCGCCGATGGAGCTGCCCGAGACGACAATGCCAAGCGCAGCAGCCCGGTTCTTGTCAAAGTACTGCGCGACCGCCGCAAAGGCCGGCACCTGGAGCAGACTCATCGAGAACCCCGTCAGCACGCCCTGCGCGAGCATGAAATGCCAGTACTTGGTCGAGATGCTCGTCATCATCAGGCCAAAGACGTAGAGCACGGCTCCCGGGCGGATGACCCAGGCGCCGTAGCGGTCGAAGAGGGGGCCCGTGAGGGCGCCGCCGGCGAACTGGATGAACGAAGTCAGCGACCCGATCCAGGCGATGTTGTCGGACGGCTGGCCGCGCAGCTGGTGCGTCATGTAGTAGGCCTGGAAGACGCCGAACGAGTTCATGAAGCCGAGGCAGGAGAAGAAGATGCAGGCGGCGCCCGCGACGGCGAGCCAGGCGCGAGCTCCGCCGTCCGGGGCGGGGCCGAAGGCGCTGTGGTTGGCTGCATCGTCGGGGGTTATGGGGCCGTTGGCGGACTCGGTGTCGGTTGCTGTGTCGGTTTGGTTGTTCTTTTTCTCGTCCTCGGGTTGGAGGGCTGGGAGGCCCTGGGGCTCGGTGGTCGCCATGGCGGTGTGGGGTAATGGGGGGATGGAGAGAATGAAGAGAAGTAGGCAGAGCAGAACAAGCCAGGCTCTAGGAATTAGCGTCCCAAAATACCATCTACCCAGGGCGCGTTGGTTTCAAGTTTGGGTGTGTGCGCGTATCGACATCGAGGGGGACGACACGAACGAACTGAAGACTGCGGAGCAAAGTTATATAAAAGATTGAACTTGGCGCCAACACCGGCCCGTTGAAACTGCAGAACCGCCCGGGGCGCCCCCCCGCTCCCGTCCTGACAGCCTGCGCGTGCGCGATTCCGTCATGTTCCGTGGTCGACTGGCGATTCTATTCTCCATGCGGTTGGTTCGATGTGGTCGGTGATCGGTATATTGGGGCACCGACTCGGATTTAAGGGACTCGGATGACCAACCAGGGCGGCGCAGGTGGGGCCCAATACGACCCTGTCTGCAGCTTTGGGCGCGTGTTGGATCCTTCGATCCACAAAATGCCGAGTCCTTGGACGCCCAGAAACACAAAAGCCCGCATTTCTGTCCTGTCCCAACCCTCCGACCCCGAACCCGACTCGCTGAGAAAGTGAAGAAACTAGAACGGCTAGCGCCAGCCCGAGCCCGCCCTAACATTAGCCCGCGCTGAGAGTCCAAGGTGATGGAGCCTGAGGCCGAGCGGCGGCGGCGACGGCCTGCAGTGTATGTGTGGTTCTTTTGGCAGTCCCTGACTCTCTCCCGTCCCTGTTGGGAATTGGCGATTTTGGTGGTCGCTGGCTGCTCAGCTGGCTGCTCGGGCTTTTGGTTCGCTTCTTTCTACGAGCCGAGCACACCCCCCCAACGCTCCTTCGATGCTCGGCGCAACTGTTCGACCGACCTCAAGCTGACGCGAACCACCAAACCTGCCCAACAGCTCCTGCATCCTCTGCAGAAAACGAAAAATCCGATGCAACAGGGAGACACCGTGCAGCAATTGCGCAAAATCGAAGTCGGCCACCTGCAGCTACAGGGACCCTCCGCGGCCTCATGCCCCTGCAGGCACTCCAACAGCTCGATCACGACGCCCGCAGCAGGGCCCCTTTGGCGGCACACGTCCGGGGCAGACCCATGGGCCTGAGCATGGATCCGACGTGACGTCCTCACTGACAGCCCCGATTGCCCCAGCCGCTCCCTTGACTCCGAGCACGTCAACACCATCCGTCGTGCCCAGCCTTCATGCCCATGATGCAAACGGACCAACCTCGACGCCGCGCCCCCCAGGCAGCTTGTCGACGGTCGAGACACCCGAGGCACGGAGCACTCTCGACTCTTCCAGAGGCGATATCCTAGCACCACCAGCAAGGCACATCGCCGTGTCGTCAGCCCCGAGCTCGGCCAACACCCCCGTATCCACCTTCACCAGGACTTCCCGTGTCGAAACTCAGACGGTCAATGTCTCGGGAAATTTCTACTTCCACTCGGAGCACCGCCTGGCCAGCGAGGCCGGCGCCGTCACGAGGAGCGTCACTCACAAGACGCGCCTGTTTGGCCAGAGCCATTGGGTCAATGCCTTTGCACTGGCACGTCTTCCGCTCTCTCCTCGCTGTCCCTATTCCGCTATTATCATACAACATATCGGGAAACATCAGTGGATTTACTAACATGCCTTCGTGGCCGTCTAGCTCGACGACGTGTTCGAGATTGTGGAACGCCAGCTGCGCAATGACACGACCAAGGGTTTCCGAACTGAGAAGCGCTGCAAAGCCATCGCCAAGGTGATCAAGGCTCGGCGCGCTCCCCCATGGCCTTGCACCCCGACCCCTGATCTCCCTGCCATGCTCGTCGCCAACGGGCTGGTAGACTGCTATCTGAAGACGAGCGAGACTGTCCTCCGCATCCTGCACATCCCCGCCTTCAGGCGCGACTATGACGCTGTCTGGGACCGCTCCAAGACTCCCGACCCCGCCTTTCTGGTCCAGCTCAAGCTTGTAATGGCCATCGGGGCCGCGACTTATGACACCACCTTTTCTTTACGTTCCGAAGCCACGAGATGGGTGTACGAAGCACAGACATGGCTCTCGGCGCCTGAATTTAAGGCCAGGTTGGGCCTCCGTGCCCTGCAGAACAGCATTCTGCTTCTTCTTGCCCGCGAAGCCACGGGCGTTGGCGATGACATGGTCTGGGCCACCGCAGGACTCACCCTCCGCGTTGCCATATACATGGGCTTACATCGAGACCCCGCGGGGCTTGGACCCACAGCCACCACTCCGCTGGTCGCCGAGATGCGCCGCCGGCTATGGAACACGGTCCTCGAGCTCCTGCTTGAAGCGAGCCTCAACTCAGGCGGACCGCCGCTGATCAGCGCCGATGACTTCGACACCGAACCCCCCGGAAACTTTGACGACGACCAGCTCACCGGCGCCATGGGGGAGGACCCGGTCCCCAAACCAGACGACCAGTTCACCCAAACCACCATCGCCATCGCCGTCCGCAACACCTTCCCCCAACGCCTCGCCATCGCCAAATACCTCAACGACCTCTCCTCCCGCGGTACCTACGCCGAAACAATCAAACTCGACACGGACCTTCGCGCCGCCTTCAAGACCCTCTCGCGCACCCTCCAAGCCTTCAAATCCCCCTCCCCCGCCCGCGGGCGCGGCCCCACCGACCTCGAACTCCGCCTCGTCGACCTCCTCGTCCGGCGCTACTTCCTCTCGCTGCACATCCCCTTCTTTGCTCCCGCCCTGAAAGAAACCGCCTTCGCCTTCTCCCGCCGCGTGGTCGTCGAGTCCGCCCTGCGCGTCTGGCGTGCGGCCTTCCCGAATCCAATCTCCACCTCGGCCGGGTCGCGCATTGTCGACACGCCCTTCCTGCGACTGGCCACCAGCGGGTCGGGCTTCTTCCGCACGGTCGCGCTACAGGGGTTTATCGCCATCGCAGTGGAACTAAAAGCGCTTATAAAGGAGGAACAGAGCCTTGGATTAGGCCCAGTGGCACTCAGGCCGGATTTGCTGCAGGCACTGCAGGATTTCAGGGTTTGGACGTGGGAGCGGATGGAGGCGGGCGAGACGAACAGTAAGGGGTATGTTATTCCCGCGATTGTTCTGGCGCACCTGGAGGCGCTAAGGAAGGGGTTGAGTGAGGAGGAGGCGATGGCTGAGATGATGAAGGCGACGGATGAGGCGGCGGATCGGTGCTTGGGGTTGTTGGAGGAGGTGGAAGCGGAGACGAGGCCCGCGCATGAGGCGCCTGTTGTTGGGGGGGTGGAGGTGGATGGGAGTGTGGGCGGGTTTGATTTAACGCCCGGGTTGGGGGTGGAGGATTGGGATTATATGGTGAGTTCTGATGCTGATGGGTGGTTGGGGGCCGATGTGAGAGGGCTGACTGACTGACGGCCGGTAGGTGCCAGATGCCTTGTTCAACTCCACTCCGGACGGCGGCGGTTGGCCAGGTTGGTTCCGATACGGGTTTGAGTAAATCGCGCGCGTAGAGTTGTTGATTGGTGTCGAGGTTCTGGCCAGCTCGACCAACAGCTGCGGGTATGCACCCCGAGAGGTCTGAGAGCCGGACCCGTCGATCTCTGTGTCTGGGTCGCCACGCCACGTGGGCATGGCTCGGGCCGGCATTCGAGTCCGCCACCACGCGAGAGGCACGGATGCGGCTACAGATAAGCTTGTTGGTACCCAACTTGGATATGCCGGGGAAGCGAGGTGTGGGTAATAATGCCTTTCATCTCAATCATATCTATACTAATAATGTCTCGAAGCTCGTTGCGCCAACCTGGTCAAGTGCGACCCGGTATCATTCACACCAAACGCCCATCTATCCTATCCCTTTTGTCGACCCAACCCGAAATGCCAATGACTCCTGAATCCAATTTCAACCCTCAGAGGGCCCGACCCGTGCCACCCCCACCCGACTCCTCATCCCCCCTCGACGACGCCCGATCAAACTCGACTGTCGTCTCGTACGTCCGCTGCACGTAAATCCTTCCATCCTTCTGGTTGCTCGTATGCATCCCATCCAACGGAATCGACTCGGCAACCATGACAATCCTCGACGCCGAGTCTTGGCCGTATTTATTCCCCGTGCCCGGCGTCCCCAGACCATGGTGCGACCCGCTCGCGCCGTACTGGTACTGGTACTTGGCGCGGGTGCTGTACTTCTTGACGCTGCGTGACAGCAGCGCCTTGAGCGGGGGGAGCGACCCGACAATCACGGCCGTGGACGTCTCGATGGCGCCCCAGATGGCCAGGCCGACGAGGTCGACGACGCCGTCCTTGCCGCTGATGATGACCTGCGTCATGCGCACGATGGCGACCGAGATGATGATGAAGCTGAGGCCGAAGGCGACGGCGAGGCCGAACTTGCGGCGGGTGTCGAGTTGGAGGGAAGGGAGGACCGAGATGGGGAGCGACATTATCATGAGATCGGTGGTGATGTCGACCGAGGTGGAGAAGATGATGTCGAAGCGCTGCATCCAGAGCTCGTGCGGCTCGCTGCATTGGCCTAAGGGGGAGGGTTAGGGGGGAGGGATGATGGGGATGGGGAAGGGGGGAGTTGACGTACCGACTTTAAAATAATCGCCTGGGGGGGTGCAGGTGAAAGCGCTCACCAGCCAGCAGGCGACAAAGGCCATGCTGGCAAAGACAGCGACAAAGTACCACAACCGCCGGAGGATGGTGAAGGGCTTGACCAGCCGGAAGAACACCGCCATGAAGCTCGCCTTGACGGACCACAACACCGTCCAAAACAGCTTGATGATGGGGAACTGCCAGCGGACGAGCTGCTCGAGGCGGTGGATGCCGCTCTCGTCGAAGGCGACGCGGCCCGCGCTGAGGTACGTGACGTACCACAGCGAGTCGCGCTGCTCCATCTGCAGGACGACCATGGTCAGGAGGGCTGACCAGGCGAACATGATCCAGTAGTCGTCGACCATGAAGGCGTGGTTCTGCCGGAAGCGCACGCCCAGCCGCAGCGCCACGAAGACGGTCGCCGCCGAGAAGAAGACCCAGATGATGGTCAGCAGGCCGGCCTCGCTGACCGTGCCCGCGGCGCCGGGGAGCGGGGGCAGCGGCGCGTTGGGGTCGGCCATGGCTGCTGCTGCTGCTGCTGCTGCTCGGGAAGACTCGGGGCTCGGGGCTCGGGGCTCGGGACTTGGGAGAGTCGCCTATGGGCGGTCCTCGCCACGCAGTTTAAGGAGCCAGAGGGGCAAACGGCGTGTGAGAACCTGGGATCCGGGGACAACGACAAACAGAACAACGGCCAACTCGGAAAGAAGAGCAATCAATCAGGGACAGACACCTCGCTCGGCGGTTTTAGGCGAGCCCGCATCGCCCTTACATACGGGGCCTCCATCCCCCCAGACTGTCGGAAACACCTACACAACTCCAGGAGACAGAGACTGGAAACAAGCGGGTGGGGGGGAGGCGCCTTCTCGGCGCAGACAGGTTGCATTGCTGCCACATGTTTTCTTCCTTCCCCCCCCC
>FTEL01004251.1_pt1 | contig 14732 bp, 24 predicted proteins | sample 1658911 | NCBI WGS metagenome assembly FTEL01 (sample SAMEA3914869, study PRJEB12502) | metagenome | biome: forest; material: soil | place: USA | collected 2012-03-12 | depth 0.1 m
GAGTTGGCGCCGGGGGTGCGGGGGTGGCTGCGGAGGGAGAGGGTGCGTTGGACCGTGTCTGGGGCGAGAGGCGAGGCGAGAGGGCCGCTGGGATGGAGGCGGAGGTTAGCAGGGAGATAGAAGTGGGCGGGTGAGGTGGGAGTGAGATGGGAGCAGTGAGTTGGGATGAGGTGAGGGGAAGGGGTGAGATTGGAACTCACGGTTCGTCGAGAGGGCCTTTGGTGGATGAGCGGGGCCGTGTTGCTGTTGCAGCGTAAGTCAGCGTTAATCCTCATCTGGTCATTTATTATAGCATAGCATGACATGGCATGGTTCCCGGAGTGTCGTCGCCGTGGTGTGGTTGTGTGACAGTGACAGGGAGACCGTCATCCAGCGGCGCACAGACACCCACGCGCGTGCACACATGCGACGCATTCATCATGTGTAACGTGAACATCCTCCATCGGCCTCGGCTGGTCCGCGATCAAAGCAATTGTTTCACTTGCCTTTGACGCCCGATCTCGTTCTCGCGTGTCCCTTGGGCGTGGCGTCTCGTTGTGTCTCCATTTCGAGTCCTCGGCGGCCTTTGCGATGATAAAAGCAAAGAGCAACAGCAGGGAAACTCGAGTGTTTTCGGTCTCTTCGGTTTCTTGGGTCTCTTGGGTGCAAAAGGGGCCTGAGAGCGACAGCGAGTGCGGTTTCCTTACAGGTAACGTTACTGGGTCAGGCGCCCCGGAGCTTCCATGAAGTGACGTTGAAAGAGTGGAAACGGCCCAGGGTGCAGAGTGGGGGTCGCATCCTGGCGCCGGAGCTGATTGCGGCTCGTGCCGCCACGCCCTGAGGCCCTAACTTACCCTAACCCTGATGAATCTTCCCTCCTCCCACATCTACCCCTGAGCTCCCGCAAGGGCCGAACCGCCTCGTCTTCAGTGGCTGATACAAACTTCTTATCCGGGATCTGTCCTTCTAAATGGTCTAGCGTCTCAGTCACAAAATGTTCCATCAGCCCCCAGTCAAGTCTTGCAGAAACCTTCACTCGCCGTTTGGCGTCCTCTGCCCGAAAAGGTGTCGGCCCGTTCCTGTGCGCGGGGCATTCGTTGGAATATTTGTAGAATATTCGGAGCTCGCATGTATGTATAGAGGTCGACAAAGTGCCTCGTTATAGTTTCATTTACCCCACGGCCTGCCCGAAAACGTTCTGTCTTCATATCACCCCTCAACCCCCTAGCACACTGCTAACCCTTCTCAACCCCATCTCCCCACTGCCCTCTCCCCTCTCCTTACCACCACTCCCACCAACATCCCCATTCCCAACACTACCAGAACTCCCCTCCGCCGTCCCCGTTCCAACAGCCGTGCTTCCCCCAAAAGAAGCATCCGCACTCCGCCCCTCCCCCATCTGCCCTCCCCCGCGGCCGGGACAACTCGCCTTCGACGGCGGCGGCGCAGGCGGCATCATCAGATCCTTTGCACTGCCTAACCACTGGGATTCACCGCCTCGAAGTGCGTCCGGCACGAGATCCACGCCCAGGCTTGGCGGGCGCGGCTGCCAGGGCATCGGGGTGTCGAGCGAGTAGGGGACGGCGCGGCGCTGCTGCGTGGAGCGCTTGACTACTTTGCCGAGGAGGGAGGCCAGGTTCATTTCGATGTTGAGTTTGGTTAGGAAGGTTACTTTCAATCCTGTCAGCTGATAATTTCTGGAGTAATTCGGGGGCAAAGCCGTTTCCGAGAGCTTTAGAGACAGGTGGAAGGGGGCAGATACAGCTCCGATTTGAACGTACGGCAGTGGACTTGGATGTACACGGCGGTGTCTGGGAGAGACATTATGCCGATGATGAGAATCTGAGAGGGGCGTTAGGAAGGGCACCTGGTTGGTCAGGGGGCAAACTCACGTCGAGGGATATGGACACGCAGACCATCGCGAGGTTGTACTTGTAGACGAGGTTGTACTGTGTCAACCCGCTCGCGACCAGTTTCGACTTGACGAGACGCATAAAATAGGCGTTCAGGGCCAAGTCGATGCTGGCAAAGATGGCCTTCTCGGTCCTGTCCCAGACCCTGTTGATTTCAACATAGGGCTGGATTCCCATCCTGGCCGGCACCCAGATGATAAAGACGCTGACGTTGATGATGCCGATAGCAATCAGCAGGCCGATCCTAAGCCACCGTTCCCTAGCCGGGTTGTACATGATCAAGCAGAGCCGGTTGGCCAAGATCTGCATGAGACACTGGACCTGGATGGCCCACGTAAAGACTGTCATCACGGCATGGTCAACGAATGCCACCGGAGAGCAAGCAGTTGTTCACCACCTACGCATTCCCACAAAGTAACCAATACTGGGCTGGATCACGCCAAGCAGAAACAGTGCATTGCAGATGGCCCCTGTCACGCTCATCGAGAGCGAGGACCAGACCATCAAGACGTAGGCGTTTGCTCTCCAGCTTCGCCCCCACGATTTGTGCGACTGACGCCCGGCCTTGGCGATGTCGAACACGGCGGCCGTCATCGCGGCCCCAAAGAAGCAAGCCGCCACCAGGAGGCCGGCTGTGGACGTCTTGCCCGGAGTGTCATAGTTCGGTGGGATAGTCACTCCCATTCAGAGTACTCGTATTCGATGCGCGTCAAGGGGTCAGCGTCGGGCTGATCGAGCGGCTGGTGAGAGGGGTCCAGACAAAGGTGACTTGATTAGAATTCGTCATCGTTGGGATGAGCTTTCATGACAGCTCATGAAGGATAAAGCGCTTCCGACTGCCGAGCTGAGCAGCCGAGGACGCTCAAGCCCAGCAATACGGCAGTGCTGAGTCTGAAGAGGCAATACTGCCACGTGGATTTGGGTCCTCAGCGGACGCCACAAAGCTTGATCGTCCATTTGCGCGGGGTCTTCCTTGAAGGTATCTGCTACTCGTCTGTGGGTGACCTCATCGTGAGACCGTGCGAGGGTGGTCAGCAACCGCGTGAGTCAGGAACACCCCTTGTGGCATGTTCGCTTATTAGCTCGCCTAACCTTCGGAATAAAGCATTCGTACACAGCTGGCTATCCATCGGGCCATCGGGCCATCAACGCCGGAACTCCATCCTATCTATCAACATACCACTCCTCTCTTCCTATCCATATGGCCATCATGCTGTCGTACCCATCGACTTGCCAGTCCGTCTCTTCCGTTTCCATCGGACCATCCAACCGAAACACCCCGGGCTCCTATCCACCGGGTCTTCCGTAGGCAATACCTCCTTCGCATTTTCAGACTCCACGCCATCATCACTTGTTGCGGGCGGGCCACTGCCCGAGCCATCTGCCACTTCCCCAGCGACTCCGTCATCGCCCACCATTTCTGCATCCTGGACCCCTGCTACGGGGCCGGATCTATCCCAAGATAACTCCTTTGTCTTCTCAGAATCTACGCCAGCACTACTAGTTGCGGGGGGCCGGCGACCACGCGGGTCATCTGCAGCAAACCCAGCGAAGTGACTATCGCCCACCATCACGATGGTGCCGTCGCGCGCCAAGTTCTCGGTCTTGACCCACACTTCATGACGCTCGATCAGCAGCGGTGTCTTTGGTAGGTGTTTCCCAACATCACTCGAGCGAGGCCACTGTGCCAACATGTCGGCAATCTCCTTGTGTCCCACCCGCTCGGCACACTCGAGGGGGGTCCGGCCCTTGGAATTCTGAATGCTGGGATCCGCACCCCGCTCTAGCAAAAGCCGTACCGCCTCGACATTCCCGATCGCCGCCGCTTTGCACAGCGGTGTGTGCCGTTCGAAGAAGAAGTTCAGCTAGAAGGACCCGCCGTGGTCTTCGTACATGACGGCATCTAGCGGCGCGCCTCTGTCCAGCAGCATGCTGAGGATGGTGACGACGTCGGTCTGTCGATTTAGCGCGTGTTGTAGTACTTCGCCTCTTTTCACGTCGCCGCTGTGTCTAGCAGTTCTTGGAGGAGGTCGGGGGCGGCCTTCTCTACGGCGAATGATAGGGGTGTGATATCGATGTGGGGAGACTTGTTGAGGTCGGCGCCGCGTTCGAGGAGCCAGAAGACCATTTCTCGATCGGCGACAGCATCGCTGGAGGATGTTAGCATCTTTCATGTAAGCAAGCGCGCTGAACCGTTCCTCCGCCCGTCACAAGGTAAGCCAGCAAGGCCAGGCGGGTAAATCCGTCTTCCGGTTTTGCATTTTGTGAGAATAGCAAGGTAGATCCGAGAATACATCAGGGAAGGGAGATTCGAGAACATGCTGGGAGGAATCCGACACACTGAAAGCTGTCCAGCAACATAGCAGCCTGGCACATACCTCAGCACTGAGGGCGTGGCGTGGCTGAGCGCCTCGTTGAGGTCCCACCCCGAGTCGAGGAACACGGCAAGACAGTTTTTAGCACGGGCGGCGATGGCGGCCTTACCATCAAAATAACCTACGTCCCTGCCGTGGCGTATCAGCTCGGATGCGGCGCCGGCATGGTCTCGCGCCAAGGCTTCCTTCATGATGCACGACAGCTCTTTGGCGTGCGTTTGCGGCGCGGCAAGTAGCTCCCGGAAAGTCACCATGTCGTCGGCCGCGACCGCCGCCTTCAGCTGGTCTATCACATGGTCTGGTGTTTTGAGCCGAGGTAGTGGGTATAGAGAAGGGTGAGTCGCAAGCGGAAGGGCCATGGCGAGGAGGAGGAGCCCGCTGGTGCGCCGACGATGGATCAAGGTCGACGACAGTGTGTGGCTGGCGGGGACGGGCTCCGCTTCGCAGCAGCATGGGGCGGGATTGGCCTTAGTTAAATGCCGGATTTCAGGTCTGCCGCACCCTTGTCCAGAGCGCCGGAAAACCCCATTCAATCAGTCTGACAATGGGTCGTTGGCTCGGTGATGCTCAGGGGTGGTTGAGCTCGCTGGATGGGCTGACGGGCTCAGAATGATCGGCGGCGACACCATGCGGGGAAAGCAAGGGGAGGCTGCTTGGCGTATAACCTGCCTACCACTGAGTCAGTGGTTAGTTGTCAAGGTGAACCACGACCCACTTGTGCCCAAGACTCGCTATTACCGGCCGGACGCTACACATAGGCGCCTCGATATAAAACCTCTTTGTGCAACATCGGTCCGACTCTTCCGCGCTATCTACCCTCCCGTTGTGCCGTCAACTGGTATGCCCATTCACAACCATCTTGACTCAAGACCTTCCGGCCGCTATAACACACCTTCTTGTTCACTATGGCAGTCCATTACTCCATCCCCTCCGAGGCCGCGAAGCTGCTCCAAGAGGGCATTCTAGCAAACCCCTTGATTCAGAAGAACCTCCCTGCTGGCGCTGCTGAGGCCGCTAGCAAGGTGACCTTCGTGGGCAGTGACTCTCCAAGCTTACCGGTGAACTGGCGTTTCGCCGAGAGCATTTCTGCGCTCAAGGGGTATGAAGCAATTGTACTCGGCGTGCTTCTAAAGAAGAAGTACGGCGTTGAGCCCGTTCCGGTGACGATTGATACGTAGGGCATCCCTCTAACTTTGACCCTTGCAAGCCCCTTTCCGGGATGGCTTAGACTAACGCGATAATCAGGGACCATGCCCAGCTATTCATCATGTCTTGTTTGCTATGGGTCCTCGACCCGACCGGCCTGAAACTGTCCGCAGCCTCTATCATGCAACCCTCCGGGAAGGCGGAGCTGGAAAAGCACTTCCCGTCCTGGGACAAGTTCGACAGCGCGGGGAGCTGGTACAGCAATGCCGCGACCAACATTTACAAGACTAAAGACGGGAGGTTCTTCCATCTTCACGGTCAGTCCTGCTTGCTCGATTCTGGACCGAGATTAATAGGAAGCCATTATCAACTGACCGCCGAACTCCAGGCTCTATGAACCCTGCACCGACGCTCAAGTCCATTGGCCTGCCACCAAGCATGGACTTCACAACCCCTGAGGAAGCCAACGCCCACGTCCAGAACGCAGTCCTCAACTACACCGCCGAGGAGCTCCAAACTCTAGCCGATTCGCACAAGCAAGCAGGAACCATCTGCCACACCAAAGAAGACTTCAAATCCACCTCCCACGGCAAAGCCAACGCCGAAACCAGCCTCTTCGACATCGAAGCCATCCCCAACCCAAACCAAAAACCCGGCTGGTGGACCCCCGCCCCGCGCACCTCGGCGACCCGCCCCCTGGCAGGCCTCAAAGTCGTCGACCTGACGCGCGTCATCGCCGGCCCGGCCATCACGCGCGGCCTGGCCGAGCTGGGCGCCAGCGTCATGCGCGTCACGGCACGGCATCTGCCGGACCTGTCGGCGCTGCACCCGGATCTGAGCCACGGGAAATGGAATGCGTGTCTTGACCTGCGGGAGGAGGGGGATAGACTGAAGCTGCGGGAGCTTATTCTTGGGGCTGATGTTTTTGTGCAGGGCTATCGGCCTGGTGTGTTGGATAAATATGGGTTTGGTGAGGATGATGTGATTGGGATGTGTGAGGCTCGTGGTAGGGGAATTGTGTACTGTTCTGAGAATTGTTACGGGTGGCGTGGGCCGTGGATGGGGCGCTCGGGGTGGCAGCAGATCAGTGATGCGGTAAGGATAGACTCCGACGGCTCTCTGATTGACGCTCGTGCTAACGCCAGTACTCAGTGTTGCGGCGTGTCCTATGAGTTTGGTAGGGCGATGGGCAATGACGAGCCTGTCACCCCTGTGTTTCCCAACTCGGACTATTGGTAGGTGCCACACTGGAGACCGTGTTTGAAGTCGTTCTGACAGGTATTAGCACCGGGGTTTGCGGAGTGATTGGTATCATTACAGCGCTACTTCGCCAGGCCGAGGACGGAGGCTCGTACAAGGTCAAGGTCCGTACCCAACCACCAACGGGGACACAAAGACCTCATTCAGTCCTAGAACCTACTGACTGACAAGCACAGGTCGCTCTGAACTACTACTCCCAGTGGCTCGTCAACAGCTGTGGCATGTATCCGACTGAGGTATGGCAGGACGTCTGGCAGCGTAACGGCTCGCCCGTCTTCCGGCACCATCATTCCATGCAGTACCTCTTGCCGAGGGTTCTTGGGGCAGTCCAGAAGAGCAGCGCCGACAAGCTCTTTAAAGGAGAGTTCTTTACCGAGTATTTTGCAAAGTCTCTGGGCAAGACGATGCGTATCGTGGCTCCGATACTGCAGTTCCCCGGCCAGGAGGTGAAGCTCGGGTTCGATGTCGGGGCTCGGACAAACGGCGTAGATGAGGCAAGGTGGCCTGAGAATCCCAGCGTCGAGAGGGTTGAGTAGTGGCACCATCCATTCTATGACCAAGCTTTTAGGTTGACACTGTAAACTCTGGTTCGGTCTCTCAATGGCCAAGGGCGGTTTCAATTCTCAGGCAACCTGGAAACGTATCGACTCAATATCTAACCCGTCCACAATCGCCGGATACCGCGTCATGAGCTCGTCTGTTAGACCCCATCCATCGATCCTCGTGAATGTCTTGTAGAAGTCGGGCAGGATCCGGAACTGGCCGTCCTCGCCAGGTTCGAGGATGTTCTTGCCCCACGGCCACCGCACCTTGACGCAACATGTGAAGAGAGCGAACGCATCAGCGAGGTCATAGCGGTGCTGCATATTGATCATGTTGGCCCGCAGACCAGGCAACCACAGCAAGTCGATGAAGTAAGGGTGCTTCTTCTGGAGTTGCTCTTCGACGGGCAGCTGCCATGGCTGCAGGAGTGAGTAGGCCGCTTGGGTTGGACAAATGATCCACTTGATGAAGTGGTAGCACAGCCAACCGCCGGCCAGTCGCTCGGGGTCCCGGCAGGGCCACTTGCGAAGGGCTTCGTGTATCACGTTGGCCAGGAAGTTTATCTTCGACCCGTAAAGCAGGTCTAGCGGCGCAGGGGACTCCGGAGATGACTCGACCAGGTCTGGCCTCTGCAGCCAGAATCCGAAGCAGTCGGTCATGATCGCATCGCCATCCTCGTGGAAGGGTGTAACCTGCCAGCGAGGAATAGCAGGTTCCGTCGGAGAGGAGGGCGGTGGGGACGCCGTCCCTTCCGGGCTGTTTCGGCCCAATCCGATCGTGGTCAGGGCCGCCGACTCTGGCTCCGATATGACGGCCGCGGGCGGGGGTACAGGCACAAGGCCTCCATTTCCAGCATCACCCAAGGCGGCCTCGGCGCTAATGAAGCTTGGTTCCGAAAAGAGGCAGTCTTCGGGACCCCAGGAAGCGACCATGTGCCGGATTGCGTTTTGGCGCGTTCGCAGGAGTTTGTTCTCCCATGACAGGCGGTCACAAATGCAGCGGGATCTCCGGGCTTGGTCTTCGAAAATCAAGAGGCGCTGCTCGAGCTCTTGAATGCGCTCTTGACGCTTGGTGCGCAGATTCTGCTGGGCACGCCGGTCACGCTCGCGTTTCTTGTCGATCGAACCGACTGACTTGCGGGCATGTGGGCGGCGAGTCTCGGCCCGCAATGCCGTCACCGCGTGGCCGGGAATGCCGGAGTCGGCCATGTCGAAAGGCACAGCCAAGTTCTAAGTGCGGCGATAAGGTGGGACAGTAGATCGGTGAGATCTCTGTAGCGGATGTGGCGATGATGATGTTGATGGTCGTGACCCCTGAAACGAGTCAGCGGTTATATGCAGTCCTCGGTGCCTTTCGCGGTGGGTTAGATCGGAGACTCATGTGGAGCACTGCCCTTGGCACTGGACCCGAGCAGTCCGAAAGCACAAACCAATCCCACGATGTGCACTAGCCCCTGGCAGGGTTCGGGTGCGGGGTGTTGGGGAGCAACTGCGAGCTGGGTTAGGAACTTGGGGCTGGCTAACGTTAGCCCGAATGCCGCAGGAACTCGAGGGCTGTGAATCCTCTGTCACTGGTAGACCAGCCCTGACATCTGCTTGTACATGCGGAGGTGTAAATGCGGAGGACACCCCACCACCAGAACGCTGACTCGTCACTCATTGTCCTGTTGCTCCAACTACTGCCCCAAACCACTGACTCGTCACTCGTCGTTCTGCTCCTTCAACCACTGCCCCAGACCACTTATTCGTTTAGTGTCATCGGCATGGTACTGGGAGGTGTTGCCTAGTGCATTATCAGCTGAGATTTCGCGAGGCACGTCACCTCGGCGCGCCGGCAGGCATACTTGCTAGGTTGAGGAGGCCTGGCCGTCCCGTGGGAGGAGTAGAGGTCGACTTCCGGATGCCCGAGACATACTGCGGAGTGACAGATATATACATACACTCCTGGACGCCCCGTATCCAATTTTGTGACTGCAAAAAGTGAATCTATCATTCGCACCACCACCTTGTTACCCTGACCTCTATTGAACATGACCAAACGAGCTGTCCGCATCGCTAATTGCTCGGGCGCTATGAGTAAGAGAATCCCGCTGGGCTTCGACGTCGAGAAACAACTGACAGCTTTGTTCACCCACTGGCGACCCGGGTGATCACATGTACAATCAAGCCAAGTACGGCCCGGTCGACTTCATCACCGGCGATTACCTCGCCGGTAAGTCTGGATGGCTCTGCTGCATCGCACCGCAACCTAACACTAACCCTCCCGTTCCCAGAGGTTAATATCGCCAATGACGCCGAGGCCTATCGAAATGGGCAGCACCCTGGATGGGTCCCAACCGCGTGGGACGGTCTCTGCAAGTCAATAGAAATCCTCAACGAGAAGAGGATCAAGGTCGTCATCAACGGAGGATGCTTGAACCCGCGTGGGCTGGCCGAGAAGACTCAGAATCTAGCAAGCCCACCCCCACAAATGCACCATTCGCCTGACACTTCATGAACTAACAAGCTGATTTTTAGGTCCAAGATAAGAAGCTAGACTTGAAGGTAGCCTATGTGGAAGGCGACGAGTTGCTACCACGTGTTCACGAGCTTATCAGCAAGCAAGAACGTTTGAAGCACTTGGACGCGGAGAACCCTCAGGTCACCCTCGCCGAAGGTACCGTCGACTTCCTGAACAGCCCCGGAAGCAGCAAGATTGTCTCGGCAAACGCATATCTCGGCATGCGTGCCATCAGGCGTGGCTTGGAAGAGGGGGCAGACATCATCATCTGCGGCCGTGTTGCAGACGCTTCGCCCGTCATGGGCGCCGCGGCTTGGTGGCACGGATGGCCCGACTCGGCCTACGACGAACTCGCCGGGTCACTGATCGCGGGACACCTGATCGAATGCTCGACGTACGTTACCGGCGCCAACTTTGCCGGCTTTTACGGGTACGACATCAAAGACCTCCTAAACCTCGGCTTGCCGATTGTCGAGATTGACTCCAAGGGCGAGTGTATCGTCACCAAGCACGAAGCTCTGCCGGGCATTGTCACCGAGGATACCGTCAAGTGCCAGCTTCTGTACGAGCTCCAGGGCAACATCTACCTGAACAGCGATGTCAAAGCCGACATGACCCACATCCAGGTCAAGGAAGAGTCCAAGAACCGCGTCCACGTCAGCGGTGCCAAAGGATACCCCCCGCCTCCGACCACCAAATTGGCCGTCTTCTACCAGGGAGGCTTCCAGTGCGAGGTCACGATCAACGCCACGGGTTACGCCACGGAGAAGAAGTACGAGCTTCAAGAGGCACAAATCCGCTCCAAGTTGCAGGAATGGGCCCAGCTCGAGCAGTTTGATACGCTCGACTTCCAGCGATTAGGTGTCCCAGCAGAGAACCCTCGGTGCCAGCTCGAGTCGACAACGTCTCTCCGCATTTTTGCACAGGCTAAGGATGCCGCCACGCTCGGAAAACTCGTACAGGCCTGGATGTATAACGGAATGGCCCATTTTGCAGGTGGGTCTTGATACACCCTACCTAGAGTCCAAATCGATAGACCGGCCTTGCTGACAGACCGTTCTTAGGCATGCACAGCACCCTCGACATGCGCCAGCTCCGGCCGATCCCCTTCAACGCCTTCTACCCAGCCATCATCGAGCAGGCGGAGCTTGAAGAGAGCATCAACATCATCGACGCCTCCACCCAGGAAGTGAAGAGGTTTGTCGTCGGCCCCCCGCACAAGACCGAGCGCCTCGCCGCCCGCGACAACTACGAGACGTCCAACCCGGTCGACGTGGCGAGCTTTGGCCCCACGATCGACCGCCCGCTGGGTGACATCGCGCTCGCCCGCTCGGGTGACAAGGGCGCCAACGTCAACATCGGCATCTTCGTGCACACCGAGAAGGAGTGGGACTGGTTACGCTCGTTCATGACCCGCCAGAAGATGCAGGAGCTCATGGGTTCCGACTGGAAGGACTCGTACTTTGTGGAGCGCGTCGAGATGCCGCTCATCAAAGCCGTGCATTTTGTCATCTATGGTCCCTTGGGTAGAGGGGTCAGTAGCTCTCGTTTGCTGGACTCGCTTGGCAAAGGGTTCGCCGAGTTCATCCGAGCGGTGCATGTCCCTATCCCGAGGCTGTTCTTGAATCTTTAGATCACTGTACACGCTGTAAAAGAGCGGCTAGGCGGCAGAAGTCAAGGAAGTCGGCGTGCGCAAAACGAATTCCTACCAGGCAACTCAAAAGTCCGAGAACAAAGTTGACACCGGGTTGCCATACTGTCAACGCGGTGGCAGATCATGTAGACGAATGATAATAGTTCTGATAGGAATTTAACTCTAGACCTGCCACTGAAGAAGGTTGAATTCTTCGGAGCAGATGTCGAGGAACGTGATGAGTAGGTAAGTATAAACGAGTGTAACCAAATAGGTACAAGAGAAGAGAACAAAGTATGGACAAGAGAATAGACCAAAATAGATACAAGCGAATGTAACTGGACCGACGTCCAACTGGGCCGCTTCCAGACCAACCTACACCACACAAGAAGACCACCAGGCACCTTGAGCGACGCACCTGTACGGCGGCTGGCACTGTGTCGACCCTGTGTACCCGTTTCCGCCACATTGACCCCACTGAGGCACGAGCGTGCCTGTAGCTGGCGCGCTGCTCGTCGGCGTCGACGGAGTCGTGATAGTAGTAAGAGTCGTCGCAGGTCGGGTAGTCGTGCTCGCCGGTGGAGTGGTGACAGGGGACGAACCGCCCAGGTCAGCCACGACGCTGTCCAAGAACCCTGAGTTGGCATAGACTTGCGACATGTCCCTGTTCCCAATTAGCCACATTAACCCAACACCTAACAGCCGAAAGGAAAGCACCCACCAAATCATCACCCCCCCAAAGCTCGAAAACGTCTTCGAGTACTGAATCACCGCCTTCAGCTGGTCCCCGCTGACATACCCACTCCCCGCGGCGGACGCACTGCCCGGCACACCAAGCAGCACCTTGACCCCCTTATTCGGGCTCTCAGTCGTCGCCCACTGGTGCCACCGCGCAAAGTTGAAGTTGTTCCCCGGGCTACCCGAACCAGAAACATAGCTCCCAGCGCCGCAGTAATTATTATAAAACTGCACGCCGACAAAGTCAAACCCAACCGAGGAGATCATATCCCCCATGGCGGCATCGGGAAACGGACACTGCGGCGCCGCGGACAGGTAGTACTTCTTGCCGGTCGAGGAGGTGCTCGCGGTCATGAGCGAGCGCAGCGCCGAGGCGAAGGGCGTCATGTTGGACGTGCCGGCCTCAAAGTCCATGTCGAAGCCGTCGACCGAGGCCGCGCCGAAGGGGCGGTTCACGGTGGTGCCGCTGGTCTGCGGGCCGAACATGGACCAGAGCGTGCCGGCCCAGGTGGTCGCTTCGCTGGCTGAGGTGAAGCCGCCTTCGTTGTAGGTTGCGCCGCCGAGGGAGAGGAGGATGGTTTTGCCCAGGGATTGGCAGGTGAGGATGTCTTGTCTGGTTTTGGGGGGTTAGGGGTGGGGGTTGGAAAGGGGAAAAGGGAAGACGAACTCGATTTCGGGGCAGCGGAGGAGCTGGGTGCCTGGGAAGAGGGTGCAGTTGTCACTTGCGCTGGCGAAGTTGACCGAGGTTGGGTTCTTGATGCCGACCAGGAAGGCCAGGGGGATGATGTTGACGGCGGTGTCTGTGTCGGGTGTCAGCGGGAGCTAAGTGAATGGCACGGAAGTGTGATTACTCTGGCAGTAGGTTCCAAGACGCTGCTGGCCGCCAACGCGGTTGACGGAGTTTTGACCTAGTCTAATTAGTGTCGAGGTCCGAGTTGCTAGCTGTGTGGACTACGTACCCCAGTAGATCTCAATGTTGTTCGAAGCCCCGGCGTCAAAGCCGGCTGATACCGTAGGGACAGAAGCAAGGAGGCCACAAAGGGCCAGAAGGCGAAGATGAAGCGACATAGTCACAAGCAAGAGTTGTAAAATGAGGAGTGAAGGAGTGACTAAGAACAGTACAATACAAGAAGAAGATGGTTGAACAGAATCCTTACCGAGAACTAGTCCTACCCTTTCTTCTACAAATCCGTTGCCAGATGGACAGTCTTATAGGCATGAACAATCTCACGGTTGGCATGCTCATTCCAGTGTAGCGCCATCGTGGCATCTCTCCTTGGGAAGCATCGGCGCCTCTAGTTTGCCTCCATCTCCATGCTCCCACCCATCCCGACCAGCATCAACCTGCCAGTGAGCTGTGACGTTGCAAATCACATGTTCCATCCAGGGGCGTCTCAGACATGATCACGCCCGGATACCGTGGTTGTCTGGTGAACCCCTCGTGGCGGCGGCGGCGTCAGCCTGTCCGGACTTTTTCCGAGAAACAAGTAATCGCGAGCTCTGTCTCAAACTCTCAGCGAGGCAAGACACATCACGAACTTGTTTCTGACCCGGAGAACTGGAAACGTGCGAGATTGAGGTCATGAGCGAAAAGGGGCTGGACTGTGACGGCTACTACTACGTACCTTTGTGCTACCGTCGCACTCAGCACGATAGAGCGAGAGCGCGAGAGCGCGAAATCTCCGAGGCCGTGGGTGAGGACCCACAACGTGAAAAAGGGGGCTCTTTCAAACATGGCCCTGTCAACGAGGAGTTCTGTATGTGATAACGTGGCCCGAAACATCCCTTGAATAATCACCCGGTGTCTTTCGACTCAACACTAGAGTCCATAAGCCTCAAAGCTCTCAAGATTAAGGACTGAGTCGCGGTTAAGACTTGGAAATACGGCACTTGTGTGAATGTCAGCCTTATGCTAGCCGGGCATCAGAATCCCGCGCATGCTGGAAGTGTCCACCAAGCCACAACCCGCGATGCCGCGGATAATTCCCTGCTTCAAGCTTGGATCGATCGCGGCGTCCGATCACCGACTAACTCCTTTTACGGCTCGAGTTACCAGATGCGGACTAGGGGCCATTGGGGGTTGCACGCTGCGACCAAAATCACAATGGCCAATGACCATCTGATTGGACGTGATCACGGGCGCATTGCGCACGCACGATGCCAAATCTTGCTGCCCCTGAGACAGTGGGGAAGACGGTGATTTGCAACTTTGAAGCGCGGCGACATCCACACCTCTTTTGCTCCGGTGGGTGGCGGCGAGTCGGGCTTGGGATGAGTGGGATCACGCGCCCTGGGGCTTTTGGTGCGGTAGAGAGCCCCGTCATCACCCTGGTGATGCCTGATCACACCCATGGGAGCATCGAGATAAGGGGGGGCGTAACGTTACAGAGTCTGGATTGGGACGACTGGAGTCGATGGGGGGAGCTACCACGACACCACAACCCAAAGGATCAAGTTAGCTTTATCCTCGGGCGCGCCCGTGACCGACTAATTACCCTTTCTAGCCGAGGGATGGAGAGGGGATTGGGGTATTTGAACAAAATGGAGGGCGCGGTAGCAGAACCATGTGACGGCGAGGACGGCGGCAACTCCCGGCTGGTGGACATCTGGTGGTGAGTGTGTAAGTTGCCCCTTAGTCCCTAATCC
>FTEL01003439.1_pt1 | contig 14723 bp, 15 predicted proteins | sample 1658911 | NCBI WGS metagenome assembly FTEL01 (sample SAMEA3914869, study PRJEB12502) | metagenome | biome: forest; material: soil | place: USA | collected 2012-03-12 | depth 0.1 m
CTCCATCCCCTCCCCTCCCATCCGCGATTCCACGATCGACGCTTGGAGGACTACGAGCCCACGCAGCCAATGCCCGAGTGTTCTCTTCTCCGCTGGTCCAGCTCTTCTGTGGCCGCCGTAAGGATGGCATGAATCCGGAGCAGATGCACTCGCCCGCATCTCCAGTCCGTCCCCTCCCCCTCCCCCTCCCCTCACTGCATCCTGCTCTCAGCAGAGCTCCACCCACAGCCGCCACCTGGAATCACGCCAGACAATAGCCTCTCAGGAACCGCAGCAGCACCACGCCTAATGGCCAGCACCGCGTGCTCGTTGCAGCTGCAAATGTGCCTCAACTATTGACTCGGCAAACGCGGGCGGGGTTTTGTGCAATGACCCCACCACGTCACGGTCGTTGGCAGGCCGTCTCTGCCCTCCCCAAGGCCCGGGCCGCGTAATGCCCTCCCTTCAATGGCTCTCCCCCTCTCCCGATATTATGCACGGCGGCAGCTTGGGGCAGGTCGTCCCAACTGTGCAACGCGGTATGCTCCGCCTTTCTCCTCACCGCCAAGCCACCATTGTGTTTGTGCTGTCATCTGCGGAGAGCGGTGGGGACCGTCGAGGCCTCCTTTGTGCCTGATTCGCCTCGGGTGTGCGGCACATGAGATGAACACCAGATCGCCAGTCTATGGACTGGGGAGCCGGAGCCCAGGCTGGAAGCGTGAACATGTTAAATAGTGAAGGCCTCCTTCGGGTTCTCGTCCTTCCCTTCGTCGAGCAGTAAGCCCCCTCGCATCTCACCGCCCGAGTTCATCACCACGTTCATCAATCGCCAACTTCTTGATTCCTCCTTCTCCCTACAGCCACCATGTCCTTCCACGCCTCCGCTCAGGATATACGCGTCGACGACGGCCACATCCTCAGGGCCCGCCTCAACAACGCCGATGGCCAGCAGGTCGACGCCGAGATTGACCTCAACCAGTTCATCGGCAACAGCAACGGTGAGTCCCCCGTAACCTCAACACTGTTGCTTTGAAGCACCACGGCTGACAGAGGGGGTACGGGAGGCTCCTTCGAGTGGGGTGGGGTCAACTTCTCCGAGAGCGCCGAGAACATCAGCTTTTCCCTCGAGGGCGACGACGGGGTTCCCATCCTCCGCGCCACTCTCAAGGATGTTGACGGCAACGGCAGTGACAGGGACATCAATCTCGCCGAGCGCATTGGAAACAGCAATGGCAGCTTCGAGTTTCAGTAGATAATGGAAATTACCAGTCGGGTTGACGACGCTGAGGACACGCTTGATGATGCTATTCATAATCTGATTGTGTTAGTGATCGCTCGTTTTGCCAGCTGGGGTCGCTTGCTGGTCGATGACCGTGTCATTATCGCCACCCTTGCATCAGGTTGGAAAGACAGTACCGGTGCGAGTACACGTCACCGTGGCCCGTCACCCAACACCCCAGTCGTTATGTAGGTAAATGTCAGACTGCCTAGATTGTTTCATCATGGTATACCACTTGCTCTTTAGGGTTAACAACGCCTGTCGGCCCCCAGCCAAGAGGTTGGGGACATGGAGGGCCATGGCAGTCGAACAGTGAAGAAATCACAATCGGTTGCCAGTTGGGGTAAGGGCTAGCTGACGAACAGCCGGGGAGTCACATTGGTTGGACAGACACCCGAAGGCCCCGTGGCTAATGGCCTCCTTGCTGTCCCATCTTACTGATGCTTAATTTTGGAGAGACTCTGTCGCTGGCATGGACGCACAAAATTCTGCCGGAATACCGCAAGAGACAATGCTGCAAGCAACGACCCACTGGAGCTAGCAGGATAGAGAGTCCGGGTCAGTATCAAACGCGGCAAAATAAAATTGATCGCCGTTCCCAGCCTATCCGGTGAATTGTGGCTGGCGCTGCATTGCAGCATCTCACCGCGGGCACCAAATGTCTATTTCAGCTCAGTGCAACAGCCCCCATCACCCCGGCCACTGGCGGAGGGTCTGGTTCCGTCTTGTGGTCACAGAAGACGAAACCCCTTAAATCGACAGTGCCTGTTACCCAGTTTTATGGTGACTGACTGTTTCTGGTCAGCGACTTGAGCACCATTGAGCTTGCCAACATCATCAGTGACTGCCTTAGCCTTGGCATGGACGTGGACACGGTTGTCAACATCAACATTGGATTTTCTCTTGAGATGGCCGTGGATATCGCCATTGGCATCACTCCCCTGAACACCACCTGAAGCAGTTAGACACCGTTGAATGAGGTTTGGGACACCGTCGATTAGGGGATTCGGAGAGGACGCGTCCCCCGGTCCGATTCCGATCCTCCAAGCCCATCCAACCTGCTAGCACGTGGCACAGCGGCCGCATCTCGGGCATGGTTGAAATAAACTCCCGCCGGATTGGAGGCCGGTTCTTGGCCGGCACGACGGCACGTCGCAGTCGGACTCCGGTTCGCTCGCGGACAAGCCGGGGTCCTTGGACGCAGGATTCACCCTACACTTTTGAAGGTCTAGCGGGGTCGCAGGGAAGGAGGAGCGTTACCCGGGTGAGCCGAGAGATGGCGAAAGCGGTTTATGATGATAAATAAGTCATAAGCACCAGTTCGTTCTGCGTCGTTTCGTTTGCGGACCACGACGCGGATCCCGTCTTTGAGCAGTATTCACTCGGCTAGAGCATCCCCCGCCAATCTCTGGCTGCCAACCGTTCAATGATGGGCACTATTACCAGCCTCCTGACCGTGGCTCTCGGATTCGGGCTGTCAACGGCAACATCCGTCGACTCCTTCGACTACATCATTGTTGGCGCCGGAACGAGCGGTCTGGTCGTCGCTAACCGTTTGTCGGAAAACCCGTCTGTGACCGTTGCCGTCATTGAGCCCGGCACTGACCAGCGGGATAATGTCAACGTGACGGACCCCGCTGCCTTTGGCCGCGCGTTCGGCACCTCGATTGACTGGGGCTACACAACAGTGAAGCAGACCGACGCTGGGGACCGAGCCCTGCCGTTACATGCGGGAAAGGCGTGGGGAGGGACCAGCACCATCAACGGTGAGACAAAAGACCTTTTGGCTGGGAAGGCAGCGCTCTGACGTTTCGAATTGTGCCTAGGGATGACATATATCCGCGGCAACGTGGCGGAATTCGACGCTTGGGAGAAACTCGGCAACCCGGGGTGGAACTGGAACGCCCTCTTTCCGTACTTCAAGAAGTCAGAACAGTACAACATCCCGACCGACACGGAATTGGCCGCCGGGGCGACTTACCAACGGCAGTACCACGGATTCGACGGTCCCCTGCACGTCGGTTACATTCCCGCTCTTGAGAACGGCTCATATGCGCCCCTTGTAATCGACACGTGGAAGGGCCTCTCGGTGTCCCACAATCCTGACCTCAACAGCGGCAATGTGCGAGGCTTTGGCATGGGGCCGCAGACGCTCGATCCTACACGCAACCAGAGGTGGGACGCCGCACGTGCGTACTACCACCCGGCAGAGACGCGGTCCAATCTCAGAATCATCCAGGGGACCGTGAAACGGATAGCCTGGGCTGGAGATCGGGGCAGAAAGGGAGGGCTCGTGGCCGAAGGAGTTGAGGTCTTGACGGGAGGCAAAAAGCCGATCATCTTGCGCGCCAAAAGGGAGGTCATCGTTTCCGCGGGCTCCCTCAGAACCCCTCTCGTTCTCGAGGCTTCTGGGGTAGGAAATCCAAGGTGAGTCAGTCATTCCTGAATCTTCGGTTCGGTCCACTGATCGGTGGTGTGGTGTTTAGAATCCTCAAGTCGCTTGGGATCCAGACTCGAATCAACCTTCCAGGGGTCGGCGAGCACCTCGTCGAGCAGCCCAGCCACTTTCTCCAGTTTTCCGCCAACCTTCCCATGGTGTGGAGCGCATACCACAGTTACGTGACGGCAGCAGAAATTTTCGGCGCCGATCTTGCAACAGTTACCGCCACAACACGCGCAAGCATCCCTCAGTGGGCAAAGGCGGCTGCGGATGCATCTGGGCCGGGGAGCCTTGACGCCAAGGCGCTCGAGAAGGTGTTTCAGGTGCAGCACGATCTGTTGTTCAAACATAACGTTACCGCTGCCGAGATCCTTCTTGCCATCGCCGGGGCCGGGTACTCCAACTACTGGACTCTTTTCCCATTTTCCCGCGGCAGCGTTCACCTGGGCGCCGCCGATAAGATTGATGAGCCGTTGATCGACCCTCGCCTCTTTCTCGCCGACTTTGATCTGTCCACGCTGACCGCTGCGGGGAGGTTCACGTCAAAGTTTTGGCTTTCGGAGCCTATCAAGATACAGGCTTCGGTCTCCGGGCCGGTGGGCGTGGATCTGGCTACGGACGAGCAGTGGCACGCATATTTACGTGACACAGGTAAGCAGCCGGGATGGATGAGTTGACATTAGGACCAGCTAACAGTCCGACAGTCAGTGCCAACTCACACCCGACGGGAACGGCGTCCATGATGGCCAAGGAGTATGGTGGCGTCGTCGACCCGGAGCTCCGGGTGTATGGGACTGCGAATGTGCGGGTCGTCGATGCGTCCGTCATACCCCTTCAAGTCAGCGGACATCTCACAGCGGCTCTGTATGGGATTGCAGAACGGGCTTCCGACATCATCAAAGGGACCAAGTATTGATTCCTTATTCTGGCAGCTCTACCCAGCAAAGAAAATATTTACATGGTTGTCTCGTGCGCCCGGGCCCCTCAGGCATCGCAGCCATAGTACTTGCCGAGCTTGAAAAGCTTCTTCGCGTTCTCCCGTCCAACATCCACATACGCCTTTTTCCCCCCAAGCGCCTTGCTCAACGCCTCCTCGTCCTTGTCATACCACTCACAGCCCTGCTCAACCCGTTCGTAGGGGGAGTCGACGCTGAACAGGAGGCGGTCCGAGCCGACATAGTCGGCCACGAACTTGACGGCCTCGGTACAGAAGTGGCCGCTCGTCGTCAAGTAGATGTTGTTCTTGAAGTAGTGCAGCAGAGGCTTCTGGCTCATGGTGTCGCCGCGGGCCTGGGCCAAGGGCCGCTCGACGTCCTCGAGCCAGTGATTGGTGCGCCAAAAGTCTTGCGGCAAGCGCTCGCCCAGGTGACCGACAATCAGCTTGGCCTTGGGGTGGCGGTCGAAGACGCCGTTGGTGATGAGACCCATGACGTGGATCGAGACGTCGACCGCAAAGCTGATGGGCGGACCGATGAGGTACTTGCGCTTGGCGTAGACTTGGTCGTAATTGTTGCCGGCCGGAGCCGAGGGGTGCAGGTAGACGGGCACATCCAGCTCGACGCACTTCTTCCAGAACACATCGTACTCGGGCTGGTCGTAGAAGAGGTACGTCTCGCCGCCCGGGCCGGCATGCTGGAAGTTGTTCAGCAGCGCGCCGTGGAAGCCGTACTTCTTGACCGTGCGCTCGAGCTCCTGCGCCGCCTGGGCCGGGTTGTGCATGGAGAGGCAGGCAAAGGCGCCGATGCGATCGCGGTGGTCCTTGATCTCGTTGGCAATCCAGTCGTTGACGTCGCGTGCGTGCTTCTCGGCCTGGGCGGGATCCGAGATGCCCTGGATGCCCGGCACGGTCAGGGAGTAGATGGTGTAACCGATGCCATGCTTGTTGGACAGCTGGAGCCGCTCGCCGGTCGGCTGCTTGATCTGGCTCATGTACCGGTCAAGGTCCTTGGGGGCGATGTACAAGGCAGCCTGGGCGCGACTCGAGTCCGCTAGAGCGGGGATCTCGAAGGCCTCTTCGAAGGACACCTTGCCGCGCATGATGAAGTCAGATTTGAGGCTGCTGGGAGTTGAGATGAGAATGGGTTGCTGGGTTGTTTGAACAGTGTATGGCTTTCAGGGGTTGATTGACCGTCTTAAGTAGCCAGACGCGGAACATGCCATTACATCACTAGCGGGACGACGTCCGATCATAGCTTGTCGACCGGTACGACCGGTCAGTCATCCGGCCCTCTCGCGTGTAAGTCCACTTCACTTGTGCCTCGGGATTTTGTCGCGGATACTGCACAACTCGTGTCAATGCCTACTATTTCTGGCCTCATTTCGCTGCGCCCCCGGTATGTCTTACCTGGTATCCGTCTCTACAGCACTCTCCACAAGATCCTTTGGTGATGAAGTTGTTTGTAGAGGGATTGACAGCCGGGCCGAGAATATCCCCAACCCGTTAGGGATGACGCATTGCCAGCCTGGAATGGGTACGTCATTTGGAGTCGGATCGGAGGGACGTGATGCAGGCCCATAAGGTGAGTGTTGCCCCAGACAACTCCGTCGAGCACCTGTACAGGGACGGAGAGGGAAGGGAACGGCGAGTCGCGGCGAGATCTGGTCCCCACGAAACCGGGTGCGGGAGGGGCCCGGTACGAGGACAGGTTGCCCATGCAGTACCATAACTTACCCTTTGTGTGCACTCGTGTCCAAAACCGGAAAACGGTGCACAGAGGCGGATTAAACTTGCCACGGATTCAGCTCATTTGTCCGTCCCAAGGTAGGTGATAGGTATTGGATGCGCTCCCTCCCATCTGATGCCCCAGATCCGAGAGGTTGAGCCGAGTATTCCTCCGTTGACAGATTGTCAAGCACGTACTGGGGAAGGGGCATCGCGGAGCTGTTGTGGTCCCGGAGAGTGGAGCAATGCCCTCCCTGCCTGCTCGTAAGCGCCCTTCTTTGAGTCGCGGACGACGTGTGGCATTTTGTTGTTGACAGGCGGCCGGGATGGCGCCTCTTATTCTGCTACCTCTGACGTCGTCGTCAAGTGATCTGGCTGGAGGGGCATTTCAGGAGACGCGTACAACGGTGGGCTTGGCCAGGAACCAAAAGACGAGAGATCGGATTTCGAATGCTCGGAATGATTTCCGTTGTCGATGGGCTTATTTCTGCTCGAATCATTGACGAGTTTGCTCGGCATTGAGTAATCATGGGCACACATCCATTTTCACAGACATTGTGCCCCGGGAATTGCGAACGGATGGTGCTGTTGCTTCGCAGCATGTGCACACAGCGTCATTTTTTCTCGGTTAATCGGAGAGGTTTGACAAGCGGCAGAGCACATTCTGTCTAGTAATTAACACGGCACTGTCGCCTCGTCCATTCAGGCCGTCCTGTCTGGGAACTTGAGGAGGGGTACTAGGTTTATTTGCCTTGCAGCACGGCCAACAAGCCCTGTACTAACAACTACTAACGTAGCCTTGTACCTTCAACTTGCCTTATAACCTGCTCTATATAATGATAGCCTATTGGTTGGCCAGATAGTTTTCAGGACGGTCTTCAGGGTCTTCAACCACTCTGACGCCAGGCACTATCCGCACGTCATGTTGCCTATCGCAGGGTACTTCGCCCATGACTAAGGATCATGACGTCCGTCGCCATTCACACACGCAATAGATGCTAGGGCAGTCAACCCCTCCCCTATCTTACGAGACACTAACACCAAGGCTAACCCCAGATCTATGGCAGCTTGGCAGCGGGCAGCGAAACGGGTAGCGAAATGGGTAGCGAAACGGGCAGCGAAACGGGCAGCGAAACGGGCATAGAGACGGGCAGGGAAATTGGTAGGGAAACGGGCAGGGAAATGGGTAGGGAAATGGCAAGGTAATAGGCAGGTAGATAGGTAGGTAGTAATTCCATAGGCAGGGCAGCGGTAGGTAAGTACGGATATAGTAGGTCTACTATAATGCTTATCGGCCGGGCTGTAACTCCTTCCTCGTAATATCTCCCTCGAGGGCAACAGCGATAAGGACACTGATAACGAGAGTGCCGATGTTTCTGTTTCTGATGCCGATGTTGCGCATTTCATTGATCGTTTTACCATCTTTTGCAAGCTCTTGGTGAATTGGTGCAAAGATTGTAGCATTAAGAAATTTCTTCTTCACACGAGGCGGACCAACCGATTTGCCCGTCGGCGTTTTTTATTCTTATTCGTGCCGATCCCGATACCCTTGCACGATCCCTATTGTCGTTTATTCCTAAGGGAGTAAAAAGTTTGCTTGGCAGAAAGTCCCTAACAGTCAAGGATCTCGTTGATGCTGCTCTTCCTGCTGCGGAGTCATGTTGTAACGGGGGGCATTACCTGAATGTTGCACTGAAGGAGGGGGGCTCGGGATCAAGGACGACGGCCAAGATACACGGGCAGGACTTCGAGGCAGGGGTCTATATTGGATCAAGTATGGATTCTCAGGGGGTTGCACGTCGGGTTACTACCCATAAGATGTTCGCCTACCAGCGAGAAAAGGGCCTCGAGAGGTCATAAGCCAGGCGGCGTTCCGAGCATTACGGGTTCACCGGCCGAAGTGGAGTTCAAAGCCGCTTTTCCCTCATCGCCCAAATCCTATATACCTATACATTCGGCAAGTCGGCATCGCTTCTAATCGAGGCTACCATTCAGGTATACTTCAACCTCGTACAGTATACGGATACAACTTGGTCCTAACATCGCCCAGCAGTATTCCCGTTCATTACAACTCTCCGGGCCTCGCCCAAGTTCACCTCAGCGCTTCTAGACTTCTCGTTATATACCCTTAACACCGTATGTTCTCTTCGCCAGGGGGGCTTTCGGATTCTCGCTATGGTGAGAAATCTCCCCTGTGCCGAGGCGGACTGTAACAACCTGACTGTTTGCCCTCGAGTGTCGGGAGACGTCTTCGGGGAGAGGGTTTACGAAACTCATCGTCAGGCTGTAATACGCTAGCAGGAAAGTTGGCTTGTACGGGGGCCATACGTCCGTCGCGGTCGGCCACGCGGACGAGAGAAGACTTGATTTACGGGTATCGGTGGGACCTTACGCTGTCGCCCATGTATAAACAGGCTCTCCAAGTTGAAGAGACAAGGGTTACCCATTCCGTCTATCGCGGAGGATGCATAACTCCATGGTGGATATGGATGGTATGGCGAGCCGGAATGGACTAACGATCGTCACTGGTTCAAGGGATTTGGCAAGGACTATCGATGTCGCGACTGTCACGTGTACCGTAGCTGCCATGACTAGGAGCGAGACCGCGTGAAACCGAGGATGATCGGTAGGTCCTGGATGAGCCGAGTTCTTGTTTCAATTATGGGCGGCAGAGAGCGATGCAGATGTATGGCACTGCACGAGCGTGGGGAGAAAGATGGTTGGAAAAGCCCGAGTCGTCTCCGACCCGAGTCTAGTTACTAGTACAAGGCTAATTGCCAAGTGCTGTCAAACGCTTTAACGCTGCCGCTACCCAGTGGGTTCCTTTGCCTTCTCCGGCACGGCCAGATCCTCCTTGTTGAGATCGTCGGGCAGCGCCCCAAGCGACCTCTCCCCGAACAAGAGATCAATTTCCTCCAGCGAAAGCTGCTTCGTTTCCTTGAAGAGAAAAAAGACAACAGGTATGGTGATCAAGATGTCGAAGGCGACAAAAAGGAAGTAAAACTTCCACTCCAGATGCTTCAGAGCTATCGGGGAGACCTGAGCCCAGAATGTCGAGACGAGCCAGTTGCCGATGCCAGTAGCAAAGGCAGTGCCTCGGGCTCGGATTTGCATGGGCATCACCTCGGACATGTACGTCCAAGACACGGGGCCCCATGACCAGGAGAAGATGACGGTGACGCAAAAGATGAAGAAAACGCCGCCGATGGAGAGGCCGTGATCCGGGTTGTTCTTGTCGATTCGGCTGTTGATCGCCGACTCACAGATCAGGGCGATGACGATGCCGACAGTGCCCCAGATGAGGGGCCGGCGGCGGCCAATACGGTCGATGATGAAGATGATGAAGATCAGGTTGGCAAGCGGGCCCATGCAGTTGTAGATGCCAGCCACCAACAGCGAGCGGTTGCCAGTGATCCCAAGAGCTTCGTACATTTGAGTTTGATAGTAACTGTCTGCGTGTCAGCGATGCCGTTTCTGTAGGAGCGAGGTTGGGGCACGGTGCCTCGTACCCAATGACATTGATGCCGGTGAACTGTGTGAAGACTTGGACGAGGACGCCATGCATGAGGCGTGTCCGCCACTGCGGGACGGTAAACATGATGCGCCATCCCGGGACAGTGACGGCCTTTTCGGCAGCGATGGTGGTCTTGATCTCATGGAACTCTTGCTGGATCCAGTCCTCGTTGGTGCCGTCATAATGCAGCTTCCGCAGCACACGCATTGCCTCTTCCTCGCGGTCAATCTCCATGAGGTGCCTGGGCGACTCTGGGAAAAACATGATGCCGCAGACGAGCATGAGGGAAGGGGCTGCTTGAAACGCGAGAGGAAACCTCCATTGGAATGGGCTCAGGGACCCCTCAGCATGAGATGATCCGTAGCCGACCCATGTAGACCTGCAGTCCCATTAGCACTTGGATGGAGAGTAAACAAAGTGAAGGTGAAGTGTGGTGGGTGGAAGCCCAGGTGGGGCCACCAGCCTTGTGGAGACAGAAAGCGGGCACATACACAATGAAGCCGATCCCGATCATCTGCTGCGCGAGCCCGACAATTAAGCCCCTGATTTTGGGGTGGGCGCACTCGGACTGGTAAACCGGAACGCTCATGCTCAAAAGACCCACTGCCCAGCCGGCCACAATACGCCCTACAAGGATCATCGCCAGGTTCTGAGCGGCAGCTTGCAGGATGGAACCGACGAGGGAGATCAGGGCCCCGAGCATGATGGTCTTTCTCCTGCCGAACCTGTCCATGGTGAGACCGCCCATCAGGGAGCCAAACACGGCACCCCCCGAGAAGGTGCTGTTGATGGCGCCAATGATGGGGGTGCCCGTTTCCGTGTTGAAGAAGGCGAGAAAGTCGGGCGAGGCGATGACATCCGTCATGACACCTGAGTCGTATCCGAAGAGGAACGACCTGCGGCGGTGCTTTTGTTAGTGTCAGGGACGTGTATAGGTCGGGACAGTGTCTTACCCGGTGGCCGCAAAAGCCGCAAGGCTGATGTTGAAGATCTTGCCCATGGTTTCAAACTGCTGCGGATCCTATGAGCTGCCGCCGAGGATGTGAGACGCCATCACTGCCAGACTTATATGCGCCACTGGTGTGTTAGTGTCGCTCTGCTCTCCCCCAGGTCTTGACCCCCTCCCCGCCAGATGCTTCCCCGGGCCAGGGATTGCTGTCCCCGGGCTGTTGGCTGTTTCTCTTCTGCGTGCCCCATGCCCCTAACTCACCCCCGATCCCATCCATCAGGGCGAGGAAGGGGACGGCGCTCCCTCCCCCGCTCACCCCGCGGCTTAGACCTGGTGGGTTGGGGGTTCCCAGTCGTCGACGAGCCTCGACATGGTCAGACCTCTGGATTTCAGGCTGAATCCATCCACAAGATGATTCGTGCGCTTCAAAATTCCGTTCAGGTGTGTCGTCGGATTCGTGATGCGAATCCTATGGGTGGAGAGATGTGGGGGATTGTGAACTCGACGGCCTCGAGGTACGCGGCTCTTGCTCGGAGCAGGGGTCACTGCCGGGAAGCTGTTTCTCAATACGGAGGGCGGGCCATGCGAGGCCGTGGCCAACTTGAGCATAGCGCCCGGCACCCAAGGTCGGGGTCGGGCCGAGATGATACGTCACGCCCTGTTGGCCCTCGAACCGCCATGGCAGCTCGTCACACACAACTTGAGCTAACCAGCACCCGGAGCATGTGAGCCTAACTGGGACTTGTCCGCCGCCCCCTGCAATACCCCGAGGTGTGGTGAGAAAAGAATCATTCCTTCCTGGCCCCGCTGATCCCCCCCCTCGCTTGCCCTTGGATCCTTGCGTTGAAACGGATGGGCGGGCCGGGCTGGAGAAACCATGTCGTGCGGGCACTGTGGGGAGGAAGGGGATGCTGGCCAAGCTAACGGCCGCGGCTTACTGCCGGCGCTAAGTGGGCGCGGGGTTCCACTCACCCACTGCAAGCCTCCAGGGTATCATTTTGGGTTCACTAGGGGGACGATACCACTCTGGACACCTCGGCATTGGTTCTGAATTGAAACATTTCGTGACGTATTGTGTTTGTGTCTGTGTGCGCTAATTAAGCTTTGACAACGGTGATCCTGAAGTCACCGTTCAACAACTCGCTCCCCGTGACCTCGCCATTCTTGACCTCCAGTCTTCCAAGCGTACTGCCTTGGTTGTTCACCAAGACGGCAGTGGTTCCTTCGCGTGCAAAGTAGCCCCTCACTTCGACATCGCCGGCATAGTCATAGACTGTCCGCTTCTCGCCGTCCTTACCCAGCACCAACAGGGTATTCGGGCGAACATACAACGGAAGGGTGCCAAACTTGTGCGTCTCGGTGAACCAGCCGGGCCCTTGCTTGACCTCGGAGGTGAAAAAGTTGGTCCAGTTGCCCTCGGGGAGGTAGAACTGGACCGTGCCGTCCTCCTCAAACACCGGGGCCACCAGCAAGCTGTCACCAAGCATGAACTGGCGATCCAGGCTCCAGGACGTCGGGTCGGCGGGAAACTCGATGCACATGGCCCGCAGACTGAGCGGGAGCCCGGCCTCGACGGACGCCTGGGCTTGCGAGAACAGGTACGGCATCAAGCGAGCCTTGAGATGGGTCCACTTGCGGAGTGTGGCCGAGCATCCCTCGTCCGACTGGTCGTCGTCGTCGACGGTCCACGGCACGCGGTACGAGTTTGAACCGTGGAGGCGGGAGTGGGAGCAGAGAAGGCCAAAGGCGACCCACCGCTTGTAGATCCAGGGCGGGGGGTAGCCCTCAAAGCCGCCAATGTCGACGCTCCAGAAGGCAAAGCCCGAGAGGCCAAGGGACAGGCCGCCGCGGAGCGACTCGGCCATGGCTTCGGGAGTCGACTCGCAGTCGCCACCCCAGGTCAGGGGGAACCGCTGGCTGCCCGCGGTCGCACTGCGGGCAAAGAGGACGGCCTCGTTGGCACCGTACCGCTTCTGCAGCGTCTCGTACACAAGCTTGTTGTACACAAACGTGTAGTAGTTGTGCATCCTCTTGGGATCCACCGAGGAGTCGAACCACTGCACGTCCTCGGACGGGATCCGCTCGCCAAAGTCCGTCTTGATGCAGTCCACGCCCGTGTCAAACAGCCGCTCGAGGCAGCTGACGAACCAGTCGCAGGCGGCCGGGTTGGTGAAGTCGACGATGCCCATGCCCGTCTGCCACAGGTCCCACTGGAAGACGTCGCCGTTCTTGCGCTTGAGCAGGTAGCCCTTGGCGGCGGCCTCGGCAAAGACGGGCGAGGCCTGCCCGAGGTACGGATTCGTCCACACGCACACCTTCTTGACGACACCGTCGGCCTTGAGGCGCGTGATCTGGCCCTTGGGGTCGGGGAACATGTCCTTGTCGAACTCAAAGTCGCACCACTGGAAGGCCTTGAGCCAGAAGCAGTCAAAGTGAAAGACCTCGACGGGGATGTCGCGGGCCTTCATGCCCGAAAGGAAGCCGTTGACCGTCTCCTCGTCGTAAGACGTAGTGAACGAGGTGCTGAGCCACAAGCCGAACGACCAGCTAGGCACGCGACCCGGGGCACCGGTGAGGACCGAATACCTGCGGAGGACGTCGCGAGGCGTGGGGCCGTAGATGAGGTACCAGCGGAGGCGCTGACCCTCGACGCTGGTCTGAACGCGGCAGCAGCGCTCGCTTCCGATCTCGAGCTCGACACGCTCGGGGGTGTCGATGAAGACGCCGTAGCCGCGTGAGCTCATCCAGAAGCTGATGTTCTTGTACGCCTGGTCGCTGGAGGTGCCGCCGTCGCTGTTCCAGAGGTCCACCTTCTGGCCAACCTTGTTGAAGGGGCCAAACCGCTCGCCCAGACCGTGGATCGACTCGCCGACGCCGAGCGTGGTCTGCGTGAAGACGTAGTGCTTGAAGTTGCGCGTGTCGGACAGCTGCATTGGGGAACTGGGCGCAGGCGTGTAGGCCAGACCGACAGACCGGTTCAGGAGGGTCGTCAGGGGTTTCCCGCCGGCAGTCGGGTGGAACGAGATGTCGAACTCGTGGGGCTTGCCGCTGACGGTGGCCGAGAGACCACCAGCGGAGACGGTGGTGCCGGCATCTGTCGTGGTAATCTTTGCGTCCACATCGGGGCGGCCCGCGGGGAAGAGGTCAAAGTTCGGCCCGCGACGAACGGTGCCCTGCCAGTGGGTGGTCTCGACCGAGATGACGCCATCAAAGGCGGCTTCGATGTCCTGAGCAAGCGGTGTTAGATTGGGCGGTTTCTGACGGAATCAAGCTGCTTAGGCACATACGACGCTCAGCGTTCCAAGGTTTAGCGTGTCGCCGCGTGACATGACCTTGCGAGTCGGGCATAGCAGGCTAATGCCCTTGCCGGAGGGGGTCGGCGTGATGCGGTACACCTCCTCGGCATACTCGATGCGCACGCCCTCGGCCACGAGCCATTGTCCTGCCCTGGGTGTCAGCTCGGTCTTTCATGAGGCAAGATCAGGGCTACGCACCATCACGGAACCTCATTGCCAGTAGAGCTTCGAGTCGCAAGTCTGATGTCCGTGAGAGCTAGCACATCGGCGCAAGACACAAACGAGATGCCCGGGCGGTTGTCAATGAAACGGACTGGGGGTTTTGGGGCCTGGGTGCGCAGTCGGGACCCCCGCGCCCGCTGTCATGGTCCCGCTAACCTGGTGCCCGGATATTGACACAGCCAGTGGACTGAGCTGTGGGGTTGTGGAATGGAGGATCGGCGCCATGCCGGCGACCACATGCTTGCTGCAGCTGCTAGGCATGGCGTCTGTCTCGATGGGGTTGCTGCACCCGCCCTCGCCCCGCGGTCTCCGCATGGTGGATTTGCGCGGTTACAGGTGGATCCCGGCAGTCGGGGGTCGGATGAATTGTGCCCGAGCACGA
>FTEL01003277.1_pt1 | contig 14699 bp, 11 predicted proteins | sample 1658911 | NCBI WGS metagenome assembly FTEL01 (sample SAMEA3914869, study PRJEB12502) | metagenome | biome: forest; material: soil | place: USA | collected 2012-03-12 | depth 0.1 m
CCGCCGTTAATCAGGACGGCCGCACGCCGGGCTTAACAATGCCGAGCAACACAGCGCAGGCCGCCCTGATCCGCGAGTGTTACGCCCGGGCCGGGTTGGACCCGGTGAACAACCTGCAAGATCGCCCGCAGTTCTTCCACGCCCACGGCACAGGCACGCAGGCAGGCGATCCGCAAGAGTCCGAGGCTATTTCAACTTCTCTTTTCCCTGCCGGTTCTGTTGCCGCCACCCAGGCTGGAAAGCTGACCGTCGGCTCCATCAAAACTGTCATTGGTCATACTGAGGGTACAGCGGGGCTCGCAAGTCTCATTGGTACCTCTCAGTCCCTCCGACATGCCATCATCCCGCCCAACCTGCATTTCCACAACTTGAATCCCAGAGTTGCGCCCTTCTTTGAGCACTTGCAGATTCCTACGGCTCCAACGCCATGGGTAGTGCCAGAAGGACATGTGAGACGCGCGAGCGTCAACAGGTGTGTCATCACCCCAACTTCAGGAACATGTTGCAAGCTTGCTAACCACGGCATGACAACACAGCTTCGGCTTTGGTGGCACCAATGCTCACTGTATTCTGGAAGAGTATGTGCCTTCGCCACTGCCGAGCGATGCTGCCCGCAGTCTCGGCTCAAGTCTGCAATTCACGCCTCTCACCTTCTCGGCCGCTTCTGAGACGGCCCTCAAGGCCACGCTGTCTCAATATTTAGACTACCTCCAGGAGAACCCCTCCATCAAGCTTGCGGACCTCTCCTACACGCTGCAGCATAGGCGATCCACCCTCAACTACCGCAAGGCCATCCCCGCTCCAACGATGGGAGACGCGATCCAGGCTCTCGAGCTTCTTGTCAACCCCCCTCCTGATAGCACGGATGCGGCAGACCTTAGCACTCGCTTTAGTGCGCTCTCCCGGCCCGCAACGATTCTCGGTATCTTTACTGGGCAAGGCGCTCAATGGCCTCGTATGGGGGCTCAACTTGTTGAACGTTCAACCTTCGCCGCAACTCGCATCGCCGAGCTGGACGCCGCATTGCAAACTCTGCCCAACCCAGAAAACCGACCATCGTGGACGCTCAAAGACCAACTTCTTGCTGGCAAGGAAACCTCCCGCATTGCGGAGGCTGCCCTCTCCCAACCGCTCTGCACGGCTGTTCAGGTCCTCCTCGTCGACATTCTGCGCGCAGCCAACATTTCATTTGCGGCTGTCGTAGGCCATTCATCCGGCGAAATCGGCGCGGCTTATGCCGCTGGCCTCGTCTCAGCTGAGGATGCAATTCGAATCGCTTATTTCCGAGGAGTGCACGCGAAGCTGGCTTCGAGTCCCAATCCACATGCTCCTCGCGGTGCTATGATGGCTGTTGGGGCCTCGATTGAGGAAGCGCGGGCGTTGTGTGAGGACGGGTTCAAAGGCCGGATGCAGGTTGCTGCCGTCAATTCCTCCTCAAGCGTCACGGTCAGTGGCGACGAAGACGCCATTGACGAGGCAGAACAGCTTCTCAAAAGCCGAGGCACGTTTGCGAGGAAACTCAAGGTCGACACCGCCTACCACAGCGCCCATATGACTTCCTGTGCTGGACCGTATCTGGCATCCCTTGACAGCAGCGAAGCCCAAGCTACCGCACAGGATGGAAACGCCAGCACCGTTTGGTATTCGAGTGTCTTCGAAGGAGCTCGCATGTCCAAAGACCGGCTCACGAACTCGTACTGGGTCGACAACATGTGCAATGCCGTTCTGTTCTCGGACGCACTTGCTCAGGCGGTGGAGGAACTTGGCCCATTCGACCTCGCCATCGAAGTCGGGCCTCATCCCGCTCTCAAGGGCCCTGCCACAGCCACGATCGGCGACGTGCCATACACTGGACTTCTTTCCCGGGGCCTGAATGATGTTGGGCAACTGAGCGCTGCACTTGGGCGTGTCTGGACTAGGCTTGGCTTTGGCTCCGTGTCGTTTTCGGATGTTCAAGCGCTGCTCTCTGGTACGACAGGGGTTAACACGGTCGTGAGAGATCTTCCCGCCTACCCCTATGACCGCCAGCGTACCTATTGGGCAGGCAGCCGGGTGGCAAATCATTTCAAACACCGGCGGCCCATCCATACTCCGAATCCGGTGTTGGGTTCGCCCTGCACCGAGGCTACCACGCCTGGCGAGTTCCAGTGGCGCAACATGCTCTGCCCCAACGACATGGCTTGGCTGAAGGGCCACATGCTACAGGGGCAGACAGTATTCCCTGCGACGGGGTATGTGAGCATGGCGATCGAAGCTATCAAGGCCCTCGCCCTCGAGGCCTCGGCTGAGACCCCCATTAGCGTCTTCAAAGTCACCGACGTCGACATCCCTCGCGCTATCGCCTTTGATGGCAACGACTCAAATGTTGAGACCATTTTCAGCGTTTCGTCTGTTGATAGCACGTCCGAGCCAGGCGTCATGACCGCTACTTGGACATGCTACATGGTGACGGACGGCGCCGGAAACCTTGCATTGAACGCCAAGGGCCGGGTGGCAGCCCACCTCAGTCCTGCCGCGCCCGATACCCTTCCCCTTATCAAAGTTGATCCCTTCAACCTGGTCAGGGTGGGGGATGAGCAGTTCTACGCGAATCTGGAAACTATTGGCTATGGCTACAGTTCTCCGTTCAAGGGGGTCTCGGACATCCTCCGCAAGCCCGGTTGCAGCATCGGCACCCTGTACGATGAATCCGGGACCACATGGGAAGACAACCTTGTCGTCCATCCTGGCATGCTCGATTCTGCTTTGCAGACAGTCTTTGCTGCCTGGTCGTACCCAAAGGATACGCAGTTGTGGTCGCTCCACGTTCCCGTCTCCATTTCTGCTGTCACAGTCAACGCATATTTCACACCACTGGGCGAGGGGGGCAAGCAAGGCGCCATGCGGTTCGAGACTGCTTTGCGGAGTAGGAAGCACTCCAGGGTCATGGGTGACGTCTATCTGCACGCCGCCGACGCCTCGCACGCCTTCGTGCAACTTGAGGGCATAACCTTGGTTCCCTTCTCCCCGGCTACATCCAAGCTCGACCTTCCCATGTTCGCACAATTCCAGCACAAGGTCATCTCGCCAGATGGAGAACTCGCTGCCGCCGGGGAGCGGTTTTCTGACTACGACACTAAGCTGTACAGAGATATTGAACGCGTGTCGTACTGGTTCGCGCGCCATGCATCACTCGCAATTCGGGACGAGGAACGCGACAGCTTGCTTCCACACTTCAAGATGTATCTGACGTGGTGCGACCGCATGGTAGACATGGCGACCCGCGGCGTGCACCCCAAAGTCAAGCCTGAGTACAACTTCGACTCGCGCGAGGACATTGCCGGGATCTTGGAGAACTACAAGGACCGCAAGGATGTCCGCTTTGTCGAAGTGGTTGGTGATAACCTGATCCAGGTCATCCGGGATGGCAACTCGATGCTGGAGCATATGAACCAGGACGGTCTGCTCCGCGCGTTTTACGAAGAAGGCGCCATTTGCGGTGGCCCAAGCAACCGCTGGCTATCTCGCCTCGTGTCTCAAATTGCCCACCGCTACCCTGCCCTCAACATCTTCGAGATCGGAGCCGGCACGGGGGCCACCACGGCGTCGGTGCTGCGCTCGCTGCAAGATATTTATGCTTCCTACACCTTTACCGACATCTCGAGCGGCTTCTTCATGGCAGCCGAGGAGAGGTTTGCCGATCAGGCCGGCCGGATGGTCTTCAAGACGTTTGATATGGAGAAAGATCCTTCAGGGCAAGGCTTTGTGGCAGGCTCATACGACGTCATTGTGGCCGTCAACGTGCTGCACGTCTCGGCTGATATGGAGGCTTCCCTTTCCAACGTGCGCCGCTTGCTGAGGCCAGGCGGCTACCTGCTTGTTGGAGAACTTACCTCCACAGATCTACTCTTTACCGGGATGACAGTCGGAACTCTCCCCGGCTGGTGGATCGGCGCCGAGACTGGCCGCCCTTGGGGCCCATTGCTGAACCTCAGCCAGTGGGATGCTCTTCTGAAGAAGACAGGGTTTGCTGGCCTCGAAACTGTGACGCCCGATATCAGCGCGTCCTTGCCCATGAGCGTGTTTGTGGCCCAGGCCGTGAACGATCAGGTTACGTTGCTCCGCAGTCCTCTCGCTGCGAAGGAACGCCCTGCGGGGGTGAAGAACGATGGGCTCGCCATCATAGGCGGTTCGACATGGCCAGTCCACAAGCTCAGCCGTGCGGTTCACGACGTCCTGGATCATCGCTGGCACAACAAGCAGTTCTTCGAAACCATTCAGGACTTTGCATCTTCCCCAATGGCCCAGGCTGTCTCGTCTACTGGCCAAGTCTCCGTTCTCTGTCTCACGGATCTGGACACACCCTACCTCGAAGACCTCACGGCCGACAAGTTTGCCGCGCTCAAAGTGCTGTTCGCCTCAGCTAATACCTTGATCTGGGTGACTCGTGGCTCCAGAGAAGAGACCCCCAGCAGCTACGAGATGCGGGGTATTTTGCACACAGTGAAGACCGAGGTTCCCAGCCTTAACATCCAGATCTATGACCTGGATGCCACTGCACCTGATGGTGGAATCCAGTCAAACACGCCAGCGGACTTGGCCGTGACACTTCTCAGGCACCATGTCCTCTTCAGCTGGGGCCTAGGCCAAAGCGCAAATGCGGATAACGACACTATGCTGTGGTCCGCCGAGCCCGAGATCTTCGTCAGCAACAGGAGGCAGCTTATCACGAGGCTTGTTCCCGACGCGGACAAGAACTCTCGGTATAATTCACGCCGCAGGGATGTCTGGGCGACTGTCAATCCTGCCAAAGAGACACTGGAGCTCGTTTCCACTCGACAAGGCAAACACAAGACGTTGGAGCTGCAGAAGGTGTCGCCACTCAGACTGGTCAATGCCCCTGCGAGCGGACGCACCATCAGAATCACAAACTCACTTCTTCAGAGCCTCGCCTTGAGTGGTGCTGGCTACTTGAGGTTGTGCGCGGGCATTGATGTCAATACCAACGAGGCAGTCCTCGCTCTTGTGAGCTCCGGAGAGTCTCCAGTCAAGGTTCGAGCAGGCTGGTCCGTTGCTCTGGGCGCAAAGACGATTCCGATCGCTTCCACGCTGGTAGCTGTGGCTGCGCACTTGGTTGCCGAGCACATTCTTTCTCTTGTGCCCCACGGGCGCACGGTTGTTGTCCACGACGCCGACGCCAGCTTGAGGTCTGCTTTGGCAGCGCAGACTTGTGGCAAGAAAATCGACCTTGTCTTCACCACATCGGAGCTGCGCCAGGACAAGGCTGCTGGTGTTGCCCCTCTCTTCCTTCACCCGAACTTCCCTCGCCATACCATCAAGTCAGCGATTCCCGACTCTACTGCCATCTTCATCAGGTTCTCGCGCGGAGCTGCGTCAGAAGCTGTCGGGGATGCTATTGTCACCTCGTTGCCCCCGGGTTGTCTCATCATCGGCGAGGAGACAGTGCTCAGCCACGAAATTGTCGCATCACTGGGCGAACCTGTCGTTGATCTCGTGCCGAAACTCCAAAAGGCACTTGAGAATGTCCACACCCACGCCCCCAAAAGCGCCGCCACAATTTCCCTGGCTGACGCTTCCAAGCACAACGCGGGTGCGGCTTTGGTGGTGGTGGACTGGACCGCCTCCCCCTCGGTCACAGCCAAGGTACAACCCATCGACTCGGGACGCCTATTCCACCCTGACAGAACCTACTTATTTGCTGGAATGGCGGGCGACCTTGGCCAGTCACTCGCCGAATGGATGATCCTGCATGGGGCGCGCTTCATTGTGCTCAGCTCGCGCAACCCGAAGGTCCACCCCAAGTTTGTCGCGGACATGTCAACCCGCCACGGTGCCACCGTCCACCCCATGTCGTTGGATGTCACTTCCCTCGCCTCTCTCGAGTCCGCCGTCACATCAATTCGTCAGACCCTCCCGCCCATCGCGGGCGTCGTCAACGGTGCAATGATCCTCGACGATGACCTTTTCGCCAACATGACGCACGCTCAATTCACCCGCGTTACCACTCCCAAAGTCATTGGCACGCAGAATCTTGATCGTCTGTTCCACTCTGACACGTCTCTTGACTTTTTCATCGTCGCGTCTAGCATCGCCTCGGTCATCGGTTTTGCGGGCCAGAGCAACTACTCGGCTGCAAACGAGTTCATGACAGGGCTTGTGCACCAGCGACGGCGGCGTGGCGTTGCCGGCTCTGCCATGAGCATCCCAGGCGTGCTCGGACTCGGGTATGCCGCCAACCAGGCCGGCTTTGACTTTGACTACTTCCAGCGCATTGGCTACATCAACATCTCCGAGGAAGACTTGCACCAGCTGTTTGCCGAGGCAGTGCTGTCTGGCCGTGCCGGCAGCGACGCGCCGGCCGAGGTTGCCATGGGCGTCAATTACGTCCCCGCGGACCTCGTCGTCAAGGACGCACATAAACGGGACGTCAAGTTTAGTCATTTCGTGAGGAGGGAAGAGGAGAAGGTCACCGAGGGGACACAAGCAGCTGGTGGAAAGGCCGTGAAGGTGAAGGTGCAGTTACAAAGCGCCAAGAACAGAGAGGAGGCGTATGAGATTTTGCGGGACGGTTTGGTGGCGCATCTGAAGCGGATGCTGAGGCTCGGCGAGGAAGGGAGGGTAGAAGAGCGGGTCGCGCTGATTGAACAGGGTGTTGACTCGCTGGTCGCGGTGGACATTCGGTCGTGGTTTTTGAAGGAGCTTGCGGTCGATGTGCCGACGTTGAAGGTTCTGGGAGGAGGTTCGGTGGCAGATTTGGTCAGCACCGCGTTAGACAAGATGCCAGAGATTACGCAGCAAAGTGGCGGTGGCAAGGCTGTGGAGGAGGAGCCGACGGCTACGGTGGAGGTGCCCCCTTCGAAGGGAAGTCCTGTGCCGACTCTGTCTCCGAACTCGGCAGGCAGCCCGGTTTTCACGCCTTTGGTGCCGTCGGAAGGGTCAGGGTCTGCTTCGGGGGCAACGACGCCCCCTTCCAGGGACCCTCTGGATGAGAAGCAGGGTGATAAGATTGAGGTCAGCGAGATCACCGAGGTGAGCCTGCTGTCCACCGCAAGTTGAGGGTGGATCCCGAAGGATGGGCGAGGTTCTATTTGATGCGATAATGTTTTTGAGATTTCCTTGCTTTCTTCACAAGTAATCTTTACCTTTCCACCACGGATATTATTTACCCTAGTTCTCAGAACTGCGTCGAAAACCTGAACAATTACTTGACCCGCTCCCTCCCACAACTACCTTAGCTGTTCAATCTGTGAGGTACAGGATTTTATACGCAGCGTAGAAATCTCATAATAAATGCTAAGTTAGAATGTACCTGAAGAATTCATGACTTTTTTTGTTGATGAAGACAACTTTGAGGTTGATAAAATGAAGAAACCACATTTTTTATCCTTTTCTTTTTCTACTTTTCCTTCTCTTTTTCTTCGTTTCCTTTCCTTTTTGCTTTTGTAGACCTTCCTTTGCGCGTTTGCAACCATGACAGATGCTTGAGAGACCGTCAGGGGTTCAGGGGTTCAGGGGTTCAGGGGTAAGTAAACATCCGTGACGTAGCTGCTGCCAAGGCCAACCCCCTCACCCTTGAACCCGGCTGCAACCAGGCTCTCTCCGATGCGTAAAGTACACCGGTTTTTCAATGCACGATACGTTATTTCCCTTCGGTACCCGGCGTCGGGTCGGGTGGCCGGTTTGGTGAATGTTCGGAATATTTGCTCAATCGAGACAACCCGGTGTGGGTCTGTCAAGTCGGAGGTTGCATTGCCAGAGAAGGAAACCTCCGGTCCCCCGGTTCGTGACGGAAGTCTGCAAAACGGATTCGGATGTCGCATTCCTAGGTTGGTTGAGGCGGCGCAGTGGGTTTATCGCTCGGCGGTCTTTACCCCGGTGATCTCCTTGAACTCGATGTCTTCCTTTGACGTCACAAGGCCGTGTCAAGTCTTCACATGGTTCAGGCTAGCCGCCGGAAATTTGTGGGAGTGCAAGTCAGCGAAGGCCGGGGCGTTCATTTTCCGGAAAGACAACAACGATTCCGTGGGTCTTCCAGTGACATGTCAGTGATTTGGATTGCTTTCTCTTCCATCACCTCCATAGTCGAGCCCTCGTTATAGGTGGTAGGGCGCTATCCATCAAGTTCCTCCGCGCCCGCAAACTCCTATCTTGTCTCACAGTCCCCTTCGAATCCCTCCAGCATGACTTCAACACTGCTGTTGCTCTTGCTGGCGGCAGTCTGTTGCGCGTCTGTCATTGATGGGTCCAATGGCTTGAAGGGGCGTGTCACCGCCACACGTCCATGCCCAACGGAGTGCCAAAACACACCGACGTCTCGCCACTGCTGGGGAAAGCACAACATCTCAACAAACTACTATGACACAATTCCCGATACTGGAAGGACGGTGGAGGTTTGGCTCTCGGCACAAGAAGGAATATGCAACCTCGACGGGTACAAACGCCCCTGCATGACGTTCAACGGCACCGTGCCAGGCCCTCTCATATCAGCCAACTGGGGAGACAATCTTGTCATCCATGTGACCAATAATCTCAAGTCCAACGGGACTGCAATCCACTGGCACGGGGTCCGCCAACTCAACAGCGTCGAGTACGACGGTGTGCCAGGGGTGACTCAGTGCGCGATTGCACCGGGCCAGTCACTCACGTACAAGTTCAAGGTCACCCAATACGGCTCGACATGGTACCACAGCCACTTCTCGCTTCAGTACTCTGAAGGTCTCTTTGGGCCTATGGTTTTCTACGGCCCGGCCACAGCTGACTACGACGAGGATCTCGGTGTTCTCTTTCTCCAAGATTGGTCACACACGACCATTTTCAAGGCCTGGGACTGGAAGCAGAAATACGGCATCACACATTCTCTCAGCAACCTCCTCATCAATGGTACCAACACGTTCGACTGCTCCGTCTACGGTGGAGCCGATCCAAACTGTGTGGGCAATGGCAAAAAATTCCAAATGGTGTTCAAACCGGGGAAGAAGTACCTCATACGTCTGACCAATGTCGCGCTCGACAGTCAGTTCCGGTTTAGCATTGACGGGCACACGCTCAAGGTCATTGCCAACGACCTAGTTCCCATTGTGCCGTACGAAACGGACAGCGTGGTTCTTAGCGGGGCTCAGCGATACGACATCATCGTCGAGGCCAAGGCCAAGCCCGGAAACTACTGGATGCGCGCGATGTGGGTGAACCACTGCGCGGCCGTGGCTAACGACAATCCCGGGTCTGGGACAGCTATTGTGCGCTACGACGCAAAGAGCACCAGCGATCCGACCAGCACCACCGCCATCACGCTTCCGGCTACATGCGCCGACGAGCCGAGCGAAAGCCTCACCCCTTATGTCAAGATGAACGTGTCCAACATCGCCGGCACCACACTCGAGAATCTGAACATGCGTCTGACCCACGAGGGCGTCTTCAAATGGACCATCAACAGCAGCAGCCTGTTGATCGACTGGGCCAACCCAACACTCAAGCAGATGCTGAACGGTGGCTCCATTTTCCCAACGCCGTACAATATCATCGAAGTCAATGTATGCTTTCTCGCCTACTTCTCCCTTGCATAGCAACCAGATCCTCTCCAAACTAATACTTTGAAGAAAACAACAACCCCCTCCACCGCGAAAGCCGACGAATGGGCCATCCTCGTAATCCAAAACCTCGCGGCGGGCGCTCTCGGCTACGTCGCACACCCGATCCATATGCACGGGCACGATTTCTGGGTGCTCGCGCAGGGGTACAACACGCTGTGGGACGGCACGACGACGTCCTTCAACCTGGCGAACCCGCCGCGGCGCGACACGGCACTGCTGCCGGCGCACGGCTACCTTGCGCTGGCTTTCCGGCTGGACAACCCCGGCGTGTGGCTTGTGCATTGCCATATTGCGTGGCATGCGAGTCAGGGGCTGGCGTTGGAGTTTGTGGAGGGGGGCGGAGAGGTCAAGTTGGGTGGTGGGGATAGGAGTGTGTTTGATCAGACTTGTAAAAGGTGGGAGGCGTGGGCTGGGCAGAAGGGGGGGCCGCCTTTTGGGCAGCCTGATTCGGGGATTTAACGTTGTTCGATGGTAAAGGTTGGGTTCAGCCGAGAGAATTAGAGAGTTGATTATTGGATAGTGGTGTCGTGATGGCGAGGAGGGTATCTCAGGGTATTAGAGAGACACCTACATACACATGGAGTGATTGTCTTTCAGTGCTCCCGAGATGTTTTTACTTCGCCACTGACTCAGAGAGTCTGGCATCCGGAATGCGCGATCTCTCATAAGAGGTATCGTTGCGATCCTGTCGGGTTTTAGAGCTTGTTCATAATACGTCGCGGCCCAGACACTGATGCCATCTCACTGCACCAACCCCTGAATCTGTGAATCATGATCAACATCAGCCCACTGGTACCATCACAGAATCTGCAATCACGCGCCAACCGTGGCCTGCAAAGAACAACCTCACGAGCACTTGCACGATGTTGCCAAGCAAGGCTTACACCAGACAGCCTTATACACGTCTGCGTTTTCTGAGTTGGGCACAGCCGGGCCTGTTTGTTCATCCTCTCAATTTCGATTTTCTGTTTTCAACCCCTACTTGGGTGCAGTCTTATACACAGCCAAAACCCGCCACTCGAATAATGAGGCTCGATTGGGCTGGATCCCGTCATGTCCATGGAGGACACTGTGCCGCTCGGCAGGCTGATTCGTGCTCTGGCCCCTGCGCTGAGGTTTCATGGAGACGCACGCCATTGGGTGGCCACCAAAATTGGAATCAGGCGCCCGCTGGCTGATCTGATGTCTGACTGCGGCACAGCGATCCTTCACCTTCCTTCCCCGCGCTCCCCTGGGTGAGCTGAACTTCACAACAGAATTTCACAACCTCGGTCTTCTCAGCAAACCCTGTCGCGCATCCATCATTCCACCACCGCGACCATGGCACGCTCGACGCTACCCACGTTTCCGCTAGTCATTTTTGGCATCATTGAGCCCGCCCTGCTGTGAGTTTCGATTAGCACGATTCTGCCGAGCTGACGACTGACCTCCCCGGCCCAGGATCTATGGCTTCTTCATCGGGGTGAGCGATCCCCTCGCCTACTTCGCCAACCAAGTGCCCGGCCATGGCGGCATCCAAACGGCCGAGGTCGCAGCGCCAGCCTTGGGCGTGACTCTCCAGCTGCTCAACGTCTTCCTGCTCCTCGCGGCCGTGGGCGTTGTCTGCAGCTTCTCAGGCGATCCAGCGACCGTCAAGACGTACTTGACTGTCGTGGCGTTGGCCGACTACGGGCACATCTACGCTGCGTATCGCGCCGTTGGCGAGGACGTGTTCTTCAATCCATCCCTGTGGAACGACATGCTCTGGGGCGGCATTGGTGTCAGCGCCTTTCTGAACGTTGTGCGGTGGCTGACGGTGCTTGGAGCGTTTGGTCCGGTCGCGGTGCGCGATGCAGGGGAGAAGGAGAGGAAGGAGAAATAAGGAGGCCGAGCTTTTGGGTTGGCAGTCAGAGAGCGGGGCCTGGCGGCAGTTAGTCTTGTAGAATGGCCGGGGAAATGTGAAGTGTGCGATCCATGGAATCGATTGGAAGCGGATCCCGGTTCGGGACCGGTGAACTCAGGGGAGGTTGGCGACGGTCGGATGGATGACATTGAGATGCCGATTATGGCTCTGGAAATCCCATTTTCTTTTCCTGAGTCCAGCCCAGGGTTGTGACAGTGAGAAAGGAGCCGGGGTTCACTAGCCAAATCTCGGCGTCAGCAGCTGAGCGCGCGTAACCAGCAAATGACGGGCGAGGGTGAGCCTGGAGCCAATCGACAACACCGGTCCCGCGGGTGTTTGCCTGACTGGGGCTCATCGTGGAACGCCTAGAGCGTTGTGGCGGGACAGCCACCAGTACCGCGCCCGGCCCCTGCAGGAACATGCTGCTGATGGTGTGGCATCCAAAAGCCGTCCCAGATCCTCTGAGGGACGCCGTGGGCCGCTGAACACCTGCTTCTTGACCACAAAAACTCCACTGCATTCTTCTGGCCCAACGGACAGACAGCAGTTGTTGCTGAGCCGAGAAGACAACCACAGGGAAAGGAACACAATAGGCAACCAGAGGGAAAGGGACACAACAACAGCAGAGTCTCGGGCATGGCGTACACCGTCGGCGAACGGGTGATCCTTGGCCCTCTCACGACCGTCTTCAAGCCGCCAGGGCCATGTACCGTCGCCGTCGCAGCTTGTGCAACATGCAACGTCGCCTTCCAGGGCCAGACCTGCGGTCCAACGAGAGTACACGACGACCAAGCCTGCTGGCCGACAACAACGACGGGGGCGCCCGACCCGGGCGAGACACTGACGGGATGGGGCTTCTACTCGCCTGGGCTAAACTGCCCGGAGGGATACGCATCGGCGTGCACAGCGATCGAGGGCAAGACCACGGGGTGGAAGTTACAGTTCCCGATCGAAGCGCAAGAGACCTTTGTGGGGTGCTGTCCGACGGGCTTCAAGTGCGACAATGTCCACGGCCAGACGTGCGTTATGACAGTGGCTAAGACGACGTCCCTCCCGACGGTTTCCTGCCACGGGTTCATGAGCACCAATTTCGGCTTCATGACAATCCCCAACGGACAGCTTACCCAGCTGAACCTGCTTGCGCCTATGATTCAGCTCGCGTTCAAGGCGTCGGACCAAGCAGCTTTGTCCTCCACCACCGCGGCCACCAACGGCACCACCCAGGCCACCTCCGCAACGTCCGCACCAACAACCTCGCTCCCCACCGCAACCCCAAACCCGCAGATCACCAATCCGCCATCCACAACAACAACAACAACCTCCCTCTCCACCGGCGCAGTAGCAGGCATCGCCATCGGCACAGCAGCCATAGCCTTCCTCATAGCAGCAGCAGCCTTCCTCCTCTGGCGTCGCCGCGGCCCTCGCGGGTGGCAGGGCACACCGGAACCGCTCGTCAGTCCATCCGAGTACGGCCGCCACGGCGACGCAAAGCAGCTAATGCACGCTGGTGTGACGGAGCTTGGGGAGGGGCACGGGTTTGCGGAGGTGCCGGGGAGTGAGCATCGGACGGCGGAGATGTTCGCGGGGGAGGTTGGGTTGCCGAGGGGACGGGAGTCGGGGAGCGTGGCGGAGATGCCGGGGGAGGGGTATCGATAGGTTGCTGCATCAAGTTATGTTTTTCTTTTTTTACTGTGGCTGTTGCTCTCCTTCGTTTGAGTGAAAACTCAGGGTCGGCTGCATTTGTTCGGAGTTTGGGGAGGTGGGTGGTCAGGGGTAGAATTCGGGTTTGGAGTCCGAGTTGTATTTACGAAGCGGTGCCACGGCATTCTCAAATCAAAACAAGACGCAGCCATTGCAGTCTCCCTTTGGTCACAGCCAACTAGCGGTGATGTCGTGGATTCGAGGTAATGAACGTTTCCAAAGGTCTTTACCGAAAGTCCTTCAACAGCACTCACCAACGCCGAAGGCCACGGTTGACTCTGAAGTCGCACCGCGAGTGTTGTGCTTCGTAAAGTTCTCATATTGGGTGTCTTGGGTGTCTCTGGAGGTCCCTTCGGCAGCTGTTCGAGTCAAGCACAGTTGCGGAGCCGCTGACTGTGCAAACACAGGGCGAAATGGTCAGGGGAAATCGATAGATTGTATGCTCGCGGGTCCCCTGACGCTGGGAAAACGTTAAAAGTTGCGCGTGGGTTCGCCACGTGGGGGTGTCACAAAGAGCCGGTTTTGCAGTGCCGGGCTCGGCGCGGCGAACCCGAGATCGTCCCGAAATTGCTGCGCTTTTCGGTTCTCATTCGTTGGCTTGGCTTGAAACGGCGCGCTGGCGCAATCGAGTCATCGCATTCCCTCACCAGCAACAAAAAGCGGTGCAAGGCCCCCCGACCCCCTGCGCAAACCCCCGACGACTCGGCAGCCGTGGCAGCATAACAGAACCGAATACTGTGCGTCAAGGTCAAATGGCGGTTTGCGCGCCCTGCCGAACGGCGCTCCGGCGCCACATCGACGTCCTCGGGAAGTTACGGCAGCGCCGGGCGCACTCGAACAACAGCCTGCACAAGCCGGCGAAGGCAGACAAGGGCGCACGGCAACATGAACAGATTCCGACTCCGAACAATGTCCCGACGCTCAACTTTTGGCAGCGGCTAGGCCCGTTGACAAGGGCGGCCCAGGCGTATGCTCGCGCCCAGCGGAAGCGGCCATACACGACGCAGGTGTGCACCTCGCTGCTCATCTACCTCTGCTCCGATCGTGCGTCCACCTCCAAGCCCGACCATTGTTGTGGTCTGGCATTGTGCTCCAATACCTCGGCGGTCTCGTGCTGACCTCTCGCAGTTTCGGCGCAACATATGGGTGGGAGGGATTATGACCCAATGCGCACGGCGCGCTCGCTGCTGATCGGGTCCATATCGTCGATTCCGAGTTACAAATGGTGCGTATTCCATTCGCTCGCAGGCTGGTCTCGTGGGATCTCGCAGGATGAAGGGCTAACCGATGCGACACGGCAGGTTCGTATGGCTCTCCGACAACTTCAACTACCCGTCGCGCCTCCTGTCGTTAGCGACCAAGGTGGTGGTCAACCAAATCTGCTTCACGCCCGTCTTCAACACGTATTTCTTCGGCATGCAGGCGTTGCTGTCCGGCGCGACGCTGCCCGAGACGTGGGAGCGCATCACCAAGACGGTGCCCGTCAGCTGCGTCAACTCGTGCAAGCTGTGGCCCGCCGTGACGGC
>FTEL01003469.1_pt1 | contig 14698 bp, 9 predicted proteins | sample 1658911 | NCBI WGS metagenome assembly FTEL01 (sample SAMEA3914869, study PRJEB12502) | metagenome | biome: forest; material: soil | place: USA | collected 2012-03-12 | depth 0.1 m
CCACCAAAGTCACCAAGCTCAAGAAGGACGAGAGCAGGCACGTCACGTTTGTGAGCCCGACGCCTGTGCCGACCAACACCAAGGGACGGCGGAAGAAGATATGAGTCTCGCACTCAACACCGCACTGGATGCCCGCCTCCCAACCCCGACCCGACCGTTACGAACGAAGCTTTTTACACACTTATACACACTTTTAATACGATTTGAGCAGCCATCTGCTCTTTTGATTCGCACACACCACCACCACACCACACAACCCAACAACCCCTTTCCCCATCCCCCCACCCTCCTCGAACACGGCCCCGTTTCGCAACGTGGGCCCGAGGAGGGAAACACTTGCAACACATGTACTACAATATGGGCTGGATCACCGAACCCAGTGGATCCGGACTGGCTGGCTTGGCTGGGCAATGGATGGATGGATGGATGGATGGGCAAAGAAGAAGGAAGGAAAGCAAAGAAGAACTAAGATACCTGTACCAATGGCTTTTTTCCTCTCTCTCTCGCCGCGCGGTTTTGGGTTTTTCTTGTTTTTTTGAGGATGAAAGATTACGACAAATTACTATTTAACTTGGGTTTGGGGAGGCAAAGGCGCGGGCGGTGGCGGTTTTTTTATGGAAGCGTTTTTTTTTTTTTTTTGCTGCTGTTGTCTTGATTGTTTTCGCGATTTCTGTCTGTGTTCTCGTCTCTCTCAGTGTCTCGGCGGCGGCGGCGGCGGCGGCTGGCTTTTTGGGCTTTGGATCGGTCCGTTCCCCATCATCAGCTTGTTACGCCACCTGATTTTTTGTTGTCAACTTGCAACTTGTTGTACCATCCCCATGCCGTGCCGCGCTGGCGGTGTGTGCTTGTAGCGTAAGGGTTATGAATAGAATGACGGCGGATGAGGTGTTTTGTCTTTTCAAGATTCGCCCCAGGCCATTTCATTTGCATGGTGACTTGCACTTGAAACCTGTCAAATGAGCCAACCACCGGTAACATGAGCCAGCCATTGGGTTATCTCAAAATCCGCATCCAGGCACCCCTTGACATCAGGCCCACCCAACCACCGGCTACACAACAGATGACAGTTCAAGCCAGAAATATACAGGCCCCTGGTTGGTGATACTGAATTTGTCTTGTCTATCAAGTGGTGTCTGCAGAAGCTAGAGTTATGTATGCGATGCTTGCGCCCAGGCGCCCAAAGAACCCCAAGGTAGGTAGGTACCAACTCGAATTGTCCGCCCCAGATCACCAGACAGACGACGGATGCTGAGGGAGACCGAAATACCCACCCACCACCATGGTCCACCATCCATCCATCCATCCATATCCCTCGATCAGCTGGTTGGTAGGTTAGGTAGGTACCTTTTTTTGCCCCAGATAGCCAGCCAGATAGATGCAAGGAAATTCCCCCCTGTCTGTCCCTCCTCACCCAGACCCAGGCCACATCAACCCCATCCCCAACCCCATCATCAACCCCATTACCCCCCTTCCCTCACCCTCAACCCACTCAATCAATCTCAACATCAATATCCAACTCCAACGCCCCAATAATATCATCATCCGTCAGCGGCTTATGAATAACGGGCACGCCCGGCTTAGCCAGACTCCGCTGCTGCTCCTGCAGCTTCGCAATATGCGGCAGCGGCCCCGCCGACTTCTGCTTCGGCGTGCCATTCCCGCTTCCATTCGCAGCGGGCGTGCTCGCGCCGCTGTTCGCAGCCTGGCTACTATCCGCAGCTGGGCGGACCTCCGCCTGGCTTGCGCGCGCGCGCTCGAGCAGCTGGGCTTTCCGCACGGATTCGGCATTCTTGCGCCTATTCTCCGCGTTGAGCAGGGCGAGCTTCTCCTGCTGGGTCGGGCCGCGGTTCTCGGCCTTTTTCTTGGCCGAGGTGAGCGAGGTGCGGAAGGCGAGGCGGGGCACCTCGAGGGAGTCGAGCTTGTCCTGCAGGCGGGCGACGGCGTCGGGGTCGCCGCGGGCGCGGGCGGCCTCGAGCTGCCTGGTGAGCTGTTCCTGCTCGACGCCGCTGTACTTGACGTGGAGGGCGTTCTGGCGCTTGAGTTTGTCCGACACTTCCTGGTCGGTCCAGGTGTGCGAGAGGAGGGCGTTGATGTCGTCGATTTTGCTGACGAGCTCGGGCTTGGTGGGGATGACCACGTTTTCCGAGAGGCAGACTTGCTTGTAGCGGTTCCATTCAGCCTGGAGAGGGTTAGAAAACGAGGGTGATATGGGTGCGGGGGAGTGTGCTTGCCTCGGTGAAGCCCCTGTCGGAACAGGTAATGAACGGCCACTCGCGCTGGGCCTTGCCATGGGCGGCCTTGATGTACTGGTCCACGACCATCTGGTGCCCCAAGCTGTCGGTAACTGCATAAGGCCTGCCGGTGGTGAAACCTAGACGACGCTGTTAGCTGACCCATTTGGCGGTGCTCGCTCAGGGGGTGAACATACCCTTAATAACAGCCATGCGGTAGACCTCCTGCCGTGTCGACGGGTCGGGGCCGATGTTGATGCGCACGTAGCAGCCCGTGATGGCCTTCTCGAAGCCGGGGTAGTAGCAGACTTCGGCGAAGCGGGTGCGGCCGAGGCGGATGCGCTCGACATCGCGCAGTTCAGCGGGGGGTGTTTCTTTGGGCTCGGGGGTCCTCGACTTGTGCCGCGAGTCCCTGCGCCAGTCGTCGTCGCTGTCGTGGCCGTCGGGGCTGCGGCTGCGGCGGTACGAGGACGAGCGTTGCCTGCGGCGGTCGTTCTCGCGCTCCCTCTGCTCCTTGCGGTTGCTGCGCTCTTCGCGGGCGCGGCGCAGCGAGTCCATCTTGTCGACGCCGTCGCCGCCCTTGGTGCGCGCGCGGGCCGACTTGCGTGAGGCATCCTCGAGGTCGGCGGCGCTGGCCTTGCGCTTCTTGCTGTCCTTCTCCTGGTTGACCTTGAGCTGGCGCAGGACGCGGTTCTGGCGAGTGCGCTCGTTCTCCTCCCTGCGGTCTGCTAGAATCTGCTCGCGCTCGATCTCGCGCATGCTCATGATGCGGGCCTTTTCCTCGTGGCTCTTGAAGAGGTAGTCGACCGGGTAGGGCATGTCGTCGTCGGCGCCGTGGCCGCGGTTCTGGGGGGCATCCGAGTCGGAATCCGACTCCTCCATAGGAGCAGACATCTGCGAGCTCGGCGAGCCTGGCGGCGAGGATCTGGAGGGCGCCATGGTGGTCAGCGTCAGGGTTGAGGAGGTGGCGGCTGCGAATAAAATGCGCCGGTATTTGAAATGCGAATGAGGGTTGAGATGTCGAGAGGGCCAGACTGGCACGAGTTGCAGAGGGAGGGAGAGAAGCCAGAGAGGTGCGCAGTGTTGTGCGTGGGTGCTTGCACCTGCCCGCTCTCCTTCCCTCACACCCCCATCGCAGAATTGCGCCTCGCAACAATAGCAACAAAAACAACAATAGCACCAACAATACCTCGCAGAGGAAAATGGGGGAAAATAGCAGCAAAACAGAACGGCGGGGGTTCGGGGGGCAAGACTCACGCCTCTCCTTCCTCGTCCGACTCGTCGTCGCTCCTGCTTGCACGTCTCCTCGCCTTTTTCGCGGGCGTCTTCTTCGCGGCCACACCCTTCGCGGGCGTATCTTTCTCCCTTGACGGGATTGGGGCGGGGGACGGCGAGCGCGACTGGTCGCGGCTCATCTCCATGGCCTCCTCCTCCTCGCCCGACGACACGTCGCCACCGGCCAGGGCCAGCAGCTCATCATCGATGTCCGACATTATGGCAGTTCCAACACGGGGGCGTTCGGGTTAGGTAGGTATGGATCGGGGGTTTGGGGGGCTGCTGGCGACACGGGGGCACAGCACGGCGATGGTTCGGCGACAGGGCGCGTCGGATGGGGATCGAGGATCGTGATGGGGTTCGCGGGTTCGAATTCGAACAATTCGCCTCGGGGATTCCCCTGATTCGGCACGTCACCACCAGGGCAGAGACAGACGGGGTCACGTCGTCGGCAGCAGCAAGGCAATCGGCACGGCGGGTGCGTGGGGTGTTGGGCGAGGCTCGAGGAGTCGGGGGAGGGAGACGCAGGGAGCGAGGGGTGAAGAGAGGGAGAGGCAGCGACGTGATGGAGTTGAGGTGCAGCTGGCTGGTCTTGTACTGTGTAAGTTTCCATCCACGTCCCGGCCTCGTCGCCCGCCATTGGCTGTTCTCAGTTGGTGTTCCGGGGTCGCCTGCGCGCACAGTGCGCCTGATCCGTGCGGCTGGCCGTGCTGAACGGGAGTGGGGCATCAGCCCACTTTCGCTCGAGCTGCAGCAGTCGTCGAGGTTCCTCGAGCTGCATTCAACACCAAACCACCACATCACCACCCGAGCACACAGCACACGCCCTCGGCCACAATGGCCTCCCCACGCCCCATTCTGCAGCCCCTACGGCACCTCCGCGGCACCACGCTCCAACCCACCCAGTCCCTCGCCCGTACCTCCCGCATCGCACCCCTCCGCCAGCTCTCCTCGACCCCATCCTCCTCGACACCGACGCCCTCCTCGCCGAGTCAACAACAACAGCCCCCCTCCACCAGCCCCAAATCCGCAAAGCCCAAAAAGCCCCTAACCCCCACCCAAAAATCCTTCCTCTCCTCCGCCCTCCGCGTCAACCAAGCCGGCGAGCTCGCCGCAACCCTCATCTACACGGCCCAGACGCCCCCCCTCGTCGCCCGCGAACCCCACCTCCGCCCGCTCATGCGCCACATGTACGACCAAGAAGCCGGCCACCTCACCACGTTCAACTCCCTGCTCGCCACCCACCGCGTCCGCCCTACCGCTCTCTACCCCCTCTGGTCGGTCCTCGCGACCGGGCTGGGGTGGACAACCGCCATGATGGGTCGCGAGGCGGCGATGGCGTGTACGGAAGCGGTGGAGACCGAGATTGGCGGGCATTACAACGGGCAGATCCGGACGCTGTTGGAGATGGTTGCGCAGTGGGAGAGTGAGGGGTATGAGGTTGGGGAGGAGTTTCGGGAGCTGATTGCTACGCTGCGGAGGATCAGGGATGAGGAGTTGGAGCATTTGGACCATGCTGTTGAGCATGATGCGAAGAAGGCACGGCCGCATTGGTTGTTGACGGGGGTGATTCGGGCGGGGTGTCGGGGGGCTATTTGGGTTAGTGAGAGGGTGTAGGGAAGTCGTGGTGGGTTGTCCAACCAGCGAGGTGTTTGTGGGTTGCCAGCCAGCGAGGAGGGGGGTGTCGGTTGTAAGATCGGAGGTGTTATTACTAAGTGTACGAGACTACAAGTGTATATGCGTGTATATATAGGTCCAGGACAAGAACGGAACAGAAATAGAAGAGGGAAGAAAGGGAAGTAAGAAAAAAAACGAGAGACTCCGACAGCTCATGCCGCCGCCCTATGCTCCAGGCCATGCGAGCAGACTCCCACCGCGATGCAACCAACCCAGCCCCTAAACACCGCAACCATGCGGAATGCACTCCTTCGACACTGTACCCCTTCTTCTCTACCACAACTTTTACCAACAAGGTCTCGTCTCACCCGTCACTCTCACCACACTCCATCGATCAAACACGCGCGCGCGCTCAGTTACTAGGCACCAAAAAGTCAGCAAATGCACATCAACAACCTCACACAATCCAAACACCACTCTCAACTCTCCCCTAGGTCACCCCACCTCCCAAAAAGATGAGAAAAAGACGAAAAAGACAAACTTACTAAATAGCCAAAGGAGCAACCTGATCAACCTGAAACAGCCAATTCCCATTCGCCTCCTCCACCGCCAGCCAGTCATATGGAAACTGCACCAGCGCCCCCTGGCTGAGCAGCAGCACCTCCTCCGCCTCGGCCCTGGACAACAACTCATCGTTCGCCGCGCTGGCTGCTGCCGCGCTGAACCGCGGGCGGCTTCCCCTCGTGGTTGCCCGCCGCCGGCGCTTTTGGGAACCGACTTGTTTCGGGGCGCCGGAGGAGGTTGTGGTTGTCGTGGTGCCGGTGGCAGGGGTGTCAAAGGAGAGCGGGGGGTTAGAGTTGGAGTGGCCCGTGGTGGAGAGGGCCGAGGCCGAGGCGGCGGTGCTGACGCCTGTGAGGGGGGGTTTGTTGTCGGAGAAGGTCGGGCGGCGCTCGCGGCGGGGGCCGGCGCCGCTGCCGCTTTCGGGGCGGAGGCTCAGGCGGTTGTGGTTGGTGGTGTTGGTCTCGGTGGTGTGGAGGGTGTCGCGGCTGGAGTTGACCGCGGGCGCGGACTCGGCGCCCGTGGCGTCCGGCGGGTGCTTCTCGTCGAAGGGGGCATCGCCGGGGATGGGGGCCGCGCGGGAGGAGGGTTTCTCCGAGAGGGGGACGCTCGCGGAGGTGGTGGTTTGCGCAGACACCCCGTTCGCGACGTGGCCCTTCTCGCCCTCCTCGCTCGTCCGGTGCCCGTCTATGCTCTCCTTGAACCGCTGGTTGTACGCGTTGAACTCCTTGTACTCGGCCCAGTTGGTCACCTCCGAGTCGGGCATGCAGCGGAACACGCGCCGGAAGATGCGAGTGTTGTTCTCGGCCGCGCGGCACCACACGTCGTCGTAGAAGGACGCGTTGAGCGGGTCGCGCATGCAGTCCTTGTGGATATCTGCCAGCTTGATGTCGATGGGCAGCGACCACGCGCTCTGGCTCGGCCGCCCGGCAGAATCCCGCCGTACCGGCGGACCCCCAATATCGGTATCATCCACAATCGGCAGCGACGGCAGCTGGCTCGCCCGCGGGAGGCCGGCCTGCTCCGTCGTGCGTCGGTCGAACGGCGGCATGGGCGGCACGAGCTCGGGAATCCCCGCATCATCGGGCGTCGTGAGCCCAGACGAGTGCCGCAGCTTATGCGGCAGCTTCGGGCTGTCGAGCGTGCCCTTGCCCTCCGCCGAGACATCCAGAACCAGCACTTCGCGGTCGCTGACAATGACCGAGTCCCTACCCTGGTCAAGGCCCTCTTCCTGTGCCATCTTCCAGTTGTCGGGGCCGAACCCCTCCACCTCGCGCTTGTGCTTCTCGGCCGTGGGCTCCACAACCGGCGCCGGGTCCCTCGAGCTCTTGGACAGCGTCCGCCGGCGGCGGCGCGGCGGCTCCTCGTCGGCAACGGCATCGTAGTTGAACGAGTGGCTGTCGTGAGACAGCGTCGGGCCCTTGAGCGGCTCGGCGACCGACGACCTTCGCCGCCGGGAGCCCTCCGCCAGCGGCGACGAATCGGACTCGTCGTCGTAGATATCGTCCATCTCAGCCCTGAACTGCTCCTCGCGGTCGAGGTCCGCCTGCCGCTCCTCCTCGAGGATCTCGTCCACATCCAATCCCAAGTGCTCCCGCATCAAGCGGAGACGCAGGGTGTGCGCAAATCTCCCGACTTGATACGGCCGCCCAGCCATGGTCGACCAGATCAGGTCCGTGTCGCGGACGATAGCAGCCGCTTCCGAGTCACGATTCCCCAACATCGACCGCTCGTTGATGTTGGCCGACCCAATCAGCGCGACGCGGTCGTCCACGACGATGCACTTGGCGTGAATGTACAGCTGCTCCGTCGTCAAGACGCCGTTTCCGAGCTTGCCCCACTGCCGCAGACTGAAGAACTGGATGTAGTCCTCCGGCTCGATACCCACCGCCCGCAGCCGCCCAAAGATGGAGTGCTCGCCGCGGCAAATACTACGGTACTGGCACTGCAGGATCAACCGCACGCTGGAGCCGTCCTGCTCATTCACCTCGTTCTGGAACCCAGGCATCAGCGGGATGACAATCACCGCGCGCCAGTCCTCGTCGTTCTCATGCGCGCGCATGATGCGGCGGACCAGCGCGTCACCAATTCCGTTAGTGATCTTGTTGTTCAGCGTCTCGGTGCTGGTGATGAAGAACTGGTTCTCCATGTACACGAAATGATCCGAGTTCTCAATCATCTTGATGTACGCCGACTGGATGCTGTGCTCCGTGTCCTCGATGCCGAGCGACCACGTCGTGGCCGACCGCAGGATCTGCACCTCGCAGGTGCCGCTGAGGCCCATAGCTTCGAGCTCCTCCTGCTTGCAGTCCGGCGGCGGCAGCAGGAACGGGGTGGGTCGGGTGGGCTTGCGCCCGCGCCGGACATAGTTCCACCGCTGAACGAAGTGGCGGGTGAGATCGCGCGCTGGCTGGCCGACGACCTGCATGCCGATGTCGTGCCAGGGCATGCGCGGCGTCATGGACCGGTTGTACATCTCCTCGTACGGCTCGTGGAGCTTGGAGAAGTCCAGGACGCGGGGGTTGGAGTAGTCCTTCCCGGGGAACAGCTGGCAGTGCTCAGCGTCCTTGGGGGCATCCTGCGGCTCAAAGCCTGTGGGCTTGTCGTCGACCACAGGGTGCTTGGGTGTGTCCCAGCGGCCAAAGCACAGGTCGATGCCGCCGACGAAGGCGATATCATGGTCCACGATGCAGATCTTTTCGTGATGGGCGAAGAAGAATTGGTTCTTCTTGAACTGGTGGGGCGAGCGCTGGATAAAGATGTTCGGATGGAGGTTGAGAAGCGAGAACTTGGTGTACTCCGAGTCGATCGGGATGGCAGCCTCGACGTTGCGGTAGACAATGACAAAGATCTTGACGCCCTCGGCGGCCTTGCGCTGGAGCAGGCGGTCGAGGCGCCACTTCTGGCTGATGCAAGCCGGGCGTCTCATGTAGAGTTCGGGACTCAACCACCAGTCGTGGATGTAGACCACGTCCTTGGCCATGCTAATGGCCCGGGAGACGTTCCACATGTAGTCCCGACCGTCGACGAGCCACTGGGCGTGCACGCCAGTCCGGACCGGAGCGAAGCTGCCGAAGCGGTTCTCGTTGTGCCAGGGAGTGCTCTTGAGCATCTCCGTGATTGACTCCTCAAACTGTGCGATGAGGTGCTGATTGGGAGAGAAGAGCTTCACCTTACGTTCCGACGTGATGATCTTGAGACGATGGTGCTTGTCTGTCGGGCGGCGAGCGGAGGGATCAAACTTTTCGATGTCCTCGTCCTGTTCTCGGCTTTTGGGACGGGCCTGTTTGTCCTTGTTCTTGGTGACGATGCGGAATTTCGAATCGACGAGGTAGACGTCGTAAATATTCATGTTTTCGGGCGACTCAACGCACACAATGTAGCTCTGTCGGACGAGGAACCACTTCCGGCTGTGCCTGGCGATGACCTTGCCCGGGGTGAGCACGCGACGGAAGTCGAGTCCCTTAGACGACTGGATATGCAGGTAGCATTCCTTCCCGTGGTAGCTACCCTCGGCCGCAAGGCGGACGCCCAGGGCGGACAGCTCGAGGAATCGGCAGAGGCGGTTGCTGTCGGCCCGGAACATGAGCCAGCGGATCATGTCCTGGAGGTACTTCTCGAGCGTCTTCTGCTGACGATCGACGTACTTGCGCCTCAGCGCAGCGGCGTCGGCGACGATCTGGCCGAAGTCGGCGTTGGAGCCCAGGGCCGAGGGCTTTCGCCGGCCGGTGGCAAGGTAGGACATGCGCGACCGCTTCCTGCGCATAGGAAGGCGATCGTCGATGTCGGTGCCCTCGTGCACGGTTCCCTCGCCGGCGGTGAGATCGCCAGCGGTCTCTTCGCCGTTTCCGGGCTCTTCCTCGTCGTTGTCGTCCAGCCCTCTGACGCCGCGGAGATATGGGAACGCGGACAGCGGGAAGCGCGGCTGCTTGGGGCGTCTGGAGCCATGATCGGAGCTCTTGGAAGGGAACCCCTCGTTGCCCAGGGTCAGCTTGTATTTCCAGTGGAGGTTCATGATGTCCTTGATGGTCCGCTTGATGGTCCACTTCATCTGGCTGGGCCCGCTGCCGTACTCGAGATCCATGGTGAAAATCCAGTGCCTCTCGTTGTCCTTGTCGGCCTTGTCCGGGGCGGGGGTGCTGTCGGTGATGCGCAGCCTCAGCTGCTCCAACAGCACGGGGATTCTCTTGTTTCCGTGCTCGTCCCGTTGGATCATGCTGGCAAAGATCAGGACGGCAGGGGCGCCGCCAAACAGCTCGGCCATGAGCTCGGCGGACTTGGAAAAGTCGAACTGGTCGTCCTTCTTTTGCCGCAAGAGCTTGAGGGCGCCTTTGACCTGGCGCCACCTCTGAGCACCAAAGGCCGAGGCGCCGGCCCCGCCAAAGAAAGGTTTCCTTGGGCTCATAGCATCCCCGTCAGACACACCGCCGCCGCCGCCGCCGAGGGCGGAAAGACGCCTGAAGTGGTGGCCGACCCGGATGCCCGAGGGGCTGTCGGCGGCATCGGCGCCCTCCTCAGCCGTCCCTGTCCTAGACATCCAGTTCATGCCCCGCCTCGGGCCACGCTGGCCGGCCAGGCGGTCGCGGCCCTCGCCCTCAGAATACCCGTGGTCGTCCGGACCAGCCAAGGTGGCCCGCCGCAAGAAGGCGAGACGGCTCTGTGCATCGGGGGCATCGGGCCCCAGCGAGCCCACCTGGGGCGTGCCAGGAACCGAGAAGGACTCCATCCTGAGCTTCCGCATCCGCCTCTTCTTCTTTTGTTTCCCCTTTGTGCGCCCCGCGGCGGCCTCGTCGGCGGTCTCCTCGGCGTCGGCATCCTCGTCGCTGCCCTCGTCGACGGTGCGGGGCGCCCGGGTGGCTAGTCGGAGGGCTGTGGGCGAGCTCGAGGTCGAAGGCATGTCGGGGGCCATGCTGGGGGCTCGCGGGGCGGCGGATCCGCCGGGTCCGGGAGAGGCGAATTCCTTCAGCTTCGATATGAATCCGGAGCCGCGAAGCTTGCCGAGCGCTTCCCTCGTGTCCCAAGAACCAGTCCTCGAGTGTGCCCCCGTCGAATCAGGTATCCCGTCGTCTGGCGCGAACTGTACGTTTTTCCCGGCGGAACCTGGCGAGGGCGGGTCGGCGGCGTCGGGCAGGTCTGCTGGAGGGGGAGGCGGGCCATCAGCGTTGAGGGCGGGCAGGCGTGGGCTCGGAGTTGCGCTGCCCCGCTGGAGTCCCCCACTCATCTGCTCGGGGGGGCCGTCGTCGGCGTCGGCGGGTTGTCTCTTTTGTGGGGCAAAGTCGAATTGGTCAGAGCCGATGGGTGTGGGCGGGCCAAAGACCTTGGCCTGGGTGATTGTGGGCATCTCGGAGACGGTGCCCGAGGACATGGAGGTTTCCTTCCGCGCCATGGGCGGAGGGTCGGGGCGGGTGATTTCGGCCATGGTGAGTCCGAGAGGCCGGTCGGGCTAGGTTGACGGGCGAAGCGAGATGATGATGTGGTGGTCGAGTAACGTAACGAGGTCAGTTCGACAACAGTGGGTGTGCCGAACAGTCCTCACTAACGAGACATGCCGCGCTCGCCTCGTCGGGGCAGGGCTGCGCGGAGACGCGGCAGCGGCGATGACGGAGGTCGGGCCAACAAGGGCAGGGCTGAGCGGCGCGGCTGGGCCGTGGGACTGCGGTGCGGGCTGTGGGGGGGTGTACGACGTCAACTCGAGGGCGAGAGTGTTGGAGTGGCTCAAGTGGTTCGAGTGGTTCCAGAGGGTGGCCAATGACCAATCCCGGCTCGGATTCTTTGCCTCTTGGATGCTGTGCCGGCGGGAGACGGCAGGGCGATGGCAGGGCCGGGTGGTGGTCGCACGTGGGAGATTCGAGGAATTGGACGTGGAACCGGCAGGTCTGGGGGAGGGAGGTGGTGCCGTGTTGCCGGTCCGAGGACGAGTTCGTGAGTTTGTTGTACGATGGAGCAGCTGGGTGGGTTCGTATTGGCTGGTTGGCGTGTGCTGGGTGCTGGGTGTTGTGGATGTGTCGAGGCCTGGACAGGGCAGCAGCAGCAGCAGGCAAACGCGGGGGAGAGGTGAGGGGAGGGGTGGCGTCGAAAAGGAAAAACAAAAACCAATGCCAATCAACAGCAAGACAGACAGACAGACAGAGAGAGAGAGAGAGAGAAAGATCAAGCCCCGTTCGCGATCGTCTGCTGTCGGTTGCTCGCCCTCCCTGCCCAAGATGGAAATGGAAGATGGCCACTCTCGCGCGGTGGCCCTTGGGTCCTGGACCTGGTACTCGGAACAGGGGTGTTCTGCAACCGCAATTTGGCTGGCGCGCGCAGTGGACCCACCATCCTGGAGGCGACCCACCCTCTCCCCCACCAATGCACGTCAAGCGCCGAGACAACCCCCACATTTTGATTTCTGGGTCCCGCTGCAACAATTGCATTGGCCTGGTGCAGTGGATGCACTCAGCACAGACAACTTCACACCATCACCAACATGGAACCCGCAGTCTCAGGCCTGCCTCAGCCCGACTTTGGAATCCAGCGGGACGCCCAAGAAAAATCATAATATTATGAGCCGAGCCTCGGCGATGCGCCCGTTCCTTCTCGATTGCTGATTCGTACATACAGGGAATAAGGAATGATGCCGCCGCCGTCATTCGATCACACGACACAACAAACGAAACAGCCAACAGCCAACACCACCAACACCACCAACACCCGCTCCTCGAACCCGCCCACGGTTGGGCCAACCCGAGGATTCCAAAGAAAACCAGTTTCGACTAAAACCAACCAGAAAAAAAAAGACTCGAGAACACTCCCTCAAGTCCCGCTTTTCCCCACCCCCGCCACGTCCAAGTCGTCCATATTCCAGTTGTTCCCCAGCGTGATCAGCTTGCGCTTGATGCCATCCCCAATCCGCAGACTGAACCCCGCCTCGATGTTCTGGATCGCGTACGAGAGGATATCCGCCGGCTTGTCAAGGCTGAGGTGCGTCCCGTCCGTCCATGTCAACATGGCCACCCCGCTGCCATTCCATAGGTACGCGTTGATGGCCGGGTCCTCGGGCGTCAGCTGGTCGATAATGACGGGCACATCCATCGGTGTCGTCGTCCTGCCACCACCCGCCACTCCCGCCGTCGACTCCCTCTTCCCACTCCCCCCCGCGTAGACCCTGCAGACACTGTCCACCCACAACACCAGCGTAGCCCTGTACATGGCCGCCGACCACCACGACGGCTGCCGATCATTCGGAATCATCCTCAACAACCTAAACACCTGCCCGCAATGAAACACAGCATCCTCCCTATGAAACACATACCGCCTCCCCATCTGCGCCGCGCCCCAATCCCACTGCTGCTGCCCCCCCATCGGCACGTCAAACGCCTCCCGACGAGCAAACCTCTCAATCTCGAGGAAATCCGTCACGGCATTCAGCGAGATGAGGTGGTACAGGATCAGGTTGCAGCGCGTGTCCGGGCAGTCCGGGTGCGCCCGCCCGTACCGCGCCGCGATGTCGTACCACTTCTGCAGCAGCACCTGCACCTCCTCGAGCCGGTGCAGCGTCGAGCTCTTGGTCACGCAGCGCGCCGCCCCCGTGCGCCGCGCGCTGGGGGTCTCGGAGAAGCAGGGCAGCACGTGCTGCAGGTGGCAGAGGAGGGCCTGGACGGGGTGGAGGATCAGCCGGAGTTGTTGCGGGGAGAGCGTCGTGGCGGGTTGGCCTTGCGGGGAGGACGGGGAGGTGGGGGGCTGGCCCCGTGAGAGGTTGTCGTGGAGGAAGTCTTGGAAGAGGTCGTAGAGGGAGGGGGTGGCGGGGAGGGTGCTGAGGAGTTGGGGGTTGACATTGGCGATGCAGCCGTAGACGGACTCCATGGCGGAGAGCCAGCCGGCCGAGTTGGGCGCCATCCAGAGGACCTCGGGGCCGGGGAGCGGGCATTGGAGCTCCGTGATGGCGAACATGGGCGCCGTGTCGTAGAAGAGGCTGAGTTCTTGGTCGAGCATCACGTAGTTGTAGACCAGTCTGGGGGTGTCAGTATCGGTAAGTATCTTGATGCGGCATATCTAGTTCAACGATCCGACATGTGGACGACGACATACCTGTTCCGGGCCTCTCGCTGGAACCAAGCATGCCACTCAAGCTCGGTGCTGGTCGAGTCGTTAAACACTGGCATCGGCGACGGGTGCGGCCCCAACATGCCGGCATGCTTCAACATCTGATATCCCACAGTCAGCACTCCTCTTTCCAAACCCAAGATATCCATCCCCTCAACCCCAGCCTGCAGTTGACTCACCGACATATACATCCCCCTCTGCCGCATGGCAATATCCATCAACCACTTATCCCCGCTCCACGCCCCCAGCACAATAAACAACAACGCGCACCTCAACGCCGTCAAATCCGCCGACAGCTCAACATACTTATCCACCAGATCAAACAACGAAATCCTGCACGTCTCGGTCAACCCGGCCGACAAATACCGCGCCTCAGCAATCGGTATCGCCGCCGCCCCCTGCGCGATCATCAACAGCACCAACAACGTCGACGCCGGATCATTCTGCAGCATCTCGTTCGGATCCATGCACCCCGCCGCCACCAACGGATAATACCCCGACAAACTCCGGATATAGCTCCTCAGAAAATACTCCAAGATCTTCACCGACGGCAGCACCAAAAAATTAAAATCCCCCGCACTACAATACCGACTCCTCGGATCATACCCCCCGCCATCCATCTGACTCCCGCGATGCACCTCAAGCGCCTTGTGCAAAAAACTCTGCGTAATCGCCAGCATCTTATCCCTCGTCCTCCCCGCCAGCGGCACCACCGAAGTAAGATCCGCCGGATCCCAGTCCACCTGCTCGAGATACCGCTCCAGGGAACTCCACGTCCCTTCCAGCTTGGAGCGCTGCTCGAGACACTCGAGGTGGACGATGGCCGTGCGCGGGCAGGAGGCGGGCGCCGTGTTGCAGCGCGCGAGGTTCCAGGCGCCTTCGGCGGCCATGACGGCTTCGAATTCGGGGATGGGTGGGGGTGTGCGAGGGGAGGG
>FTEL01005083.1_pt1 | contig 14685 bp, 19 predicted proteins | sample 1658911 | NCBI WGS metagenome assembly FTEL01 (sample SAMEA3914869, study PRJEB12502) | metagenome | biome: forest; material: soil | place: USA | collected 2012-03-12 | depth 0.1 m
CCCCCCCCCGCCGCAGCAGCAACCTCCCTACGGCGCCCCGCCGCCCGGCCAATACTACCCGCCCCAACAACCCCAGCAAGGCTACGGCGCGCCCCCGCCGCCGCAGCAGTACGGCGCCCAGCCGGGCTACGGCCAACCTCCCCCGCAGCAGTACGGCCAGCAACCTCCCTACGGCGGCCAACCCCCGCCCGCGCAGTACCCCGGTTACCAACCCCAACACTTCCCGCCCACACCGCCGACGGCCGGCTACGGCCCGCCGCAGATCATCGCCTGGAACGGCGACGGCGACGCCCACGCCCTGCGCGCGGCCATGAAGGGCTTCGGCACCGACGAGAAGGCGCTCATCCGCGTGCTGGCGACCAAGGACGCGCTGCAGGCGCAGACCATCCGGGATGCCTACTCGCGGTTGTTGAGGAGGGATCTGATCGCGGACTTGAAGAGCGAGACGAGCGGGTGGTTTGAGGCGGGTTTGGTGGCGTTGGCTAGGGGGCCGTTGCTGAATGATGTGCATTTGTTGAGGGAGGCCATGTCGGGGATGGGGACCAAGGAGAAGGCGCTGAATGATGTGTTGCTGGGCAGGTCGAATGCGGATATGAATGCGATCAAGGGGGAGTATCAGAGGGTGTTTAGGAGGAGGCTGGAGGACGATGTCAGGGGGGATTTGAGCATGAAGACAGAGCGGCACTTTATGATTGTGCTGTCGGCGCAGAGGGCGGAGGATGCCGCGCCGGTGGTGCAGCATGACTTGGAGAGGGATGTGAATGATTTGTATAATGCGACCGAGGGCAAGGTTGGGACCGATGAGATGAAGGTGTGCAGCATTCTGAGCACGAGGAACGACAACCAGATCCGCGCCATCTCGTTTGAGTATCAGAAGAAGTTTGCGAGGAGCTTGGAGGATGTCATTCGGAAGGTGAGTGGGCGGAGGGCCCCTACCCCTTTTTTTGAGTGAGAAGACTGATCTGACGCGCAACGCACAGGAATTCTCGGGCCACATGGAGGACGCCCTCCTCTTCCAGCTGCGCAACGCCGTCGACAAGTACATGCACCAGGCCTCGCTGCTCGAGGACGCCATGGCCGGCGCCGGCACAAAAGACTACCTCCTCGTCAGCCGCACCGTGCGCTTCCGTATGTCTTGACCCTCCCCCCTTTTTTGACTCTGCTCTTGACTTCAGTGCTAACCATCTCCGCCAGACTGGGACCGCAACAACATGGCCAACGTCCGCGGCGCCTACGAGAAGCGCTACCGCCGCAACCTGGCCAGCCGCATCCGCGGCGAGACCAGCGGCGACTACGAGAGGCTGCTGCTCGGCTGCATTGGGGAGCACGTCTAGACATGTTTTGGTGGTTGGTGGAGGGATACCATGTGCCGCGTGTTGAGTTGGTGGAGCTGGGGATGTTGTCGGTTGATACCATGCCTTGCGATGCCATTATTTTGACCTTGCCATAACGAAGCACACTGCGGCCAGATGTTCTTGCTTGCTTACCAAGTATCACTTATGCTAATTATTATTTTATGAAACATGACATCCATCCAGTGGTATGTGTGATGTGTGTAACTCACTCGAGCTGCGCTTTCCCCTCTTCTTCCCCCTGACAGGCACACCCCCCCTGACGACGGGCAAGGGGCAGACAGACAACCTAATTATTACCTGCTTATTACGAGTAAGCCTGGGCTGGAGCTTACCTCGGAGCCTCGACGTCCTTTGCGCATTTATCCGTGGTAGAGATAGAGTGGTGTCTCCGTTCTGCACCAACGTGGCGCCACGGTGGTGGTGGTGGTTGTGAGGGTGCACCTCGCCTAACTGCATGCATGCATGCAGGGGGATATTTATATTTATGTCCACGGTATGGATGCCGATGACGGGTGAGTTATGAATGTTGATGGACCGAATCCTGGATGAGGGTTTCTGGCGGTTTGTGTCTGTCAAAAATCTCAAACCCTGTCTCGTCCTGTCAGCCCTGGCCTGGCACACACACAAGACATGCATATTTCGTACGCGCGCGGTGTGCTCATTTCGTCGGTTTTTGCTTCTTTTCCCCCGTCGAGTTTCGTGGCATGACCCAACACATGCAGCACCCGTCCAAGGCGTGACTGGGTGCTGTCGCGAGGTCGCATTGCTCCCCCTCCTTCCCGGAGCGACTGCATGGCCCATCCAGGTTAGTTATCAAAATGCCACTTTCTCAAGTCGCGTTTTTTTGGGCTGTTGCATCCCAACACTCTAATATCAGCGCGCCAAGCAGCAGCCATGAGGGCAAACAAACACCCGCTGCTCCCCCGGCGTGTCAACCACGCCACTCCCTTAGCCATGCTGCGAATCGGCTCTCGGCGAGGTCGGCCCGAAGGACCAAGGCGGGGGAGTCCTGTGGCACTGGAGGACAGAGATGCCAGCCATACTGTGTAATTGCCCTGCCTTGATCAGTCTCAGGCTCAGACACGATCTGCCGCAGCGGGACTACGGGCGTAGCACAGATCTTATGAAGCGTCTGTTTCAGCAGCAGCAGTCGAGGTGGGGAGGAGGGGGGGTTGTTAGTTATTCCTTATTATTCCTCCATCTCTCCTTGCCCTCCCCCCCCCACGGCTGAGGGGTGACCTGTCACATCCTCCCAGCCGGAAGCCACCAAAGGCAACAACGAGTGAGGGAGGAGAAAAAGGAAGCCGGCGAGGTCGATGCCAAGGGATTGACAGTGGTCCGCGGATCCACTCAATAGGCCGAAAGCTGACGCCCCGCCGTCTGCCTCGCGGAAACGGGAAAGTGGAGCAAGCAAAACTTTTGGGCTGTGGGGACCATCACTCCCCCAGGGGGGGCAGTCGCTGGGCTAGCGAAAAGGTTACTGGGTAGCAAAAAGATGTATATCTCGGAAGCTAGCTGGATTGGATGGCAGGGTTTAATTAACATGTTAATTTTTATTAAACAAAGAAAGATGCCCTCTCTGGCTTCTCTGGTGCCCCCGATTTAACCGAACAAAAAAGTTTTTGAGACGGGGCGATAATAGCGTCGCTACGTTGAACACACGCACACTTGGCCCATCTGTTCCTCTTGCACTCGGAAGGGCAAACATCCCAGCCGACCTTGCGGCGCTGCAGCGATTCAGCGTTTTCGTCGTCCGTCTTGTTTTCCTTTCTCCATATATTTTTTGCCCGTCCTTTTTCCCTTCCCCCCTCTCTCGCGTCCCCGGCGTTGCGCGCGGGGATTTGCTGCTCGGCCAGCGGCTCGGGTACCAGTGCCGTTCCATTGCCGGGATCGTGAGACTCGCCGCCGCGCCCTCGGCTGCTGGGGGGGATCGGGTCGGGCGAACGGGCCCACGACCGCACCGGTCGGTCAAGCGAGCGAAGCGGTTTGCAGGCGCAGTGGGAGCCGCTTGGGGCAGCGAAACGACATTTTGGGGGGGGGGTAACAAGCCGGGATCGTTGCCACGATGGACGGCAAAGCACACGGCCAGTCGGCGGAGAGGGCAGCGCCCAACATCGAGATCACGCAGCAACAGGAGGAGCAGCAAAATTCAGATGCGCCGGGTGCGAGTGCCGTGGTATCAGACACGGCGATGACACAGGAGCAGCCACAGCCTCAACGCCAGCATCAACATCAACAAGAGGAGCAACATCAGCAGCAGCAGCAGCAAGAAGCACCAGGGGCAGCAGGGACAACAGCGGGGGTTGAGGCAGGAGCAGCTGGAGCTCCTGCAAAATCGGCAGCTAACGTTAGCACGGCGGCCAGGAGCAGCATTGTGGAAGGAGCCGCGGCCCAATCAGCGGGCCTAGCTTTGGAGCTGCCTGCGAGGCGTGATTCTGATGTCGAGAGGACAGCAAGAGCGGCCGAGGCAGAAGCTGTGGCTGTCGCAGCAGCAGCTCAGACAGCGTTTTTCGGAGCTGCGTTGTTAGGAGCGGTGCACTCGTACGCGACCAGACGGCGGTCCTCCTCACCGCCCGCAACGCGGTCGAGCTCAGTCGAGCCGGGTGATGATGGACGCGACAGGGGAGGGGAGCTGCTGGAGCCGGGATTGGCGGAGCCGAGAGATGCCCCTGTGCCTAAGATCGAGTCGCCCACATCCCCACACCTCCAGCTGCCGCTGGCGCCACAGGCTGCTGCACCACAACCACCACCAGGGCCATTGCCGGCACCAATTCAGCAGTCATCTCATTACAACCAAGACCACCACGCGCGCCAGGTCGAGCCGCAGCACCATCCACCGCCCGCCTTGCTGTCGACCCAAGCATCCGTGCACGCGCCTGCGCCTCAGCTTCCGCCTGTGGCAGTCTCGCACCAGCAGCATCCCCAGCCGCGATCGCCTGAGGTGCAGCTGCAAACCCAGGTGCAGGTGGTGCAAACCCAGACACAGGCTCAGGCACATCCACCACCACAGGGCCATCCACACACACACCAGCATCCATCGCATCAGGAACAGCACCAGCATCAGCACCAGTTCCAGCTCCAGCAGCCGCCGCCGCCGCAGCAGCAGCACCAACACCACCACCACACTCTGCACCAGCAGCACACTGACCCACACGCTCACACGAACGCACAAATTCCTCAGCGCCATCCTGGTCAACACGAGCCGCCGCAACACCATCATCAACATCAACAACACCATCACCAACACCACCAACACCACCAACCGCCACCACAGCATTATCAACCCGGACAGCAGGGCCAGCACGTGCAGCACCAACCCCAACATCACCAGCACACGCCGCAACCGCACACGCCCACGACACCGTTGCAGCCCCAACCGCCGCCGCCGGGCTATCACCATCACCAGCAGCATCACCAGCCGCAGGCGCCGCAATTCCATGGTCATTCGCAACCCCAACCCCCGGCCCAACCTCAGCCCGTCCAGCACCGCGGTCCGTTCTCCCGGCCCATCATCATGGACCCGCCCGCCTCGCGCAAGTCGGCCCAGCCGCAGACTCCCACCCAGCCTCGCAACAGCACCATCGGCTTCCCGTCGCCCAGCCAGGACTACGCCACCGTCAACTCCAAGTTTGTCGACGACTGCACCCGCATGAACTTTGCCATCCAACAGAGCATCCCCGAGGCCGTCCGCCGCATTGTCCGGGATCACTGGGAAAAGTGCCTGCTGGGCTCCGAGTTTCACCAGGCCTTTGTTGTAAGTGCCGCTTCCGTCGCATGAAATGCAAACATGTTTTTTGTCGCATCTGTTTGCTTCATCTGAGCCCAGGCGATAGCTTTTCGCTGAACTACCAAACGACGGGGTTTTCACTGAAGTTTGGTTGCCCGTTCTTGCTGTTTCGTCTCAATTGTTTCCTCATCTCATACCACGTTGATTTTACGCGTGCCTTCCTCCCCCTTGGCCCAATCAAGCTCCCCCCTCCAACTCCCATCCATCTTTGATTCCATTCATCCACATTCGTTTCATCGCCGTACCCTCCTCTCATGACTGAGCCTGCCACACCACGTTTGCCAGCCATGCAAGAGTCGCCCTACTTTGATCCAGCCTTGCTAACCCGTCCCCAGCTCAACGCGTCCATCCACCATGCGCCGCCGGCTATCACCAAGCGCGCTGTGAGAGACTTTGGTGCCAAGATGGTTGCCGAGTCGAAGCGCGACCTCATGGCGCATTTCACGGCCGAGGCCCTGGACGAGGTCGCCGATATCATCATCAGCAACGCCAGCGACGCCTTTCTCGATAAGTGCCTGGAAAAGCGTCTCCTCACCATCGAAGCCAAGCCGCTCGTCAACGCGCTCGCAAAAGCCGAGCGCCTCGGCTACGAGCCCGGCGATGTCATCCATGACGACCAGCATGAGCGTGCCATCCCCAACGAGGCCTACCCGGGAGCTGGCGCCGGTCCCCATGGGCCACCCGCTCAACAGCCCCAACCACCACCACCGGCATCCTCGCAGCCGCAACGGAACCCGCTGCAGTGCATGAAATGCTTCCGCACCTTTGTGCATCTCCCCGCGTTTGACTACGTAGGTCAAGTCGTACCTTGCCCCCCAAGTTCAGGAATGCTGACTCCTGCCTAGCACACGAGGTTCGATGTATGCAGCCAGATCCCCCCGACCGCCAGCGGCTTCGAGTTCTCGTGCCCGCACTGTGGCCAAGGGTTTACCAACGTGGACCACCTGCAATCGGTATGTGAAGTGGCAACCAGGGTGTGGCCGGGGCCTCCAGCTGACTTGTATTAGCATCTCGATCAACGGGCATGCGGCAACTTTGGCATGCCGCAGGTCTACCGCGGACCCGGGCGGCGGCCGAAGCAGACGCCGATCCCCGTGCCTACCGTGCCTTCTTCCTCACAGCCCGTGCCCACCAACGGCTTCCAGGCAACTCAGTCCACCCCAGCACCGCAATCGACCCCCGTACATCGCTCGACCTCGGCACAGGCTACAGGATCAGCAACCACGACACCGGCATCGGGGGGTATTGCCGCCGACCCGTACGGTCACCTGACCGACCAGCAGAGACAGTTGATGAACGAGGAGCTCGCCGCCGCTGAGCAGAAATACGCGCCTAAGTTCGCCGAGGCGGAGCTCATCATCGACGAGGCGGCACGTAAGGCGCGCCTCGAGGGCCTGCGCAACAGCTTTGGGACCAAGCAGTCCATGATCCGCAAGAAGTTTGGAGTCCGGTTGCGTGAGAGGCGCACCAAGGCCGAAATTATGGCGGAGAGGGAACGCATGGGCCTGAGGCGCGCGGAGAGGGACCAGGGGCGAGGGAGCGTGGGCCCGGCGTCGGCGGCACTGCCCCACGCCCCGCTTCCGCGCGGCCGCCCCCCCGCGGCGGCCACGACCGCAAGCAGCGGATGGACTGCCGCGAATACCCCGCGCGCTCCGGCGGCAGCCACGCCCAGCTGGGAGGACCACGACGCCAAACGCCGACGCACCGACGAGGCGGGGGGGTATCAGACGCCGTACAAGACGCTCGCCGACGACACGCCTACGCGCAAGGCTGCCCCCGGGCCGTCGTCCCAGCCGACGCGGGTGTACGAACAGGCCGGTGCGCGCGTCCAGATCCACCAACCAACCACCGCGCCGAAAGCCGGAGCAGCAGGGTCGGGCTCGGCCACCCCGACTGGCTCAGAGCCGGGAAGCAGTGGGATTCGACAGCAGGGTCATAGCCGGGTGTCGAGCCTCAGCGGGGGCGCCGCCGTGGCGAAACAGCCAGTGGTGGTCATCGACGACGAGGACTCGTCGTCGGAAGATGATGAGGATATTCCGTCTACGCTGCCGACACATGTGAGGAAGAGTCTGGCGTCTGGGAGTGGAGGAGGGGGTGGCGGGTCGCTTCATAGGGGTTAGTTGCACGCCTTTTGAAGTTGGGTCCCGCCGCATGGTGTGGGGAGAGGGTGTGGGAAGAAGGGGAGGGGGTGGAGAGGACGGGGAAGGTGAAGGGGTGAGAAGGGAGGGAAAGAAAAAGAAAACAAGTTGGGAAGAGGAAGGAATAGTGAAACGGAGGGAGGGGAGTAGGAAGAGGAGGAAACGTAAATGAGTCGGGAAGGTGGAAAGAAAAAACAGGGTGGAAGCAGAGAGAGAAAGGAGTGGTGAAGGGGCCGGCTGGCTTGCTGGCGGCGCATTTGATACCCCATTTTTGCGTTTCTTTTTGCTCAGGCGATACCTTTCTTGTGTACCTATGTAAGATCCATCTCAGGGGAGTTGCTTGGCCGTTGCCTTTTAGACGCACCGTTTCTCGACGATACCTTTCTTTCTACCTCGCGCTGGTCAAAACAAAAATGGAATACCCGTAGATTTTTACTCGTCTTCTGGTGTCTCTGGTTTCCATCTAACAGTGCACTTGGCCAGTCCAGCTCATCCTGCTCTCGATGGTCTTTCCTGGAAGGCTGAGAGGTTGGGTGTGAGGCCGGATCGTGGTCCTGGGCACACAACTCTCTACATTTCATGTTGAGCTTCCCATGAGCATGTGATGGTCCCGGGGGGCATCGATTTTGATCACCCAACAATCCCCCAACGAGATGTCTCGGCCGCGCCCATATCTTTCAAGCAAGCGAGCTCAACAACCAGAATACCATCCACACAAGTCTCGCGGGAACATCAAAGTTGGTCAAGCGTGCGTAAAATGTACATTTCTGATCCGACGCGTCCTATTTACAATACAGTACCCCCGACAACCACCCATTCCGTGATGACCACCCGCCATTGCTACATCCCATCCAGGGAAGGAAGGGAGGGGAAGGGAAAAACAACACCCCCCACTCAGTCAAACCCATACCCACAAGATGGATACTCACATCCGACACAGAGAGAGAGGGTGAGATCAACCCGACAGAGGGAAAAAAGACAGAAATCTGACACAGATAGATAGATAGATGCCTGCCTGCCCTCATGACAGTGAAAAGACGTTAAAAGAAGGGTGACAAAACACACACATAGAGAGAGGAAGGGAGAGAGAGGGAGAGAAAGATTTGAGGGAGGGAAAAAGACCAAGCCAGCAACTCCCACGCTCAAGCAACAAAAGAGAGATGACAAAACAAAATGGCAAGACTAGATCTCCCCGACCAACATCCCCACCCTCATCATATCATCACCACCCATCCATCCATCACATCCTCACCCATCACATCCTCACCCATCACATCCCCCCCCATAACCCCACCACATCCCTCACCCGCCTACCCAGTAACCCTCCTAACCCACAACGTCGTAGGCTCCCACTCCGCCTCCCGATCCAACCTCTTATACGCCCTATGCAACTTCAGCCCCAATTCATACTCCTCCCTCTGCACGTCCGCCAGCTCGACCCTCAGCGCCTCGACCTTCTTCTTCTCGCTCTCGCGCTTGAGCACCACCTCGGCCGAGTTCATCAGCTTGTCCGTCGGCATCAGCTCCGTCATCTGCTGGATCGACCGGTTGATGTTGATGCGCCGGTTGCCCAGCGCGCGCAGCTGCGCGTTGAGCATCCCCACGCGGTCTTGGGCCTCGCCCGCGGATTGTTCAGGCGGGGCTGGGGGCAGGGTCTTGTTCACGTCCGAGAGGGAGCCGCGAGAGGGAGGGCGGTCCGAGGTTTGGGTGCGGAGGAGGGCGGGGTGGTGGAGGAGCATGGCTGCGTTGGTGGTGTTGGTGTTGTCGCGGGAAGAGGTGGTGGGGAAGGTGTGGTTCTGGTGGGCGGCGGTGGTGGTGGAGAACGGGGAGGTCATGAATTGGTCGATGGGCGAGGTGACGGGGCTGTGGTCGGACGGCGGGCGGTTGTACTGGTAGCTTGCCGGGAGGGCGGGGACGGGCGGCTGGTCGGCGTCGATGGGGTCGTCGAGATCGTCGCGGGTGGTGCCGGTGTTGCTGGTTGCGTAGGTGGTGACGCTGAAGCGCGAGGGCGGCTGGACATACGGCTCTTCGTACTGTTGCTGTTGCTCAAGTGAGACGACGCCGGGCCGAGCAGTGTCGGGGAAGTGCAGGGGGGGCGACGGCTGCTGGACTTCCGTCTGCTGCGAGTAGATGGACGAGAGGGACTCCTGGTGTTGATGGTGGTGCTGCTGGTAGTTTGTGTGCACCGGCGGCGGTTTGCGGCGGACCTGGTTGCTCAGCTCGGGGGAGGGGGCGACAAAGTTGTTGGGGCTAGGCTGGGTGGAGAAGCCATAAGGGCCATCGCGCACGAGATCGCGGGCAGCAGCGACGGCGGGCGCGTCCGCTTTCACTGGGTTCCCGGATAGGGGTGGACTTGGGTATCGTTGGGCCGAGGGGGGTTGCGTCTGTGTGGCAGCCGGGGGGCGGCCAAGAGGTGTTTCAGATGGGGGAGGGCTGATGGGCGGGGTCTGGCCGCGCCGAACCGACGCATCGGGGCCACTGGGCGCGCTGGGCTTGGACCCAATGCCGGGGATGTTCCTCCTGCTGCTCTTTTCGGGAATTCTCAGGGGCGCCACCTCGCGCGTGTCATGCACGGGGTCCACGATGGCGGACCGCCCGCTGGCCCCACGCCAGCCCGGGCGCGATGACGTGAAGGCGCCGGCGGCCGGGTCCGTGTTTCCGTCCCTCGCAGCTGCCGCCTTCTTTGCTATCCTCCGCACGCGATCGCCAAATGACGGCGGGGCTGCGGAGGGGCTTGTCTGGGGTGACGACGCCGACGCCGACCACGGCTGCGACGCATTGTCGGCAGGGTTCGGCTGCGACGGGCGGCCGCGGCTGCTGCCGTTTTGCTCCCCGGTCAGTGGATCCCACCGGGCACCATCGGCGATGTGTGGATTCCGGGCCTGCTGAGACGGCGGAGGGCGCTGCTGGGTCGGGGTCGGGCCGCGTGTTGCTGCGTCGGACTGCCGCCGGCGCTCTCGGCGCATCGAGGGGATGTTGGAGCCGGAGACGTTGCGGGACTGGGTGGTGCCCTGGGCGCCCTGGCGGGAACTTGCCAGGCGAGCATTGTCGGTGGTTGGGAGTGCTGCCCCGCGGCGGGGATACGGCGGGGCCTCGTCGTCGTCGATGGGCGAGACATCGCCAGGCATCATGCGGGCGGCGCCCCGCAGATCAGGCTCCGGGGAGCTGGGCGGCGAGATTCCATCGGCCCCGCCGTACCGATATCCGTGCCTGGTCGCCAGGTTTGCGGTGTGATTCGGGGTCTTGTGGTGAAGGTTGTCGTCGGGGTAGGCAGAGGTGGCCGAGCGGAAGTTTGCTGTGCGGAGCTTGAAGCGGCTGCTGGTCGTGGAGCGCAGTGCTGGTTCCTTAACGGCGGGCGCGCTCTCGCTGTGATTCGGGGGAATTATTAGCTGACTGTCAGGTCAGATCGGCGGTGGTGATGTGCAGCCAGTCTGTTCATTCACATGCGCAACTGGGCAGCATGCAAAAAACGTGGGACAGGAGTATGTGTGTGTGTGTGTGTTGTGTGTGTGTATGACAGGTCGCGGATGGCGCCAGCGGAGAGAATGGTGTGTGTGGTGGATGTGTGGATGTGTGGATGTGCAGCCGACGCAGTAGAACCAGACACAGCTGCAGCCTGGACGCCCAACCACAACTGGAGGAGCGCACAACAAAAAGTCCAAGCAAGCAGCAACAACCGCAACAACAAGTGCTTGGTTGCAGGAGCAGGAGTTGGTGTGTGTCCGTGTGGCTGGAATGCGCAGGTCCCCGTTGCCTGTTGGCCCCCTCGCTCACTCCTTCTCTCTTCCCCCTCGCTCTCGCCGGGTGAAAGTGCGATAGGTCCTGTAATAGGTCCTGCAATAGACGGATGGCGGGGTCGCAACTGCAGTGGAATGGCCCTGCGGCGCTGGCGGCTGTTCCAGCCCATGCCCAAACAGGAATCCAGCGGCCCGCTTGGGGCGCAGCGCCGCTGCAGAACCCTGCCCACTGAGTGTGCCCACTGTTTCCCAGAGGGGTGCCCCACAGCAGCCACTGCCCCTGGCCGCCGCGCGCCGTTGAAGAGAGGGACCAGGAAGGGGGGGGCCGTTCGTCCAATCTTCAACATGCAACGCACGCACCACACCCAAACTGCAACAACATCGAGAGAGAGGGAAAAAAGGAGAGATGGCGACTCACTTCTGCAACTCCAGAAACTCCCTCGGCGGCCGTGACGGCGCCGGCCCGCCCTTGATCGAGTAGCTGTACCCCTTTGCCGCATTCAACCCCCCATAGCCCAGCCCGAGGCCGACGCGTATCCTGTCGTCATCGAGCGGGTGCCCGACCTGTCCTCCCTGCTGCCGCCCCGCGCCGGCGCCGTTGTTGATCTTCAGCCTGTCCCACATGGCGTGTCGTTGCTGGTGGAGAGCGACGCTGATTGAGGGACCGTATGGAGGAGTTCGTGGGGGAGTAGGTTGTTTCAGCCCTGTGTCTGGCGGGGTCTGGGTTGGCGGTCTCTTGAGATTATTATTAATGTTGAGGATCTCGAGATGGAGACCGATGGGCGGGTGCGAGGTGGGTGTGGATTAATATGGTTTGTAAGTCGGCGGCTGAAGAAGTTGATCAACCGTTTAGGTTCAGGGACGGCCTCCTGGGTCGAAGAGAAAGATGCCGCGGCGGGAAAGTGGTGATGGTTGGCCCTGCAGCAGCGCTGCAACCTGCTTTCCTTGAATCTGGCCGAAAGGCCCGCAGCCGGCGTTATTGCTGGTGGTTTATCCCGAGGTCAACTCTGCAGACAAAACAGGGCGTGCCAGGCTGCTGATGGAGGGGAGGGAGGGGCCGTTTGCTCCTTATCATCAAACTCGGCGGCAGGGCCCCGTCCGGACGAGAGGTTTGTTGTCTTTTTTTTTTGTTATTCTTTTTTGGTTCTTGGTACCGTCGGGCGCCGCGGTCCGCCTCCAGCCCACATGCACTCCTGGACGGCACGATTAAGATTATTGGACCTTGGCCGTCTCGTCGAACCGGCCATTCCACGTGGAGGGAGGGCGTGGAGGGGCTTCGAGGGCGGTGTCTGGGGACCCCAAACGGCAAGGCAGGCGATGGGATGGCACCGTCCGGTTTGTTTTTCCCTGGTTTCCTTTGTTTTCACCTCGGATGCGACCGCACCAGTCATCAGGCCCGGTCCCGTGTGTCGATGGCGGCGGCGCTGGTCGTGTTAGTTGGCCGCCAGTGCCGCGGAGAGGCGTGACGCGTTGAGTGCCGTCTGCTCGATTCGTTGGTCCTCGCCGCACGCTGCGGTCAGCATCCCGGTCGGCTCGAGATGCCAAGGGCGCAGCTGGCGAGCAACTCTGAGACTGAGACGACGGTCCATTTTTTCTATGTGTTGTCGCCGTTGGGAATGCGCAGATTCATGTACTACGTCTCGAGCGGCACACGCTGCCTGCTATCTCTGTCTGCGACACGGCCGGGAGCAAACACAATCCATTTGTTTCCTGGCCTCGGGCCCTTCCAGAAGCCCCAACTCCCGTGTTCGATGAGAGAACCGCATGCCTCAGCGCGCACATCACCTTTCAGCCGCTTATGCCATGGGCCGCTGGTGGGCCACGGCGGCGCGGGGGCACAGCAGGGAAAACAAGGCTGGGCCGCAGCAGTCGGTCACAGAGGTGCAAGATGCAGGCGGCTGGAGGAGGACGAGCCCGAGGACGACGGGGGCAGGGCAGGGGAATACGATACACTCAGATCTGGACGCAGCACTAACAGCGACGCTAACTAGCTCCTGGCTGGTGATCTCGATCCTCTCGGCTATCCGTCGATGCTGCGCGGTGCTGATGGATGGATCTCGGCGATGATGATGAGCTGGCGCAGGAGCGACGACGCAGGAGCATGCGAACCATTCAGGCCGTCGGGACTGAACTGGTCTGCAGCGTCGCAGTCGGGCAGCGTGGATCGTGACCGCCGTTTCAGACGAATGATTGCGTGCACCCTGTCCACTGTCCTCCACTGTCCAGATGCAGGTCATATTTTTGGAAGATTGGAGGGGGACGCGCTCGTGTTTCATGTCGCCCGCCTCGGCCAGCAGCCACCGGCGGCCATGGGCCAGGGCCTTCAGTTCTCTGCTCTCGCCCCGCCAGCAGCACGCGATTGACACAGGGCACGCCGTCGACGAACAGCCCACTGCCGGACCATTTCTCGCCGCGTCGAACCGACGATTGCCCCAGCAATGCCGTCAGCCAGACACCTCATCATCATCCACGGCACAAGACAGAAATCCGGTCGCATCAGGGGCGATGTTTCCGGCGGATCACTGGCTGCGACGAGCCGCGACCCGCGCTTGATGTGCAGATCGATTGATCGATCTTCGTCCCAACGCTCCAATGCTCCGCAAATCGTCATGCGCTTCGGATTTCGGGTCAGTGGCCCCGAGCCGCCAGCGGGTGTAATTCAACCCTAACCCTATCCCCATACTTCGTCTGTGCTCAACACCACATCATCCCCCTCCACTCCCTCAAACTCCCTCAGGCATCAAACCCATGATGCATGTCTGGGCAATGTCTCGACCAGAATACCAACATGACAAAAACATGCCAGCAGCGAAAACCCACCCGCACATCCCGATCCCACGCGGTCACACGGCGCAGCCATGCGCCATCTGCTGCAGCCCAGTGTGTCCGAGTACGACCAGCCAGCCAGCCAGCCAGCCAGCCTAACCTAATAAACGCCGAACGACGCTGCCTGCCTGACCCGTTGGTTCTAAACGAGGAAGCCCCACGAACTGGGGGAGTGAGTGACCTGAGAGGAGGGGGAAAGAAGGAAGCCACCGCCATTCTCGTCCGTCATCCTCTCGCAGCATCGTTCACACCCCAGACCACCGCACCGAATCGTGCGTCCTCCCGCGGGCCCTCCCCCACGCGGCCCAGCGGCACACACATCCCCCATTCCCCTCCCCGATCCCCCATCCACTCCATCCATCCCACACCGCCGCTTGAACTGGATGAACTCTCGTGTTGTGTGTTGTTATTTTCCACTTTGCCGCTTCTGCCCGACGCCGATCGGCAGACATGAACCACCACGATCAGGTCAGCGTGCCGATCCATCATCGTCGTGTGTACGTACCGTGTAGCTACGGAGTAATAGCCATTCCCTTTGATCCAACACTTTTGGCAAAGGGGAGATCACCCGCCCGCCTGCCTGCCCGCCGTGCCGCAGACCAACCCGACACCTCCGAGTCAAGTTGATACTGCTTGCGTTGCTCTACTTTTTTTTTTGCTTGCTTGCTTGCTTGTTTGTGCCGGCGTCATGCGTTTTTCTTTTTTTCTGTCCCTTTTTGCCGCCGTGTGCGTGTATGTGTGTGTGCCGGTCGGGTGTTGAGTTGTTGCTGTGCCGCCCGCCGTGTTAGGCAAACAAACTCCGAATTTGGAAACGCATGTCCATCGGGCCCGTTCTCCAGGCC
>FTEL01007255.1_pt1 | contig 14668 bp, 14 predicted proteins | sample 1658911 | NCBI WGS metagenome assembly FTEL01 (sample SAMEA3914869, study PRJEB12502) | metagenome | biome: forest; material: soil | place: USA | collected 2012-03-12 | depth 0.1 m
CCCCCACCCCACGCATCCAACCCACTAACACACGTCCTGTCCCCAGAACTTCCGCGGCCAACATGGCAAAGCCTACCTCTTCAACACGGTCGTCAACATCGAGACGCACGAGCCGTCGGAGCGCAACATGACGACGGGCCGGCACGTGGTGCGCGACATCAGCTGCCGCGCGTGCGGCGAGGTGGTCGGGTGGAAGTACGACAAGGCGTACGAGGCGAGCGAGAAGTACAAGGAGGGCAAGTTCATACTCGAGGCGGAGTTGCTTTGTTTGGTTAGCTAGGCTGCCCTGCTTTCTTGGTGTGGGGAGGGTGGGGAGGGGATGGGGAGTGTATGTATGGGGAGGGTGGTCTTGATGCGAGGGGCAGAGGGCTGGGAAGGTCAGAAGGGGGGCGGTATGAAGATCGAGCGGGGGTAGTGGGGAGATGGGAAAGGGTGGTATTGAGAAAGGGAAGAGTGGGAAGGGCCGAAGGAGGGTTTCCTTGATACGACAACGACACGCTGGCCGGACGTACTACCAGCAGGAGACACAGCACAGCGACCTGGATATGGACGGATTGGCATCGGGATGGGGGATGGAGGATTTGGGGTACGGCGGCGTATTTTGGCTTTCGTTTTCTTGCCTTATTATTTGAACTGGACGGCTTGATTTACACGCACAGGTGGATGGACTGGGATAGCTATAGCTTTGGGCAAGGAATGCAATGTGGGATTTCTTGAATTTCAGCACTGAGGATCAATCATCGCTGAGTGAGGGGGGGGGTGTTTTTAAGTATCAACCCGACCCGAAGACGAGAACATTCCTGCCCTTGTCTCTGGAGCCCTTTTTGCAGGGTGGGCAGCAAGGGAATTAGCAGACGCAAGAAAACCGTCAGTCAGTTCCCAGCTAGAGTCTGGATGTCCCTTACGTTGTGTTGTGTCTTCGCTGAACATCATCCCCGCATGCTGTCGGTGGCCATCCGCAGTACCGAGACACTCAACTCTTGAAACTCAATCATGATAAAACCAGTTTACTATCAACGCCTAAACCAAGAACAGACAAACAAACACCAAAAACAACCAACAAACCCATGCTGCCCTCCCTCCCCTTCCCAAATCCCACTCAAACCCTTTCCAAACGCAAAACGCAAAACGCCCTCAGTCTGATGCAGCAACCACAACAACAACCATACAGCAACCCATCCCACCCCCATGTATGCATGCATGTGTGTACGGTACGTCCACAGACAGGTATATACATCACCCCTTGACATCACCCCCTATCAATCCCTCCCCATCCATCTCCAAACCCACACACCCACACCCCATCATCATCCCCACGTCACCACCCACCGGCTGGCTAAACCCCTAGTTATGCTCGATCGGCTCTTCAGGGAGCAACTCCTCAACCTCCTTGACGCGCAGGCACTCGAGCGGGGGCTGGACGATGCCGTTGAAGAGGAAAGTGAAGTAGACGAGCAGGGCGAAGCCGAGGACCTGCAGCCACTTGAAAGTCTCCCAGCCGAGGCCGAGCGAGACGATCCAGATGAAGAGGGTGCGGCAGGTGTCGATGGTGGAGCGCGAGGTGGCGGAGACGCTGCGCGTGACGGAGAGGCCGAAGAAGTTGAAGCCGCTGCGGGGGGTGTCAGTATTTCTGAGGATGGTGAAAAAGGGGGGAAGGAACGGAAACTAACCCGATGCTGATCATGATCAGGATACTCGACACAAACACCTCGCGGTACTCCCAGAACTGGCGCCACCCCTCGACCATATCAAACGGCCCATACCTCCCCGCCTCAGTCCGTCCAATTGCCAAATGCAGCACCACCATCCCCCCAAGCGTCACAAGGAACCCAAACAACCCCTCCCAGCCCACCACCCTAATCGGCTCAATAGCAGACCTCTCCAGAATCCACTCCTCCAGCACAAACTGCGTCGCGGTAAACACCTGCGCACCCGCAATCATCAACACACCCACAATAACCCTCAACGCATCGGCACCAACCTCCCCGCCGACAACATCCGAACCAGCATGCTTCTTATCCGGCTGAATCGCCCCGGCCAAACCCACAACCGCGACACCAACCACCACCCCCACCAGCGACAGCCACTGAAACAGATGCAAATGCCTCTTCAAAAACACCACGCTGAACAGACCCACAAACAACACCAACGCACCCCGCGTCATCTGGTAGATACTCGCCGCAACAAGCAACAAACCCGCGTTCATGAGCGTGGTACCCAGGATATCGCAGATCGCCGGCAGTGCCAGCAGCGTCACGCGCCAGCCGCGGAGCACCGACGGGCAAGCGTGGTCTTTGTTGGCCGCGCAGGCGGCGCCGGAGGGGTTGAGCGCGGTCGTGGAGTGGATGCTGACGTTGTCGGCGGCCGCGCGGGGGTTGGCATCGTCGGCGTCGTCGGCGGTGGGAATGGGCTGGTAGGAGGGGGAAGAGGGGGTGGTGTAGCGGCGGTAGAGGGAGAGCAGGCCGACGACGAGCCAGCAGCCCATTTCGCCGACGAACATTTGGAGGGTTTGGATGACGGGCTGCTCGAAGTGGCGGCGCTTGGTCGGGTCGGGGTTGTCGCAGTCGCGGACGCATTGGTTGTCCTGGGAGGGGAGGGTCAGTATGTCGGACATGTTGGGGTGGGACAGAGCTGCGGCGGCGGACTCACCTGGTACTTGGTCAGGAGCGTGTTGCAGACGCCCGTGAGCAGCATCATGGCCACCAGGAACGGGATGATGGCCCGCGTGGGGATGATGGTGCCCGCCATGGTGAAGAACGGCGATGCGGCGTGGATGGAGGTCGGTGTTGGTTGTTGTTCGGGGAAAGGGTGAGAACGAGCGAGCAGTCGATCGGGTGCCTGGATAAAGACACGAAGCGAAGCGACGCCGGGTCGGTCGGGCTGACGGCGCGGGATTGGCGCACCAGAGCTTGCTGGCTGCCAAACAAACGGTACTCTTGTGTTCGTCCCAAAGTGGTCCTGAATAGAGAGGGCGGACCTGTCGCCCGTTGAGTTGACGACGCGAGGGATGGCGGGTGAGGCGGGCAGGCAGCTGACGCCTTTGTCTGGGCTGCGACACCTCAGTTGGGGCAGGCTGGGGGAGAGAGGTGCCGCATGATGCCCTGTGTGGAGCCCAGATAAGGCCCAGATCCCGACACATCCCTGTGGATTGATAGGCTGCCGTGGGGCCTGATGCACCGCCCTGACAGGCACCCTCCCTGCCTGCCCCAGACTTTCAGCAGGCGGCGACTCCAGTCCGCCTCGCTTGCGCTGCGCTGCCTGAGCACCAACCCTAACCCAGGATCACCCCAGGTTGATCAGCATCGCTCAAGCTGCCAGTGTTGAAGCCCACCACAGGTTCGAGGCCTCTGCAGGCGATATCCCGGGGCTCGCGTTACCGAGTTTGAACACTCCAAAGCCGCTGCTGTTGCAAAATGAGAGACTTGCTGCCTTTCTTCTGGCGTATTAAACATCTATATATGCCCAATGCCTCCAACCCAACCCATGCCCCCTTTTCATCCAAAACCCTCTGCGTCCCTGCGCGTTATTGCCCTGTGTTCCTTCCATGTGTCCCTGCGTCGTCTAACCAACGCCATTAGATGGGTATCGTACCGTCTCCGTCCATACCTAGGTACCAAGTGGTATGGCATGCTCAAATCAACCCATGATCCCAACTCCATCCCCTCCTTTCCACACCCATTTCCTCTCTCCTCACTTCCCGCCCTCACTTCTCCCCCTTCCCCTTCTCCTTAGGCTTCGCATCCTTCAAATTATTATAATGCGGAATCCCCAGCTCCCCATCCCTAGCCAACCTCTCCCTATCCCGCTCCGTCAACGGCACCCCCTCAATCCCCTTCACCTTCTTCCCCTCGAGGAACATCTCCAACCCCCCCACCATCGCAATCACGCACGCGATCGCCACAAGGAACCCCGTCGTCCAGCTCGGCCGGTCGTACCGGTTCATCCCCCACATGATGCCGCACAACGCGCACTGCGCGAAGGTATTCATCACCATGCACCAGATGACAAAGTCGAGTTTCCAGACGGCGGTGGCCGGGGCGCGGGTGCCGGTGAGAGGTGCCGGCGGCATGTTTTTCTCCGGGATGGGGACGCAGCTCTGCGGCACGTCGCCGGGGATGTTGTCCGGGCCGACGAGCACGTCCAGCTGCTGCGTGCCGGGCAGGCGGAACCAGCCGTTGTGGATGCCGCCCAGGCGGCGGAGGCCGTCCTTGTCGCCCCAGACGCGGTACATCATGAGGAAGTAGAGATCCCGAAACCGCCAGGGCGCGAGACCAAAGGCGGTGACGCAGAACAGCCCCGTGAGGATCTGCGAGTCCCACTCGATCCACTTGCGGCGCGGCGAGTTGATGTCGTCGCAGGTCGGGTAGCACATGGCCGGGGAGGCGTTGCAGAGCAGCAGGAAGAGCATGCCGCCCCACGCTACGATGTTGGCGCCGTAGATGGTCCAGAAGAAGCCCCAGGGGGTGGTGAAGAACTTCCAGAAGTCCTTGAGCCCTTGGATGGTGGCTTCCTTGAAGGGGTATTTCGGCGGGAAGTGGTACCCGTTGGAGAAGGGCTCCGTGGTGGAGCCGATTGGGGCTGGGTTGGGGACCACGGCGGCGGTGGTCTTTTCTGTGGAGGGAACGCGCGTGGCTCCGCCGTCTGATGACGGCTGCGGTGTCGAGATGCTGTCTTCCGCCTGCTTCTCGGTTTGCGTCGCGGCGTGCGTCAGGGGCTGTTCCTCCGGCTGGGGATGACCTGAGAGGATGGTCGAGGCGACGTCGCTGGCGGCGGCCATCAACCCCTCGTGCGGGTGCGAGTCCTCAAAGTCTCGCGACAGCCGCTGGAGCACCGACGACGCATTGGACTTGCTCCGGTTCCGCCCGTGAGCATGGTCGGCCATTGTGTGTGTCTGTGTGTGTCGTTTGTTTGAGATGTGAGATCGCGGGAGCGTCCGCAGATCGATCTGGGATGCCGAATCGAGTCGAGTCGGCGAGACAATGATTAGGGCGCGAGTCTGATCAATTCGCGTGCATGGCGGGATGGGGACGACGGGATGGGTGTCGGGACAGGAGCAGCCCTGCGACTGCAAAATGACGGACGATCGAAACGAGGCGCAACAACGAACGAAGCAGCCAACGAGGAGCTGGCACGAGAGAGAGTGCTTCCTGAAACGGTGAATCGGGAGATCAAAGACAAATTAAATCTGCGCCGCCCAAGACCAACAGGGTCGCCTGTGACGACCGCAAAAGGGGTCTGAGGCGCGGGCGGCAAAAGACACGAGGTGCGGTGACGACAACACCCGCGGCCCAAGACCGCGGAGGCAACGAAAAGCTTCGGATTGTTGCAGCTCTTGGGTGGCGCGGAGGGAACCCTGTTCCATGGGCGCTGACAGGGACCAGGTTGCACTGGACGCCCACCTGGGGATAGCGCGGGGCCGCAAGTGGATGGGCGGAATGGTCTGGCCTAGGCCCTGCGCCGCCCTACCCTGCTTCGACTTGCGGTTGGGCCACGCAACTGCCGGCCGGGCGGTGCGCTGTGGGTTCCATAGGTGGGTTGGGTGATGCTCGGGGTGTCGGGCAAGTACTTGGAATGGTGGTGCAGCCATCAGGAATTCCAGGCTCACGATGGGGGAAAACAGGAATCGCTGTCTCTTTGACTCTCTCTGTCTTGCGGGTGTCGATGGCCCGGGGTCTCACGTGTGTCTTGTGGTCCAGGAACCAGCAAGATGTCACAACTCGCTCGCCCCATCGGCCCCCTCCCTGTCACCACCACCACCAGTTCATGACGGTTCTCATCCGTCACCCGGTCCTTTGAGACCGGTTCTTTCGTCCCGCCTGGTCCTGGGGCTCTCCGTGATGAGATTGCCCCCGCAAGTCGATCACCGTGCCACCGCGGACCATCCCGTCCGCCGCCCCTCCAGCTCGTGCCTCGACCTTGGTGGTATCTCATGTGTCGCAACTTCGCCAACATCTCGCCCTCCTCCCTCCGGGTCCGAATTCCCAGCCAACGCACATAGCGTCCGCCCTCTACAGCATGCCACTCTCGCTCAGTTCTAGTACTTGTGCCGTGTGCTGTAGTCCTTGGGGCTGACCACTAGACCCCTGCCCTTCTTGGCGCCGCGGTACACCGTCTCGACGATGTCGATGAGCTCCTGCTTGTCCTCGAGGACCCAGTTGAGCTTGTTGTTGTTACCGGTACCAAAGTCACACATTATGTGCTTGTTGCGGAAGAAGAACATGATGGAGCACGGGTCGTAGAGCTCGTACATGGCGTTGAAGTCCGGAACCTGGGGCGGTGGGTCAGCATCGTGGTCGAGCGAGGCAAGGCCGTGGGGGGATAGTACTCACCTGATCAATGTCGCAGAGGTAAATGACGGCAAAGTTCTTGACGCGCTCGGCGATCTTGAAGAGAGCCTCGTCCTGGCGCATGCAGTCCTGCGGTGGGCGCGTGGGGTCAGCCATCCGTGCGAGGATGTGAGGGGAGACCTAAGTCGGGGCTAGTTACCGGATCATGGTCACGGCCGAAGCGGATGACGACGACGCGTTCCTCTTCTGTGGACTCAAGTCAGTGTCCGGATGAATAAGACTTGATTTCGGTTGGGGATATGAGCGACTGAGCCAGAGACGAGGACGGGGCCAGGGGTTAGGGGATGGGTGGGGGGTGAGTGCGACGAACCTGAGAGGATGGCTTGGTCGACGTGCCAGCCGGAGGGCAGGTGGGGGAGCAGAACGGAGCCCATTTTGTGTGTTGTTTCCCGGATTCCAGTCGCCAAGGTATTTCGCGGTGATGGATACTTGTAGCGAATGCGGGTTAGGTTGATGGTGCTGGTGACTGAGAGAGTGGAAGTTGGCCGTGTTCTGCTCCCTCTCAGTTGGGCGACCTGACCAGGCACACAGCGGTCAGCCCCATTGCCTGAGCGGCAAAAATTAGGGCCAATGAGGGGCATGCAGCAGCAGCCGTGAAATAAAGGACGGTAACATTACGCGGCTGTGCCTCGTGATCTGGCACGGTGAAAGACGGCCGTAACACATAAAAAAGGCTGGAAAAATGAAGCTTCCTGTTGATTACAGAAATTATTTCTCAAAAACAGAACAGATGTTGACTATTAGTAAGTGAGCATCATTGGGCTCCCCATGTTTTGGTCTTGGATTGTCTTAAGGAAATGCTCAAATACCGGTAAATTCCGTAATTTTCAATTCTAGATCCACCTTGAACTGGCAGAGCTTTCTTGCTTTCTTTCACTTTCACAAGGCTTCGATCCCTTGCTCAACCACCACCTACACCCCGCGGCAACCCTGCTGTACTCTCGCCAACATGGCCTTACCCGGCCTGCCCGACCACCTCGCGGCCCTCACAAAGGCGGTCCTGGAAAACCTGGAATTCCAGCACGACTGGGCCGGTGTACAAACCCACAACCATGCCGACCTCCCCCGCCCGCTCATCTACGGCCTCCCGCCCAAGCGCTTGTACGTGCACCCAGACGAGCAGATCGACATCATCAAGGCCGAGAAGGAGCGCGGCGAGCCCATCCCCCAGGAGCCCGAGGTCGAGTGGGTCCTGCCGCTGCATCTCTCCGAGAAGTGGTCGCCCGCCCAGTTCGCCGCTGTCTTTGACGCCATCGACGCCATCCCGCCCGGAGGAGACCAGGGTGCGGCGGACGACGAGGCTGGCGAGGCTGGCGAGGCTGCCGCCGCCGCCCAGTGGAAGCTCTGGAGGGGCCCCAAGCGTGGGAAGCGCGTTTTGCTCGCCACCGTCCAGGACGACTCGACCATTACGTACTACTGGATTTTTGACGGGCTCGTGAAGCCCAGGCAGAACTAACTTCGGCTATCTGTCCGTTGGTCTGTCTCATTATGCCGGTTTTACGAACCATGCTCGCTCAGGGGCAGTCGTTCCTCGGCTGTTTCTCGCCACAGCCCTTTGAATGCCCGGCGGACTACCAGCTGCCACCTATTGGCCTTTCCCTCAGGGCTTGAAGATGACCTTTTGCACCTTCATCTGGTCGAACAGCTCATAACCCTCGACCGCTTCTGACAGGGGCATGATCTTGTCAAACATGAAACTGCAAGGGGACAGTCAGCAAACAGTACCGATTCCCCTTAAGTTCAACCGTGGCCCACCTGAATTTGTCCTGATTCCTCGCCAACGCCTCGAGCGCATCTGGGAAGATGGACCGGACCGGGCAGCGGCCCATCTGGAGCCTAATGTTCTTGCTGTGTCTGGTCAGCACACAAACATAGGTGCAGGAAAACGGGGAAGGGCGCCTACCCATATGCCTCGCTGCCACTCCACGGGATCTGTCACCATCCATCATCAGCCATTGGTCTCCCTCACGCCCCGCCCACCAACCAACATACCTCGGCATTGTGCACCCCAATGCTGCTGATCGCCCCAAACGGCCTCAGCAGATCGAACCCCGTCCTCAGCGCCGGACTGAGCCCCACGACCTCAATCACCGCATCCGCCCCCCTTCCCTCACTCACAGCCTTCACCCTCTCCAACATGGCCTCCTTCCCATCCAAAAAGTTCAACGGCTCCGCCCCAAGCGCCTTCGCCAGCTCCAATCGCGAGGGGACACTATCCACAGCAAATAAATGGCGCGGCTTGTGCTCCAGCGCCGAGACGATGGCGCACAAGCCAACGGGGCCGCACCCGATGACGACGACGACCGCCTCGCTCGCGGGTAGGTTCTGCGACTCCAGCAACTGGAAGGCGTTGCGCGCGCCGAAGAAGCCCGTGGGAAAGATGTCGGCCATGAGGATCAGCGCCTGGTCGTCGATGGCCGGAGGGGCTTTGACGACCGTCCCGTCCGCGTGCGGGATGCGCACGTACTCGGCCTGGCCGCCGTCGAGGGCCGGACAGCCGAAGAGGAGGCATTCTGGGAGACTGGTTAGTGGGTTTGTTGGGGGGTTGTAAGGGGGGTGACATACCGGAGCAGCGCGCGGAGGAGCCGTGCTTGCAGTAGAAGCACTCGTTGCTGTTTGCCATCGATCAGCCACAGTAGCTAGCAAGTCTAAGAAGCCATTGAACCTACCAAGAAACGGTAAACGGCGAAACAACCTTGTCGCCGATAGCAACCGTCTTCACCTCGTTGCCAGCCTGCACCACAGTCCCCACGAACTCGTGGCCCATGATGAAGCCCGTCGGCGACGGCTGGTGGCCGCGGAAGACGTGGAGCTCACTGTGACCATCCCCTATCAGTTTCACCACAATAATCTAGATAGGTGGTGATGAGGGGAAACATACGACCCGCACAGCGCGGTAGCCTGCACCTTGACAATGATGTCCCGCGGGTATTGCACTGTGTGTATCCAGAGTAATCTCGCTGTTAGTCACCACTTGAAACAAAAACAAACCAAAAGCCTGGTCTCGCCATTTTGCTGAGGAAAAAGGAGAGAGACGGTGCCACACACATTTCGGCACGGGCCGGTCCTCGACGGCGACCTGTTTGGGCCCGTGGAAGACGACCGCCTTCATCGTGGCTGGGAGGTCGGACATGGTGATTCCGGGTTTCGAGGTAATGCGGATGATGGGAGTAGGGGTGATGCTTCAACCAAATGGGTCACCAAAAGCCCTGAGAAGTCTCAAAAACAGTTCTCGTCGGTATTTACACCAAAGTTGACAAATCCAACAAACCCCCAGAGACAGACAGACAGATACAAATCAACAACAACGAAGAAGATCAGTAAGCTCCTCCCCGTGGCGTGATCCCTCTTCCTGATGTATGATGACAGCCAACCCACCCGCCCGCACCGACTGGCTCGCGTCCCGACCCCAAAATCAACCCCGCGCCCCGCCGGCAGTTAGCGTCGCGGGGCCCAGCTTTCTCTCCTCCACCTGCGGGGCCCGCCGACTTCCCACCCACCGGCTCGACCGAGGCTCGTCGCCGAGCCGGAGAAGTGCTGCTGCTGCTGCTGCAGCAGCAAAAAGGACTTGGTCCTAGGCCGTGGGATGCCGAGATCCGACGTTGCGATCTCGGAGGGAGGTGCCGAGACGGATGGGCTTTTACCTACCTGTTTTGTTTTAGGGATTTGTTTGGGGTTGGACTGGGCCTGAATTGAGCTTGGCTGGCTGTTGGGTGGTTGCCCCGGCTGCTTGGCTTCCTGCCGCCTTTGGTGGTTTGAACCAAGATACAGATAGGGGGAACCAGGTTCTGGGGTTTTCCAAGCGTGTTTGGCATACACTCCCCGGCTCTCACTAAGTTTGAGGATGGATATTTTGGTCTTCCATGCCATGTCCAACACCGTTTGACCATCCGGGCCCATCACGAAGGCCTCCAAGCCGTCCCCAAAAGGGGAACCCCCCAAACTCCAAAGTAACCGCCATCCCGGTTCAAGCCCCCTCCACCCAAACACCCAAAAGCGAACGTCCCTGATTTCAAACCAAGACATCACACCCACTGCCTTGCCCTTGTCTTTGCGTTCCCGCGCCATCCATCCAGGCCCGCTGCCCGCCGCCCTCCGTGTGCCCGGTGACACAGCCAATCCGGTTCAGGGGCAGACAGTTTTGGTCACTGTAACATGCCTCGGACGAGTTGACTACACTTGTATATGCCTCAGAAACATACTTCGCGGCCGGGTACAGGGACCGGGGTGGTGCCCATGTGGAGGAGGAAGGGGGGAACGCGAGGCACGGCAGGCACTTGAAGTTAGTCTTCCAGGGTTGCTTTGAGAGAGGCAACTTGGAGACAGCCGGGTCTAGGCCAGCTGCCGAGTCTGTTAGCAACCCCGTTGGGTGTTATCATCCCACAACCCGGCCCACATATATGGAACGAACAGCCCTGTGATAGGAGGGCAGGTATCACGGGGAAAGCTGTGGTAGGGCGACCAGCGCCGTGAACAGGCTCATCCAGCATGCCCGCTGTAGCCTGGTGTGGTCGAAGAATGGGCCGCCGCAGTGCGGCTAGGTCGAGTTACTGCCGCAACCGTTAGGTTGAGAAGGTATCACGCAGTGGTGTCACTGGGTGGGTGACCAGTGCCACAAGACGGAGCTGGGTTTCCAAGCGGATATGGAGGAAAGGACCATCGTAGGCGAAGCTTTGTCACTCTCCTTTTCATGGAGCACGATTCGTCAGCGAGCCGCGACTGCAAGATTGATGAGCCAGCGAAACTCGCACGAGAAGCTTGGGAATGAACCGGAAAGCCCGAGATAGTTGATCTCGACGGGAGGGTAAGTTCAAATCCCGTTCGCATCCGCAGAGCGACCGCCGGAGGAAGTGGCCGTTCTTCTATGGCGAGCTTGGTGCTGCCAGTCGCAGCAGCACCGGATCGTGCGTCCCGAGATGCGTCGCACCGCACTCGAACAGGTCCCTGGTGAGGCTCACCTGCGGTTGCACACGCTGCACCTCAGGGCCCCCGGCGGCTGAGGGATTCGACGGACACGAGGGCGGAGCCACAAGTCGAAATCTCAATGCATGGCGCCTCGTCAGGTTACACGTGCTGGGCCGCCACCCAACCATGAGTGTCGCTCTTCTCGAAGAGGGGGGGTAGGGAAGAGTGAGATAGCAGGTGACACACCGCATTTAGCGGGGCTTTGGGGGTGGGAATGGTTGCTGCGGCGCGGACGGGCGAATCTCACCGCCGCATTTCGTGTAACCATTCAACGCCGGCTTGGGGCTCGGAGAGCCAATCTTCTCGCCGCCTCGTCTCGCATCACCACCCAGCCATGCCGATGGCATCGCTTGCCCCGCTCTGGCAGATGGACGGACGCAACGCTGCCGGCTCGGCCCCCCATCCGGCGTGTCCTGCTGGGTGTCCCAGCGGGGGAAAGATCAGGTGAAACCGAGACGACAGGCGACGGCGCGAGGCCTCTTGACCAGGGGTTGACGGGTTGCCTGGCTCGCCGCTAATGCGTCTTTTGCAGCGCCCGATTGATCTCCGCAGGACGCTGCGTGCCGTCCCTGCTGCAAGCGGGAGGATTCGTGGCCAACGAGAGTGGGCGGTGCCGGCGCGGCCGGCACTCTCAGTGGGCACCGCGCCGTTGCCGACCCGTGCCCAGCGTCGCCCAAGGCTCGCGAGGCCCATGCCCGTCGCCGCCGGCCGCCGGCCGCCGGTGTCCTGGCGAGTCGGCGGGAAAAGGGGAGCCACCGGGTCGGCGGGCAGCACCCACTCCCCACCTCGGTGAGGCCAGCTTGTGCTCGTGCTTGTCGTGCTTGGCTGCAAGAGGAAAGTTCGCTCAGAACGGAAGGGATCTGGGTTGCAGTGCGAGGGGCGCCGCGAGTCCGCGGTGGCACTTGGCTCAGACAGGCAAGGTCGCTGCACGGATGGCGGACTGACCCGTATTGACCGATGAGGCTGAGTCGCCTCTTGGCTCCAATGGGCTTCGGTAACGCGATGAGACCGCCCACGGCATGACGGGTGATTGGGTTGGGGGGGGGGGCCACTGATTGGCGTCCAGGATGGGATTTCGCGCATCCCACCGTCGCGCCGGAGTTGAGGTCAGGTTCGTCGCGTGCTGCCTGCTGGGGGGGCGGGCGGCGCTGGGGGCGAAAGGAGGGCGTGGGTGAGTGAACCTGGACTGGTGGTGAGAGCGAGATGAACGGGCCGATCGTCGAGGCTGGGTCGGCCGTCGTTGCGGCTGGCTCTGGCTCGGTGTCCTCCTGTCCTGTCTGGCGGGCCCCTCCCAACGCTCCGTTCCCGGGATCGTCCCAGTCTCGCCTCCGCAATCAAACCGTGCCATGTCCACTCGGAGCATGCGGGGATTTCGAACCCATGCTGGAAGCCCCGCGACGGAATGGAGTGCCGCGAGATCGTTTCCCCCATCTGGGAGTGGGCGGCACGGAGACGACACGTCCAGCAGATTGTTCCAGTGCGGCAGAGCGGGCTCCTTGCATATTGGCTCCAAGCAAGACCCGCTGGTGACGGTACGGTTGGGCTGTGGGGAGCCGAGGCGACCCAGGCCGCCACCCCTCGTGAGGTTGCTGCTGGGGAATATTCCATGCCTTGGAGCGGCAGCCAGCATGCCGTCGAGAGGATGCGAAGCGACGCGGGCTGAAGGATCGTGGGAATGGCTTCGAGAATGAGATACCAATATGAGACGAAAACCAAAGCCACAGACTTGTCCTCGCAGCGCAGTCGTGAGACAGCAACAAGGCCGCGTCCATGCGTTTTGCAGTTCTTCCAGGTTTGGGTTCCCAAGTGCCGTGGGGCCACGAATCACTCGCCTCACCTCTTGCGCTGGCAGTTCAGTCCTGCCTGGAGTGTAAAAATGCAGAAATTGAAGCGGTGCGGGCTGCTTCCCTCGACTTCTTGATACCTGGCACTCGGGGCAAGTGCCACGGCCACGGCCACCCACTGCCACTCTCTGCCATGCAAATGCAGCTGCCAGTCTTATCGCGCAGGTGCGAGTGCTGCTGCGTAACTGAGGAAGGGGGAAGGGGGGCAGGGAGGGAGACCAGACAAGAGTGAGGAGGGCACCTTCCAAGCATTCCCGATGACGGGAAGCCGACAGGGATGCCCCACACAACCCCCCCCTAGCTCTCACCCTCACCACAGTGCATTCTGCATACCACCTCCCATTCCTCGCCTCACCCTCTTCCACTTTTACCATCATCCTCTCCCCATCTCCCCGCCGCGCCCAAGCCCGAGTGCCCCGACACCCGGCCTCGCGAAACACCCAAGAACCGGCACATTGCACACGACGCGCCGGAGGAACAGCAGCCGTTGTTTGCACCTTTTTCGACCCAGAAACCTGCACCCTGCAGATCTGCGAAACCGCGGCCTGGCGCAAGCGCACCCGCTGCCCATCACTGCTGCTGGCTCGCGGCTCCTGGCGGCGGCAAAAGAGCCTCATCCCTCCTCTTGGGCAGCAGCACCACGCAACACCAGGCGGGGTTTTCTCAGATTGCACTGTCGCACGTCGACGCCCCCTTCCTCGCACATCGCCCTCGCGCACACCCAGACTCTCGGCGCACTTCCCCCATACGTGAGCGGCGCCCGCGACTGCCTGCGCCGGCAACCAGCCTCTCGTCTCACACAGGCCATCGAGCGAGCGGCTGCTCCTGACCCCAGAACCCCGTCGTTGGCACCCGTTTTATGGTGTGGACGGGAAGCCAGGGAAGCCAGGCGACCCAGGACATGCCCGTTTGGCGTTTCGACCCGCCTACGACAGCAGCAGCAGCAGCAGCAGCAGCAGTACTGTGCGGCGCCCAGGTGCTGGACCGTACAGTGGGCCCAGCCCGCCAGCCAGTGAGTGTTCAGCTCGGCGCCCCACCTCCACCATCTGGCTCCCCCCCACTCTCCACCCTCCACCCCTCCATCCCCAGGCGGGCAGCCCTCCCCTGGCGCCTTGCGCCGCCCCTGGGCTCCCTGCTTGGGCCGCCCTGTGGCTTAAAGCGAGCCTCCGATCGCTGACCCGCCGCCGCCTGCAGCAGAGCTTCCAGGTTCCATGAGCCGCAGCTCTCTTTGACGATCTCGCCCTCGGCGTCACTCAGCGTCCCCCCAGCATCTCTCCTCATCCCTCGCCAATTTGCCCGAAGCCCCAGATCCAGCAACAACCATTGTTTGTCTGTCTGCGCTGCCGGCCGGGAGAGGACCCCCTCGGATTCCACGCCATTCGCCTCCCTCCCCCCTCCATCACACCCCCCCCTAACCCGGTTGATCTCCCTCGGCCTTCCCTTTTAACCTTTCATTCACTCTCACCTTGCTGCCGAACAACATCTCCACCCCCCCTTCCCCCCCCCCCTCCC
>FTEL01009620.1_pt1 | contig 14668 bp, 13 predicted proteins | sample 1658911 | NCBI WGS metagenome assembly FTEL01 (sample SAMEA3914869, study PRJEB12502) | metagenome | biome: forest; material: soil | place: USA | collected 2012-03-12 | depth 0.1 m
AAGAAGAAAAGGGGGTCAAAAAGGGGTCCCAAACCAGGGCCACAGGTTGCTACAGCAACCGAGGCAGCTAGAGCAACAGTCGGCTACTGGGCTGGCCAGGGCTAAGGCCAGGGACTGAAAGAGCCCCTAGGGGAAAGAGAAAGGCCCAGCAGGGACAAGGGAAAGAAAAAGAAGAAAAAACAGAAGAAAAAGAGGCCAGCGAGCGGCCCAGACACAGCAGAGGCACTGGAATGGGCCTAGAGGGAGCGTTAGAATAGGGACAGGGAGGGTAGGCCGGTAGAGAGGCTAGCTAATAGGGCTCCCCCTATTACCCCTTTACCGACCTAGCCCTATAGAAGCACGAGGGTCTAATAAAGGCCTAGAGCTCCCTACTTACCTAGGCACGTATAGAGGCTATAGGCTTACAGGACTTCCTTTTCAGGGCTAAGGTTCCGGGAGCTTATACGCCGTACTATGACTGTGGTCAGGGCAGGGAAACGGTGAAACACTTGGTTATTTGGTGTTCTAACCCACCGTAACAGAGGACGTAGGATCAGAGGGAGATTAGGTCCAAGAGGGTCCTATAGACTGTTTTACAGGGGGTATAGCCCTAGAGGTAGCTTCTATAGAGGGTTCTAGGCTAGCTAATAGGCTGTAGCCGGCTCTAGGAGTATAGCCTGGCCGTCAGGCTAGGGCTAGAGTTAGGGGAGGCTGAAGAAGAGCCTAGAGGCTAGAAAAGAGCCTTTCTACTTTATACTTTAGAGGATTCGAAAGGGACAGAGGTTTTTACCCGGCCTATATGGTACAGTTTCCTTTGTAACTAGTTGTAGAAGGCCTGACATGCCTGCGGGCACAGCAGTGTAAGAATAATAATAATAATAATACTGCCTGCCTTGTATAGAGAGATCTTTCATTCTCGTATCTAGGCTATTCTTCTCTTCTTCTCTTTCTAGATATTCTCTTACTTGCTTGCTAAACTTAATCCCTTACATATTACCGGGAAGCAGTAATCATCCCAGAAGCATGGCAAGCTCCATCTTGAAGAACACCCGCCTTGCACAAAATCCCTACAGTCTTCAGGATGACATTAAGGTCAACACCCTGCGTCTTCTCTGGAAACCTCACCGTCCCGAGCCATTCCCGTGCATCCTCTTCCGAGTAGTCAAGTGCGGTGCTAATGTACTCAACAGCTTCCTCCTTGTGTTCGTTGAAGTGCTTGATACCCAGGTTGAGCTTGTCCAGCAGGTTGTCCACTCGAGGATCCAGCTTACCCCCCTCGACCAACCCAGTTGACGCGACAATCTTCCAACTGCTCCACGGGGTGTAGATCTCCCCAACCCTCCTAATCTCCCCGTTGTCGTAGTAGCGTTTCGAGGTGAAGTGCTCCCACATGAAGAAGTCAGCAACGCCCGAGTTAACGGCATTGCGCAGGTTCTCGAAGGTGTTGAGCACGACAGTGTCCGAGTACGGAGAGGCCTGCTCAGAGGACGTTGGCGCCAGCCAGCCGCGCTGGTCAGCTAGCACATAGCCCATCACATAGCTGCCGGAGCCAATGCGCGAAACACCAATCTTGCCGGACTGGAGAGAATCAATCGTCTTGATCTCGGGCCGGTTTGCACCAGTCGAGATTGCCCAGCCTTGAGATGACGTTAGAGACTAGTTTCCCAGGTGACAGAACAGGCAGGCTCACATAACGGGGTCTCGACATAAGTGCCAACGAGCCGGTAGCCGCCGTCCCCGTCGCCAGACTGCTGACTCTTCCCCAAGGCAGCGACCCAGCCCTCGGTCAGGCCAATTGCCGCGTCGATTTCTCCGCTGCGCAGCGCTGTAATCATGTGTCCGGTCCCAGAGGGGAATGGAGTGAGCTCGGCATCCAAGCCGTAGTGCTTCTTGGCGAAGTGAATGGGTGTTGAGAAATGTTCAGGCACAAAGCCGACCCTGAGCGGCCGCTGTGACGCCATGTCGCGATTCGGTTCCTGGGCCTTGTCCTTGGGTGGTTGGGGATAGAGTGGCTTCGAGCGTGGTGAGAAACTCGGAAGATAGCCTGTGCCGTAACTTCTGTCGCAACCAACAGCAATCAATCGAACATGAGTAACCCCGTGGGCGATGTTTACGACCACCACTAAAGTTTGGACTCAGAGAAGGGCCTTGGTGGGACGGTTGCCGAAGGCGGGAAAATGACGCAATGCGGGGCACAGCACCTTTTCTGCTTCAAACCAACCACAGACCCACCTGGGGTCTAGAGTTGGTGTACTTGATACACAGGAACCCAAGGGTGTGTTAGGGTGTTTATCGGGGCGCCCAACTCAGACCAAGGAAGTTTGAAAGGGGCATAGGGTTGTGATCTAACTCCAACGGTGAAATCAGGCTCCAGGTGACCGCGAGGACACGCGACTGTCACTGTCCAAATGCGCGCGCCCAAACGACTTGACTCTGAGATCCATTACCAGTGCGGCTTCGGTGATATGCCAATGGGACTCCTCGTGGGTTTCTCGAAGAGGGCCGAGAACCCGAGCGGCGGGGAGAGAGAATCGGGGCCGGTGGTGGTGCTCGCCATGACAGAACTCCCACAAAGCGGCCCGTACTGTATGGCCGCAATGGTACGAGGCCGTGGCGTGAAGGGGGAGATCCAAACATAGGGGTACATCAGACCAAGTGCCCCCACAATAACCAATACCGACTTCGTAACCGGGGAACCGGTGGGGACATGCTTTTGGGAAACTGACCGGGGAATACGGGTAGAGCCTCTCTGCCCACCCAGACCCGTGGCGACGTCGTCTTGCAACTGGGCAGTTTGGAGTATGCTTCCCAGACAAAACAAACGATTGCAACATCGCAAGCAACGAAGCAGGGAACGGAGCGTAAGCGGGGAGATGAATTCCGCCGCCCAGGGTCCAGCCCGAAAAGCCAGAGATTCGGCGGAAGATGGAGGACCCCGAATCTCCCTTTTCAACCTGGGCCGAATGCTCATCCATCGTCCATCCCAGAAGGCCCAAGAGCAACAAACTTCGGGGCGACCATACCCTTCCGGTGTCTCTGTCGTTGTATCTCAGCCAGCAATGCACCCGAGGGCCATCTTGTGTAACTGTGAACGGCAGGAGCGATGCTTCTCGTTTGAGTATACTCCGCGAAACCCGCAGCAATCGTTGCTTGCCATCAGCGGACACTGCAACACAAGACCCCTCTTGTTTCCCTGTGGAACAACAGGAGACAGCGAGCAGACGGTGCATGTAGGTCCGAGGGAGCGCGCCTCGGCCCGGTATGGCGCTGCAAGGGGCAGGGGAGTCGGCAAAGTTCGATTGGCTTTCGACAAGGTGCCTTCGCAAATAATTCTCGGCCTGATCTGCGGAGTCCGCTGCTGCTCAGCTAAAAATAGGGTAAATGGGTGGCGGAGGGCCTTGCCTTTGGCTGCTGCCGAAAACGTGGACGGGGACAAACTCCGGCTTGGCTTGGGGAAGCTGGTGAGCAGATCGCCCTGCCCAAGCTGATATCGTAGCACTCGAAGAATGAGCAATGTCCCCGAGCCGGCCACACCTCCATTTCAGCCGAGCCAAACACGAGAAACAGGATTGCTGCGCTTCCATGCCACGCAGAGTCGCTGCGTGGCCAGTGCAACCAGGTGGCGCCCCCGATGGGTTGGAATGCGGATACAAGAAGCGGTGATGCTGCCCGCCAAAGAAGGGCAGCCTTTGCTACACCAGCTGAAAATCCAGGACACAATACACTTGTCGCAGAACCACCATCGAGGCCCACCACTCTCTCGAGTCGCCATGCGGTCCGTCCACCTCGCCGTTCTCTCCCTCCTGGGGGCCGCCACGATGGCCACCGCTAAGCGGCCCTGCGGCTTCAAGATCGCCCCCTGCCCAACGGGCGAGGTCTGCCAGAAAGTCGACCCGACTTGCGACCGCGCCGAAAACTGCCAGGGCTACTGCGTGCCTGCAACCGCCACCTTCGTGACCAAGACCACGGCGAGCCCGCCGAAACCAACCTACGCATCGTGCGGCGGCTTCCGCATCAAGCCCGTCGAGTGCCCGGAGGGCGAGATTTGCATCGACGACCCCTACAGCGGCGGCTGTGGCATGGCCTGCGACATGCCTGGCATCTGTGTCAAGCCCGTCTTCTGCGGTGGATTTGCCGGAATTCCTTGCAAGGATGGCAAGAAGTGCGTCGATGATCCAACTGACGACTGCGACCCCATGAACGGCGGCGCCGACTGCGGCGGCATTTGTGTGTAGACGGAGGGCTGGGACAAACCATTCCGGTCACCGAGGCCGAGCTTGGGGACGTCGGGGAAACTCTGCGGTGGGCACGTTTTGTAAATAGATCTGTCGAGAAAGGGGGGCAAAGTACATAAATACATCCAAGCTTGGTGCGCCGACGGCATAACTCCAACGGAGCCACCCGCATTGATGCCCTCAAACCCTCTCATATCCTTCGGGGTAATGATAAACATGTGGCTGCTTCTACTTGGTGCCAGCTGTGAACAGACGGCAGCCCAGGTTGCTTTTCTTTGCCAAGGCCGCACGGCCCACATCCCGCATTGCCCCACCCTTCTCGTGCCCCCAACCACCGACTGTCATCATCACCACCAGCAACATCTTGCACCGCTGGTCGCCCACCTTCAGTTTCATTGCCGGCCTTGAAGCCGTGGGTTTCTCGCCATGGTTCTCCAAGATCTCGGCCGCCGCATCAATGCGGCCGTCAGTGACTTGACGCGCGCGCCTAATCTGGACGAAAAGGCAAGTCTTCAATGCCCTCGACCAGGGAGGGGGGTGCCGCTGCTTCAGCATCCCATCCCGGCGATGGAGCGCCCTTTTCGATGCGACTGCTGACCGCCGCTCATTGCAGGCTTTCGATTCCATGCTCAAGCAAATATGCTCCGCGCTCCTCGAGGCCGACGTCAACGTGCGCCTGGTGGGCCAGCTGCGCAAGTCGATCCGATCTACTGTCAACTTCAAAGAGCTGCCGCCCGCTGTCAACAAAAAGCGCCTGATCCAAAAGGCCGTCTTTGACGAACTCGTCCGCCTCGTCGATCCGCATGCCGAGCCCTTCAAGCCCAAGAAGGGCAAGACCAACGTCATCATGTTTGTCGGTTTACAAGGCGCGGGAAAGACCACAACCTGCACGAAGCTTGCAAGGCACTACCAGTCGCGTGGCTTCCGCGCCTGCCTGGTATGCGCGGATACCTTCCGTGCCGGCGCCTTTGACCAGTTGAAGCAAAATGCGACCAAGGCAAAGATCCCGTACTACGGCAGCCTGACGGAAACGGACCCGGCCGTGGTCGCCCGGGACGGCGTCGACAAGTTCAAGAAGGAGCGCTTCGAGGTCATCATCGTCGACACATCAGGTCGGCACAGGCAAGAAAGCGCCCTCTTCCAGGAGATGATGGACATTCAGGCGGCTATCAAGCCGGACGAGACGATTATGGTTCTGGACGCCTCGATTGGCCAACAGGCAGAGGCCCAAGCCAAGGCCTTCAAGGAGGCTGCGGATTTCGGCGCCATCATCATTACCAAGACGGACGGCCATGCCGCAGGCGGTGGAGCCATCTCGGCTGTGGCGGCGACGCACACTCCAATCGTCTTCATCGGCACTGGCGAGCACATGTTGGATTTGGAGCGGTTCGTGCCGCGGAATTTCATCAACAAGCTGCTGGGGATGGGCGACATGGCCGGGCTTGTGGAACATGTCCAGAGCCTCAAGCTCGATCAGAAGGAGACCATCAAGCACATCACCGAGGGCATCTTCACCGTCCGTGACTTGCGCGACCAGTTGCAAAACATCATGAAGATGGGACCGCTCAGCAAGATGGCCGGCATGATCCCGGGCATGAGCAACATGATGCAGGGCATGGACGACGACGAAGGCTCGCTCAAGCTCAAGCGCATGATTTACATCTGCGACAGTATGACCGAGAAGGAGCTCGACAGCGACGGCAAGATCTTCATTGAGCAGCCAACACGAATGACGCGCGTTGCCAGGGGTTCGGGCACCACGGTCCGCGAGGTCGAGGACCTGCTCACGCAGCAGCGCATGATGGCCGGTATGGCCAAGAAGATGGGTGGTAACATGAAGAACATGCAGAGGGCCCAGAGCGCCATGGCAGGTGGCAACAAGGCCCAGCAGCTGGCGGCCATGCAGAAGCGGTTGCAAAGCATGGGCGGTGCCGGCGGGGGTGGTGGCATGCCTGACATGGCAAGTCTGATGAAGATGTTTGGTGGCGGCGGCGGCGGTGGCATGGGAGGCATGGATATGAACGCTATGATGAAGCAAATGAGCGGCATGATGGGTGGGCAGGGTGGGCGTGGCGGACGCAGGTAGCTCTGGTGGTTTGGTTGTGTCGACGGTTGCATTGTCTGGCGTCAGGGGTAAGGGCTGGTCATACTACTAAACAGCTTGTTTCGCACCTTGAATCCCGGGACAGTCACTGATACCAGGTGAGATGCTCTGCTGGTAGCTTTGATTGCTTGCTCGATATCTCCCCCTTTTCTGAAACTTCTTTCCTCACTGTGGTCGATGGAGAGTGGGTACATCCGTCAGGTATGACGCTTGGTATTAACAGCATCGGTTTGTATGAAAAATGCCCTTTGTTGTCTCGGGCATAACATCACCTGCAACGATGGTTAGGGGTGAGGAGGACTGGTGAAAACAATGTTCTGGTGAGTCAGGCGTATGCCAAGGGTAAACCTGGAGAGATCCCAAGCCTTCTAGTTCGCCATACTCCGCTTTTTGCAATTACGCCGCGGCAACATCCATATAGATATTATTATGTCAAGGGTAGCTCCGACAAACTTGTAGAACCCTGAGCTCATGGCAAAGTGTCACTGGCGATGGCTCTGACCGCCACTGGATGGAATCACCAGCCCGACGGCCTGTCTTGCACTAGCACTCCGACTAGGTAGTAAGGTCAAGGGCACCTACAAACAGAGCCAGTCTAGTTTCAAGTCTGCCAGGGAGTAACGTACTGTAAGAGAGCCAGATTAAAAGACCCGTGCTGAGAATAGAGATAAGTTTCGTCCAACTGAGGAACTGCAATTGACAGAAGCTATCAAGATGGATGTCTCCGCAACCCACTCATGGTCACTTTGGCGGAGTGGTTAACGCGCTGCCCTGCTAATCCCAAGTTAGCCGCTAGGCAGTTCCCTCGGGAGCGTAGGTTCGAATCCTACAGGTGACGCTTGTCTTTTGCCATGCGAGGCCCATTGTTTCCATTCTCACATTTCCCTGAGTGTGCTCACTTTTTGCATCTCAGCCGCACCGGCCCGCAACCAAAATGTCCAAGAGGCCCGCTACCACCCAAACGAAAACAGCGACGCCAGTTCCTAACAGCCAACACGCTCCATCCGCCTCCTATCAGTTCCTAACAGCCAACACGCTCCATCCGCCTCCTATCAGTTCCTAACAGCCAACACGCTCCATCCGCCTCCTATCACCCCCCTGCGGTGAACCCAGCGCGTACCGTCTGGAGCGCCATGGGGGTTTCGCACCAGGCCGAGTAAGTGCAGGTGAAGGCGAGGTGTGCCTCTTCGCGGGAGCCTTGAAGAAACCCGCGGGACTGGGCCGAGAGGTCGCGCTCCTCAGGGTCCAACATCATCGGCCAGAAGTGCTTGTTGTATTCACCGACGGCTACGAAAAGCTCGTCCAGCTGTCGGCTGATCTTGTCACACGCCTGGGCGATCAAGTCCGCGTCCGCAAATCGCTCGGGCATGCGATCAAAGATGTCATCACAGCACTTGCCACGGACATCTGCAAGGATGTCTCGAGCGGGCGGCATTGGTGCTTCATGCGGGAAACCCTTCCTGAAAGACAAGAGCAGCTGCAGACCGATCAACAAGCGGACTTTGACCAGCTGAACGCTCGAAACGAGTGCCAGATCCAAGAATCGTCCGGTCCAGAGATTAACATCTTCAGTTGGGTCGGCGTTCTTGAGGCGCTGGTAAGCTGGCCGGGCATCGTCGAGAGCGTTGGCCTCAGGCCTGCCCATGAACTGGAGACCCCAGGCTTTGAGGAAGTCGTAGGCCTCTTGGTTGCGGCCGAGCCGCATGTACAGCGCAGGTATGTGGTGTCGGACGCCTTGGTTGTCGACCGTGTTCTTCTGCAACACGTCTAGATAGAGGGCCAGGGCGTCCTCAATGCCCTGCTGGCGCCAGGAGCGGATCAGCATCTCGCCGTGGACAAACATGGCCATCAGGTATGGGCGGGCGGGAATCCAGAGCCACAGCCTACCGCCATGAGCCTCTAGCACATTGGGCGGCAGTCCGTCATCGCCGGCCGACCTGGCACGCAGCCTTGCCTCCTCCTCGCCAATCTTGTCCTTGGTGCCCTTGATCGTTTTGCAGGTCGTCTTGTGCGTCGGGCGGTCAGCGGCCTGGTGCTCTCGGCTGCAGTAGTAATACGTCTTGCAAGCCCCGCAGCGGAGTAGGCCATCCACTTTCTTGCATATTTCGCACTGCTTCGGTATCATCTGTGGGAAATGGACCTCCATCTTCGGGCCGGGAGCAGGCTCGGAGCGTCAAGCCAATCGTCTTGGGTCTCAAAAGAGTTGACGGGAGGCAGGTAAGCTTTACCTACTGTGCAGCAACGGGCCTCGATGGCAAATGATTTGGCACAGAGAGACGCTCAATCCAAGGGGATTCTCTTGTCGGTGTTGTGTTGTGTTGTGGTGGTGTTACCTGGAGTGGGGCGGTCAAAGATGCCCCCTCTCCTCCCTTCTCTTGTTGCTTTTTCGCAAAGTCATGGCAAAAAAAGCGGTGACGGGCCAGCGATCCACCAACCATCCCGGCACCACGAGTTCCAAGAATGCGCTCGCGCTTGTCCCCTGCACCAAGCGTCTCCGGGCTGTCGGCCCAATCGGGCGATTGATAGTATTAAGGGAACGGGTCGCACTCTCGAGGCTCACAACCCAATCCGTCGTCCTGAAATTGGCTTGTTTGACCCCATATTTCATGCAACATGAAAACGCGATGTTGACTCCGCCCTGGCGCCGGCCTACGTGGCGGCTTGCCCGACAGCCAGCGAGAAGCCCGGTGCTTTGCCTAGGACTCACTTGGGCATTCCCCCTTCCCCTTTCCCCACCCTCTCGTGGAACATTGGGCTTCGCGTCAGGCGAGGCGGCAGCAACGGCCCAACACCCACCCATGCCTGTCGCTGGAAGAGGTCAGGGGCCACGCGGATTTGGGGCTCACATGCCTCCATCATCCACCCTGGCGCCTCCAGCAGCTTTCGGCAGCGAGCAGCGAGTCGAAGGGCAGGGCGAACCTCTTGGCGGGGCTGCATCCGATTGGAAAACAACGGCCACATCGCTGGCTTGACTCACAGCGCGCAACCGCAGTGGAAGCGGCGCTAATCTCCCTCCCGGATCTCGGCCCATTGTTCGCGTCTCGACGCCGTCCGGCACTGACAGCTCACCAGTGGCAACAGAACGGGTACCGGGGGGCCATGATCCCAAGTCCTGGCGCGCGCTGCTCCAGGGGCCCGCTGGCTCTCGGGCTTGGCTGGCCAGACCATTCAGGGCAGCTATTGAGGCCCAACCTGGCACAAATGGCGAGGCTCGTGGTAGAGTGAACCCCTGGGCCGAGGATGGGCGGGAGGGGGTGGCAGGAGTGGCAGCAATGCTGGTGATGTCAGCAATGCCAGCTCACCGTCCGTCACGGCCCCGGGCGGCACTGTGGGCGAGGGGTAGAAATATACCCACCGTCTTCTGGCCTTTCGGAATCTGTCCAAGGACACCGCGGCAGCATCGGTGCAATGAGGCACCCCCCCAACCATCGCACCTACATCACAGACGAAGCTGCAACCCTCATCGGAATCACCTTTGCCGCTGCCACATCGTACATCGTCAGCTCCATCATGGCGAGGAGAAAGAAGACCGGCGCGCCCAAGGCACCCCTGTCAACAAGCCCTACACCAGCGGACGCAGCGACCGCCGTCGTTGCGGCTCCCGTGATGCCGGAAGCCGACACCAGACCAGAGACCTCGTAAGTGCAAGGCCTAACGGCCCCTTCCCCTCCAGAGAGCAGAGCACGGTGCTGACCCGCGTTGCCCATCTCAGCCCCTATGGTAGCCCCGCCTGCACCATTCCCTTTGCCAGCCCACTCACGCTATCGTTGGACATCCTCAAGAAGAGCCCAAGGCTTCATGCGGCGTACGAGAGCCGGCTACCAGAGCTCCCAGCCATCCCCGAGGACGTCGGCCATGTCCTAGTTCACTACCTCCACACGGGCACATATGGCTCGCTCAGGCCGAAGTCAGCCGACCCCATGTTGAAGCAGATCTGCGAGCTCAAGACGAGCATCCAAGCGTACGCCGCTGCCAGGGCCTACGATCTTCCGGATCTCATGCAACTTGCGGAAGCCAAAATCGGCAAGTACGGCGAGGGCTTGCCCCTGCCCTCCCTGCTCGAGGTGGCTCGGGATGCCTACCCAACCTTGACCGAGGGCGATGCCTGGTTCCTCGACTACCTGAGGTCCCGCATTCGCCCACACCTCAGGGATCCAAAGCTGCTCCTCGGTTCCAACTTGCTCGATCAGATTAGCAGCATTCTCTCGCCGAATCGGGTCCTCCTCAGGACCGTCCTGGAGCTGTTCTGCGAGAGGATCGTCGCCCGCCCAGAACCCGCTACGTCCCTGGCCGCGAGCACGCTTGCGAGCCCCGTCACAAGCCCGAGCAGCTCCCGCCCCGTTTCGCCAGTTCCTCGGATCTCACCGCCGTCGTCGGTCGACGTGAGATCTACCACTCAGGCCGAGGTCTTGTCCGCTCGCAAAACCTCGAAGGCGACGCCATGGCCAGCACCCGACAGCATGTCAGATGCCGCATGGGCAAGATCATCTTCGCCGGAGCTTCGCCTCCCGGACCCGGAAACGCCACGGTTCGCTGTGCCACCGTCGCTGGGGCCCCTCCCTGTCCTTGGACAGTTCCCAGAGTTGGGCCCTGTTATCATCGACGTTGTGCCCCCACCAGGTCCATCGATTGTGGCTAGAGCTGTCACCGAGTCCCAGCCCGACCCAGTCCCCGAGCCAGAGGCCGGGACTTCCACCGATCTCGAGGCCGATACCAGTGCTTTCGCCGATACCGCGACATCCGAAGCCAGCGGTCAAATCCGGGATGTCTCTGAGACCGTGCCCACTTCTCAACGGGAGGGGAAGGATTCGGGAAAGGACATCAACCGGGACCTCCCTTCTAAGGCGCTCCAACCGATTCCCGAAGTTGAGACTGAACCATTCCCTCAGCCCAAGGCCCACAGGCCGGTCATCCGAGAAGCAGATTCGGGATTTTGGGAAGCTCCTGATTTCGAGCCCAGAAAGGAGCAGGCTCGTTCGCTCATGGAGCTTGACTCTGTGGCCGTGGCCGCATCCGAGACTATTCCTGAGCTTGAATCAATTGCCAGCTCCAGCCAAGTCCCGGGAACCGACACTCGCGACTTTGCTGCTTCCGACGCAGACGACGGGAACAAGACCAACCAGGAAATCAACACAACCAAAGCCCAGGAAGAACCAGGTCCGGTTCCCCTTCTGCGGGGCAACGACTCGATTCCCGAGACAGGCGCCGCGGGTCCGTCCAAACAAGCCGCCGCGTCGGAGTGCACCTCAGAACCGGTGCCGATCGAGTCGGTCCAAGAGAGGCCGGGGGAGGTCACTGATTCACTGGAACTCGTCCCGCCCGAGAATGCCGCCCCAGACAAATCGCCGGAAACAGATCGGAACATGGAGATTGAGGCGCAGCCGGGTACAGAGAAGGTAGAGCCGTTAACTAGACGTCAAGAACACGAGTCGTTGCTAACTATTCTGTAGGCACATGAGGCGGCCGACGAACTCGAAGAAGTGGCGAAACCAGAGCCCGAGCCCGAAGCCGAGGCCAGCCCGCCCCCCCACGTCCGTCTTTCCGATACTGCTCAGCTCGCTGGGGCCATTGAGCCCAAGGCACCTCGACCCGACATCGAGCCGGGGCCGGAGCCCGCTGGGAAGCTAGAGGCTCAACGCGTCAACGCCGACCCGGCCATCCACTCGGCTCCTCGTGCAAGCGGCGCTGCCAAATCCACGGCGGTTCTTGGTGCAAAGCCCGCGCCAGAGCAAGAGGGCGCGAAGGCCGAGGCCGATGACGGCCAGCCCTGCAGCGCTCAGGTGAGGCAGCGCAGCTGGAAGAAGCGATTCATGAGTGTGCGGTACCCAGCCCTCCTCGGCCGGGGTATGTGACTGCCTCGGCCTGCGCCCCCGGTGGTTACCGTCATCAGTGTGACAGCACCGAGGGATCGCAGGAGCAACTACGGCCCGACGCGAATCCCAACACAAGAACCGCGGATGCAAGAACCTTGTACAATTTCCTTTGTTGAAACGAGTCATGACTCTCCTTTTCCTCTGCCCCCGGCCTCACCTTCACTCTCGCTTGTTTCCGTCTTTTGGCTGGGGCTTGCGCTTGTTTTCACATCACATTGTTCACCCCCGACTTCGGATCATCACGGCACGACATTAGATTGGACTCTGTTGGCCTCGCTGGCGTTTCAACTTTTTTTCTTCTGGGATGTTGTCTGGCGGGCGCTGCATGGCTTCCTGTGTCGACAACAGGGCCACGTCTCTAGGTTTTGGACTTGGTGTCGGACCTGTTTTCTGGTCTGGCTGGGGATCTGGTCAGCAAATTGGGGCTGGACCTGGGGTTGGAGCTTTGGTAGATGGTCGATCACTCGGCCGTGGAAGCATGGGAACTCAGCGTCCTCGTTTCGGAGACTTGGCTAGGCAGTATTTGCGGAGGCGGGGAGGATGGTAGATAGATAGCATGCACCTGGGTGCCCAGACTGAACTACTTGGGCGGGTTTTTGTATTACTAGTTGGTCCACATATTGCTCTCGTGGGAAATTATGTACCCATCGTAGGTTCCTAACCTACCAGTTTTCCAACTGGCTCACTCAGATCCTCGGGTGACGTCACCCGTGCAGGTACCTTCCCCGCCCGCATTGCCCCTCGTCTGACCTCTTGTGCCCAAAGTTCCAAACAACTCCAAAGCCACTAAGAACAATTGTTTCATTCACAGGCTTTTTACTCTGCGCGCCCTTGAGAAGTTTGGCCATGGCTTCCGAAACCCCAGCAAAGCGACCCAAGTCGGCCAAGGATGTGCCATACCACCTCGTCTACTGGCCCGGCATCCCCGGTCGCGGCGAGCATATCCGGCTCGCCCTGGAGGAGGGCGCTGCCGACTACATCGACACGGCATTTACCGAGGGCGGTGTCGGCGAGGTGCTCGAGTTTGTACAGGGCAAGGCGCCTGACGACGGTATCAACCCTCCGCCCTGCGCCCCCCCGATCCTGAAACATGGTGACCTGGTCATCAGCCAGACCCCCAACATCCTGCTGTACCTGGGTCCACGCCTGGGGCTCGTGCCGGACGTTAATGAGGACCCCGACGCTCTGTACCGCATCAACGGACTGGCACTGACTGCCCTCGACGGGCTGAGCAACGAGCCGCATGACTGCCACCATCCCATTGCGTCGGGCCTGTACTACGAGGATCAGAAAGTCGAGAGCAAGAGGAAGTCCGAGGACTACGTCAAGAATAGGCTTCCGAAGTTCTTGTCGTACTTCGAGCGCGTTCTTGGGTCCAAGGCCAGCGGCGGTGGGCCCTGGCTTTACGGCGGTAGCGTGACGTACGCCGATCTGGTCCTCTTCCAGGTATGTAGACTCTACCCTCCTCATCAGCGTCTGGTTTCTGACAGAAAGTTTCTCTTTGATCAGTGCGTGGATGGAATCAAGTTCATGTTCCCCAAGGCTATGGCCAAGCTGGAGCGTGAAGGGGGGCACGCCGGGGTCTTTGCATTGCACAAGGCCGTGTCAGAGCAACCTAGGATCAAGGCGTACCTGGAGAGCCCGCGGAGGCAAAAGTACTCAAACGGAATCTACAGGTATTATGAGGAGCTTGATATTGAGCCTTGACTACATGGGTGTCCTTATGGAGCGTACCTTATGCTCGATGGGGACAACTGAACTCGTGGATACTTGAAAACTGGAATTAAACATGCTGTGGGTTGGGTGGCTTCAGTTGTGTAACTAATTTTTTTTCGTGATTATGCACCTTCTCGGGGCATCTTGTCTGTTTCGCCTTCCCGAGGTTCCAACGTAAGTCCAGCGCGGTAACCGGATCTCAACCTACCATATCGCTCCCAGCATGGTGTTATCTCAAGTTTTGGTCGCTCAAGTTTTGGCCGGACGAAGATGCCAGGGTCCTGGTCGTGGAAAATGGCACCAGTCTGGATGAGGGGCATATTATATTAGTGGACGGTGGCTGATGGCGACTGTCTTGCGAGGGACTTGGTGTCCTCCTCTACCAGCAGGTGGTGTCAGTCTGCGTGTGTCGCCTTGGTCAACCGGTTTATGACCCAGATATGGACAGCATCGATGGCCTTGCCGGAAAATAATACAAGACTGAAATCTGGTGACTGCACTAGTTACCACACCAAACATTGCCGTCGTAATTTACATTCTAGAAAACACACCGGCAAACCTCGAGTAAAGCATCATGACAACGAAAAGAGAACCACAACTGGCACAAGCATCCCCCTCAAGCACAAGAATCCTCGGGGTAAAACGTACCCCAAAACCAAAGCCCAGACCAGAACCAAACCCGAAGCCCAACCAGAACCGAAGCCCAACCAGAACCGAAGCCCAACCAGAACCGAAGCCCAACCAGAACCGAAGCCCAACCA
>FTEL01002336.1_pt1 | contig 14648 bp, 12 predicted proteins | sample 1658911 | NCBI WGS metagenome assembly FTEL01 (sample SAMEA3914869, study PRJEB12502) | metagenome | biome: forest; material: soil | place: USA | collected 2012-03-12 | depth 0.1 m
ACACCAAACTCGCCTGGTACATCACCACAGCCCCATTTCCCTGCAGCTCCCCCCTCCCAGCGCCCCCGGAAAAACGAAGCACCTGGCCCGCATGGCAGATCGCCTTTCGCGCAGCCTCGGTCCCGGCCCAGTCCAATACAGACGGATAGGCGCCGCGCGCCTGGTCGGGGCCTTCGATTCCCGCAAAGATCTGAACCTCTTCAAAGGGCGTGTGAAGATGTAGAAGAATGAGCTCTAGGCGCGTACGGACTTGGAGCGAATGCGTGGTCGGAGCGGCAGTTTCGAGCGAGAGGCGGAAATGCTCGAGGAGCTTGAGGAGCTCCTCGCGCCGCGAGGTGAGGAGGAAGGTGTTCCAGCGGCGAGAGGGGGCGGGTTTTGGCGAGCGTTGCTGGAGGATTGTGAGCTGAATGCATTCCCACGCGAGGGACCAAGCGCAGGCGAGGAAAGCGTCGTTGGCGATAGCGGCGTCGAGGGCGGAGGGGTTGGTGTGGGATTTGAAGGCACCTGGGTCGTCGAGGTAGTCGGCTACTGAGGGGGGTTGGTGTGTAAGGGAGGGGTGTTGGGAGAGCAGGGTGTACCAGTGGGCAGCGGAGGGGGCGGTCCAAAGGGAAGGAGAGGAAGGGAGGGGTAGGGAGAGCTCGGCGTAGGAGATGATAGGATTGACCATGAGATACATGGAGGAGTTGAGGTCATGCTGGACCATACGGAAGGCGGTTCGTTTAAAGGATTCCTGTTGAATCCAGGACTTCCAGCCGGCATCCCCGTCGTGAGAGTCTTGATCATTGCTATCAAGATTGATGGAAGAGTAGTTTGATCTTCTGAAACGGGCGCCTCGGCGGAACATGGTCGCTGTTGACTGGAGAAAACTCTCCGTGATCTCAACCTTGCGGCCGAGCCCACTCCACAGACCTGTTTCAAGATTGATGAGGAATGCCTGGGTCAGCTCGAGGCTTCTGACCGTGGTGTTGTCGCTCTCCCAGACCCTGGGTATCGCAGTGCGGAGGCACTCCTGCATCGCGTAGCCCACTTTGGTCAGCGTCGGGTCCGCAGTCAGGACGGCGCCTGCGGAGGCCATGGCCATCAGGAGCTCGGGCTTCTTCTCATTCGGGTCGAATGTGGCGGCGTGAATAAAAGAGTCGGCCTGCGCGTGGGGAGACGTGAGGTAGAATTGTATCAGCATGTCCAGTAACTCAACGCTTGGAAAGGAGGCGATTGCTTTGGGTAGGTTCTCGGGCCGACAACACTGGATAACGAGGGTCAAGATGTTGTCTCTAACAGCTGTACTAAGCCGTGCAGACGTGACTCGTCTGGCAAACGATATTTGCGACTCCGGGGATGGATTGTCGATCGCAGCCGAGGGCAGAGATAGGTTGTGTTCTTCCGCGGCGCCGTGGTCCTTGGGGTTTGGCCGGAATCGCCAGTGGTGATTCCGAAACGCTTCGGAAGCGCTGGAGGCTGGATGGAAGGAGGAAGAACGTGGGATGGCCATGGAAGGAATCGGCTGAGCAGGGTCGAATCGTGGGTGGCCACCAAACTCAAAGGGCATGGTAATGTTGTATGTGTCGAGGAACCGGAAGTCGAGGTCATCCAGCTCAATACCTGGGAATGGTTGCCCAATGCCCATGTTATTTTCCCCCGCACCAGACCACGGCCCGGGGAGGAAGTTCCACTCGGCAAATGCTGGAGTGCAACAGCCCGTCGGGAGCGTTGGCTGGGCATCCATAAAGTCATCGTCTGCGAGTGTCAGCACCACCGTCACAGATACGGAGAATACCTGAGCATAGTAGAGTGGGTAGACGTACCAAAGTTGGACTCCTGCTCGGGGTGGATCGAAGGAACCACGTTTGTGGGCCCGCTGTGCGCATTTTGATACGCGCTCACTTGCAAGGGCGAGGAGGGTTGAAGAGGAGATTGTAGCGACACATGCGATGACAGAACCTCCTGCTGATCGCTGGCGTTCAAAGACATTGGCTCCTCCATGTGGACTTCCAAACTTGACTGCAGGGCGGAAGGACTCAGTAGCAGATGGTCAGGCTGAGAATCCGGTGCCGTGTGGTCATCTTCGCTCCTGGCGAAGATGCACTCGAGCCCCTTTTCGGCGCACCTGCGGCATGGCTTTGACTCAGTGCACCGGACGTGATTCGCGGCACAGGCCCGACAAGCTTGAGAGACCCGGCCCGGGACCTCATCGGCCGCTCCGCGCGTCACGTTGTTGACCTTTGCGCTTCGCACATCGTGGGCAGCAACATGTCTTTTGAGCAGATCTCTGCATTTGGGCTATGTAGTCAGCGAGGACGGATTGCCGGAGCCCACAATTGATGTTTTCCAGTCTGCTGAGGAGCGCCTACGTTCGTGAGAATGACTTGCCGCAAACAGAGCACCGGTGCGGCTTGAAGTTGGTATCTGATATCGATATTGTCAGTCCCCGTCATCGCTAGGCCAACGCAGCCTTGGGTGCCGGGCTTACGAGAGCGGACATGGCGGGCCAAGTGGTCCAACCGGTGGTAGTTCCGTTTGCAGGACCCGCACTGGAAGAGCCCCTGGTCGTTTGCACGTGCACTGGGTGCGCTTCCTGCGACTTCAATGGTGCTCATCTTGGTCGTTGGTGATGGGGCGATAGGCACATGAGTGTGGAGTGGAGGAATCGGGACGGGAGGGGGGCGGTCACGAGAGGTAACATGGCAAGTGGCGAGACAAGAGCAGAGGATGGAGTCGAGAGACTCGGGACAGGGGGAAATTGTGTGGGGCACTCGGGACACAGTCCCCCACATGTCCCGATTCAGGGGTCGTGGCAAAAGGCGACGGCAGTGGCATGGACCTCCGAACCATCTGCGAAGCAGCCAGAATCGTGCCGGCGTCCACAATCTCTCGTATAACTCTTCCTCGCGGGTGTATACTGGGAGGGGCTGTCAATAGGAGCCTGGAAGTCCCTGGCTGGGACACATGTCTTAGAACTTAGCTCCCTGTCACCCTCTATCAGCGCCTCTTGGTCCGATTTCGTCGCGAGTGGCTTGTAAGTTGGCCGACAATAGGATCACCACTCGACCAAAAGCTCGGTGTTGTGAGTCTATTGTCTTTGCAACATTGTTCCCCTGATTACACCTTCCAACAAATACCATGGGTCAGTTGCTCCGAATCCTAGCTCCCAAAAAGCGCCCGCTCCAGGGTGGTCGAATTCAGTGCTGAGAGTTCTAGACAGCGCCGCTCACACCCGTTTACTTTTTCTCACATGGCTCAACCATGATGCTCGGTGAGGAGTCCGACTCCGCCACGTACTGGAAGAAAGCGGGAGATGAGGCCCTTGCCAACAACATCAAGGGGGTGATAATGATGGTTCGCCTCCCCCATGCCCACCGCTAGAGCAATTTCCCCGGCTAACCACCCGCCAGGGCGCCCATTGGGATGCTCCAGGCGACGAAGTTCACGTCGCCACCAATCCCACCCCTGGAATGTCGCCAGTGGCGTATGTGCACCCAAGCAAATACGTCAACTACAAGCTCAACCCGGATCTCGAGACTGCTGAGCGGTGCATCAGCCTCCTTAAGAATGCTGGATTCCCTGCCTCCGGGGATGCGACCTTTGACTGGATCCACGACACCTACTTGATCTTGATCCGCATGTTTCCGGGCGGCTGCCCGCCCACCACGCTCATCTCGACAAACGAGCGCTATGACCCGCACCTGCACGTCAAGCTGGGCGCCGCCCTCCGTCCGTTGCGCAAGGAGAACTACTTGATCATTGGCTCCGGCGGCGCGGTTCATAACCTCTACCGCAACCACTGGATGCCCATGCTACGCTTCTCGGACAACTTTGCTCAGGAGCGGCCGCCCGAAACATGGGCGCTCGAGTTCCGCCAGGCTGTGGAAGATGTCATCCGGAACAATTCGGGTCCAAGGCTGCGTAGGGCCATGACCAGGTTGATGAAGCATCCGCTGTACAGGGATGCGCACGCCACGGATGATCATTTTATGGCGGCCGTATTTGTAGCTGGTGCTGTGGGAGATGAGGAGGACGAGGGGGTACATGGTGAGCTGGCGGCTGAGACGTGGGAGTTGACCAACATGTGCAATAGCCAGTTTGTTTGGGGGAGGTGGCCCAAAACTCCGTTGTTGGCAGCCTCATAGCTTTTGTGATTCTCAATTAGCAACAATATCTGATTCATTGATAACCTCATATGACAAAGTGCGGCTAGCCCCTGAACCGGAAAAGCAACAGTTGGTCGCAAGAAACTGGAAGCTTCCAGCTGGAAGAGACCTGTCGGTATTTCCACTTGAGTTTCAAAAGCTGAAATAGACTCCGGAGCTCTACTAATGAATGCATGAAAGCGTCTAGATGTAGCACAGCATTCCCTAAGGCACCAACAGGGCGTGTCGTCGGCCATCCCAACCCCCCTAAAACGGTCTATTTAATCCGTAGCTACTGTCAGCCAACCCACTTTCCGCACCTGACACGCGCCAGATCAGCCTTCCTTGGGAGGAATGACCGGCAGCGTGATATAGTTCTCAACCTGCGGCCCAAAATGAAGATGGTTGAACCCTCTGAAGACCTCAGGTGACCTTAAAGTATTTCACGTCAGTGTTCATCCTCGCTCACTCAAACAGCAAGCTAGCAAGCAAACTCACCGATCCACAGCATCATCATGCAGAAAAATCCCGCTCCCCTGTGTATCTCCTGATGCAACCTCTACCACTAATCTCCCGCCCTCCTCCACAACCACATTCGTCGGCCACACCTCCACGTCTACCGCGTACACCTCCCCGGGTATGACCGCCAACACATCCCGACTGGTGTAATCGCGATGCGGCAGCCACGCGCGATGCTTCACATGGTCCGTGTTGACCTTGCGCATTGACGCGCGTAGCCACCCCTTGGTGAGCGGCACCGGGTCACCGGCTGTGCCCGTGTAGAACACCTCTTTGCCGTCGGGGCCGAGGTAGCGCAGGGTGATGAAGAGGTCGATGTCCGAGGGGACGGTAGGTGAGGAGGGGTCCGGGGACGCGGAGACGCTCAGGTGGGCGACGATGTGTCCGGTGATTTCGGTCTGCCGAGAAAAGGGAGGGGTGGTGAATTGGAGGAGTTGGGGGTTGGTCATGGTGCCGAGGGCGCGATAGGTAAGCTTTGCTTTTTCAGGATGGGTTGGGGTTGTGGGCTGGAGAGAGAGGGAGGGAGTGAGGTGGAAGTTTGTGTATTGGGTTCGGGCGATGGGCCATTCGTTTTCTTCGCGGCGGAGGTAGGCCCTTTCCTTCTCCGCGTCGTTGAAGCCGACGTTACCTTGACGCAGAACGAGGCTGATGGGGGAGACTTTGCCTTCTTGGGACCAGCCAACCCGGTCGTCGTCTTTGAGAAAGGCGTCGAGAAAACTGCGTTGGACTTCGGCTTCTTCGTCGTAGTAAAAGGGCAAATCGTGTCGGCCAGTGATCATCCGCAGGTACTTGAACTTGGAGCCGGCGTGGGCGTAGCCTTCAATGTTGCCCCTGAGGTGTAGCAAAATTCCGCCCCAGTTCCCGACAGAGAGAAGAGGCACTTCGATGTCTCCCATGTCGTACTCTTTAGAGGCGTAATAAGGCTCGTCACGAAAGCGGTGAGCTTGGTTGTCGACGGTCTGGTCATTGCGATTGGCGGCCAGTTCCTCATCAGAAAGATCACCCTCGATGGTGTCTGCGTGAGTGTCAGTCCAAACGTACATCAACCTAGCCCAAAGAGACAACGCGTACCGGGACCCCAGTTGGAAGCAGTTCTGCCCGGTCGGCCATACTGGTTAGTAATCACTTGTCTGTTCCACCAAAACTTGATGAACGCGTTTGACAGAATTCCACCGTGGCGGCACCGATCTCGGTAGTAGTCCGACATGCCCTCCCACGGGACAATCGCAGAGAGGCCTTTTGGCTTGCGAGCAGCCACACGCCACTCTGTTTGCTACGTCAGCCAAAGATGCACTCCTAATTAGGTACTTTCATCAAGATGAAGTGTTGGGCGGACTTACGACTTCCCGCGTAATAGCTGATTCCCAGCAGACCGACCTTTCCCGAAGACCAAGACTGCTCGGCTGTCCACTCGACAACATCGACGAATGCATCGGTTGTTCCTCGAGACATGGTGTCCAGGGTACCAGGGGACTGGCCGAGACCCAGCTCGTCCGCACGAACCACGGCATAGCCGTGAGTAGTCCAGTACCCAGGGTCCGGAGTCTCCCATGCTGAGTGGGCAGATTGATGATTTGGGTTTACCTCAGAGTACTTGGGCGTGAAGCTGGCAGCACGGATTAGCTTGGTGTCTTCTTTGCGTGGCTAGGGGCCTCTCACTCCTTGTAGTGGATGTCCTTGCCGTACGGACCATATGTGACCAGCACCGGAGCTGGGCCAGCGGCCTTGGGCCGGTAGACGTTGCAGCGTACAACACCACCTGATTTGAGCGGCACTGTGGCATTCTGCTCAAAGACGTATGGATAGCTGACGTCGTCGATGGTGTGGAGGTCCTGGAGTTGGTTCGGCATTTTTGCTGGTGTGCTCTGTTACACTTCCAGATCCGTGAGGTTGGAGGGGAGTTTGTGTCTTGATTTCAACAAGCCGACAGCTGGTAATAATGAATCACAAGCGTGAATCAAATGCCGGGTCGCGTCTTCCGGGCGAAGACGGTGATACAGACCCGCATAGCACGGAGGTCCGGTAGTCGGGGAGTTGCGGACCACATCCCGGAGGGAGCCATCGGGCAACTCCGATCGGGCAAGAATCAGTAGCTGCTGGCATATTTGGAGAAAGAACAAGTCTACCTACCTAATATTAGGCTCAGGTAATTGTGTCGCGTGAAAGTCCCAACTGCAGGAGCAACGTTGATGATTGTGCTTAGGGTTGACAACACCGTGAGTTGCAGTAAAGATGGCCTCCCCAGACTATTCCCACCACTTCTCGGTCCACAATGTCCCTTTCGGCATCGGGTCTTCAAAATCGCATCCCCGGCCTCAAGCAGTAACCCGACTAGGAAATTCCGTCCTTTTTCTCCATGACTGCTACAGCAGCGGCCTATTTGAGGATATCGATGGATTACCCCTGAGCGTCTTCTCAAACGACACGCTCAATGAGTTTGCCGCCCTCGCCAAAGCCGTCCAGCAGCAAGTTCGGAGGGCGATTCAAGGCAGATGCAACAATGGGGCGCTTGAAGTCTCGAAGTTGCCCCCAGCAAGTGTGGCGGACATCGCCGAGGTGCAAATGCACATGCCAGTAAGAGTCGGCGACTTTGCAGGTGAATGCCCCCGACACTACCAAGTCTTCTGCCACGAATTTCTGGACTTACCAAATCCCAGACTATTCCTGCTCCCTCGAGCATGTTAAAAACGCCGGCCGAATCATCATCAACGATGAGCGCCCACCCCCAGCCTTCTTCAACTTTCCGATCGCATACCAGGGGCGTGCCAGTTCCGTCATTGTGTCTGGAACCGATGTGGAGCGGCCGTTGGGCCAGTACGTCGACAAAACTGCAACCACCAACCCAAAGCCCGTTCTTTACGGCCCCTCTCGGGCGGTCGACTATGAGTTGGAATTTGCCGCAATCGTTGGCAAGCCGCTGCCCATGCGTCAGAGGCTGAATGCGGTCGACGCTGATGAGCATATTTTTGGCTTTGTCGTTCTAAATGACTGGAGTGGTAAGTACCGTCTTCCATCCTTCGCATACCCTTTAACACGATGCTGATCGAGTCAAAACCCAACCCCAGCTCGCGACATCCAGGGCTTCGAGATGACCCCGCTTGGGCCGTTCAACGGCAAGAACTTTGGTACAACCATCTCACCCTGGGTCGTAACCCTCGACGCCCTGGACGCATTCAAAGCCCAGGGGCCGAAGCCTGTCGTAGACATCCCGCGCCACCTGCAGGATCCGGACCGCCAAACCTATGCCATCCGCATGCAAGTTGAGATCCTTGCAGGAGCGACGGCTACGGTGACGGGGACCTCGGGGGTCCAGACCATGTACTGGACTCCAAGGCAGATGCTTGCTCATGCCGTCAGCGCTGGTGCCGCATTGAGGACAGGGGATATTCTAGCGACGGGGACGGTGAGTGAGGAGGGGGAGGGTGGCAAGGGCTGTCTCCTAGAACTTTCCGAGGGTGGCTCGAGGCCGTTTAGGCTGGGTGATGGCAGTGAGAGGTCGTTTTTGCAAGATGGCGATGTGGTGAGAATGACGGCTGTGGCTGGTCAGGGCGAGTCCGGTGTTGGCTTTGGAGAGTGCATGGGCAGGCTGGTCCCAACCGCAGTTTGAGTGATGCCACAACGACCCCCCTGTCGGTCGCTTGCCAAGTCCCACAGCGGGTGCATGTTGGGGCCTGGGGTCGTTGGAGACTTGGAAACTCGAGCTAACAAAATCGCAAACTTTGATCTTCGTGAATTGCCTCACCTCAGGCATATTTCATCGCCAGTAACCACGGGAGCAAAATCACACACCATGGCGCTATCGGCGCTCCAGTCGACTATCTTGGCCGTCTGCCTCAGTCTCGGCGTTCCAGCCGTGTATCTCGGCCTCCTCGGAGCCATGATCGCCGCGCCGTCGTTGCAGGCCCACGCCATATACCTGCACAAAGTCACCCTAACGTGGTTCAAAGACCTCAACGTGCCCGAGCAGTTCGGGTTTGCGCACCATCAGGCCACACCTTTTTACATCCCGACTCGTGACGGAGAGGAGCTGCACGCATGGCACATCCTCCCACTCGGCGCCTATCTCAAAGATGAAGACGCCCTGCTCGCCCAAGGACCGGATGGCGGCCTGGTTGAGCGTTTCGAGGAGACACTCAACTTTCGCCTGCTGAAGGAGAATCCAGACGCCCGTCTTGTTTTGTATTTCCACGGCACCAGCGGCACCATGGCGAGCGGGTGGAGGCCTGACAGCTACCGCTCGCTCTACGGCGCCGACCCTGTCAACACACACATTCTGACCTTTGACTATCGCGGCTACGGCCTCTCCAGCGGCCACCCATCCGAGCAGGGGCTGATCACTGACGCGCTTGCCGTGGCTGACTGGGCGCTACATACAGCGGGCATTCCTCCCGAGCGCATTGTCGTCTTTGGCCAGAGTCTGGGGTCCGCCGTCGCCATCGCCCTCGTCCACGAGCTCAGCACCAATACGCGGGGCAGACCAGACAGCAGTACAACTCAATTTGCTGGTTTAGTCGTCACGGCCACCTTTTCCGATCTCGCCCAGCTCACAGCCACATATCGAATCGGAAACGTCATCCCAGTCTTGTCGCCCGTGGCCAAGGTACCACACCTCTTTGACTTTTTTACCAGCCGCCTTTCAAGCACCTGGGACAATGTACAGCGGCTCGGCGAGTTCATCCACACGGCTGAGCGGTACCACATCACACTTCTCCATGCCGAGAATGACAGCAACATTCCGAAAGAGCACTCGGTGCGGCTGTTCAGAGAGGCTGTCCGCGTAGCCGAAGGAGGAGCTGGTCGCAGAAGTACTAAGGGCAACGCTGCAGTGCATGGCGGCGGGAGTAGCGGTGATGATCTCGACGGCAAGATTGAGAAACGGGCTGAAACACGGGGGCAGGGAGGCACCGTCACGGTATGGCCGACATCCAAAGGCGAAATCCGGTTTGAGCTTCTCAAGTTCGGACTCCACGATAAGATCATGTCCTTTCCAGTCACCGGCCTTGCGGTCAGCAGGGCTTTTAATTCCGCCACTCGACTTGACGAATGTCGTCGTTTAGTACCTACCTCAATGAAGCAGTCATCTTAATTTGCAGAAACATCACTAGATCTTTCTCCACATGAAATACGTTCTTCGCAGCCGGGGACCTAGCTAGCTAAGGTAGGTGAACATCACGTACACGCATCAGCAAACCCTCCCAGACGCCTGGCCGGCCGTGCACCCCGTAGCTGCGCTGGTCCACTGCGGAGCGTGCCCGCCCACCAATACCAGACGCGGCGCCCGCACATACCGCCACGGCCACGGGCCACCCGAGCAAGGCTTCCATCCAGTCACCCGGGAAGTGCGACATGCCATCATCGGCCGCCGCGAGGTTGCTACAGGGGTCGTCCTCAGCTGTCGAGCGTAAAGAGCGAAGCCGCTGGCGGGGTCGGGGTCGGGGTCGGGGTTGTAGGAGCCCGGGTGCCGGGCATCGGGACATGACACGCGGACCACTTGAGCCCACTTCCCGGCCGCGGCAGACGATTACCGAAATCAACGCCAACCCAACTATTGCCAGTAAGTACCACAGAAATAGATCAAGTTCCATATCGAATAAGTACAGTGGCGTCAATTAGTGTGGTAAACACCATCCGGCCACCGTCACATTTCTCGCTCACACATACGTCTTCTCTTCAATCTATCTCAAATCAGACTCGCCCACCATGGCCCTCCAAGGCGCACTCTCCACCCCCAACCGCTTCATCACGACCCACGACGAGTCGGGCAAAGCCATAATCGACGAATCCGTCCCCGCCGCGGCGCCTTTCTATGCCATTGGCAAGGATGGCGTCCTCTTCGCCCAGTGCTACGTCACGTCGCAATTCCCAGTCCAAATGACCGACGATGCCGACACGTCCGCCTACAAGTCTTTCCTCGCCAGCCCGCCAGGTCTGACCGTGTCCGGCGGCACTGTGCTGCGGTACGTCGACATGCCGCCAGGAGCGCTCTCGCCCATGCACCGGACTGTCAGTCTCGACTATGGCGTCGTGCTTGAGGGGGAAGTGGATCTAGTGTTGGATTCGGGCGAGACGAGGGCGATGAAGCGGGGGGATATCTGTGTCCAGCGTGGGACGATGCATGCGTGGAAGAATCGGAGCGAGACGGAGTGGGCGAGGATGCTGTATGTCTTGCAACCGTCGCAGCCGGTGGTCATCGCGGGGAGCGAGTTGAAGGAGGATTATGGCGGGATGAAGGGGGTCAAGAACTCCGAGTAATACACGAAGCATTTTAGATATGAATCAACCATGATCAAAGACATCTAACCCACCTTCCGCTAGGGGTTTGGGGTTTGCAAGTGAGTACAGAATAGGGTGGGTATGATCAACAGCAGCCCGTGGACGATGGGACAAAATTGAATATGGCATGGTCGTGTATGAAAAAATAGGACTCTTAGTTTGACTTGAAACGCAAGACTCGAGATTAAGGGCATCAAATGCAGCTACTGTGGAATCTATATCTCTCCTCCAATAGGATACTTAAACACATTGTCATTCAACTTTCCAACCGATGCTCTCCAGACCTTCGCCGCAGTCTTAAGGTTAGTATCGTTAGCCAGGCCATTCTCACTTAGTTCCTAGTGATATAAAGCTCACGGCATTGATGAAAACCCCCGTAAACATGGTCCCGATAAACACCCGTTCGATCGTGCTGGTGTAGACTCGAACCTCGGACTGGTCTCTCCCGGCGTTGGCTGGCCGGTACTGCGGAACTCGTCGATGTGTCGTGTCCCACCCAGGCGGGCTCCGGGGGCCTGTATGCGATGGCAATGCCGCGGTTGTTGGGGTGGTGGATTGGGATGAGCTTGCCGAATGATGGAGCTCATAGTCCTTCAGCACATTTTGCCGTGTCCGGGTTTGCGTCGTTGTGGTGGATGACATTGTGGGATGCTGGTGCGAAAGGGAACTGGAAGGCTTCGTGGTCTTACCTAGCAAGTAAACGAACCAATTCCAGGCTGTTGTTCCGCAGGGAATGTGAAGGTTGGCATCTTCCGGCTGAATGGACGCCAGGACCGGCGACGGGTGGTGGGGGAACAGCTCCGGGATGTGGAGGAAGATCTGCCGAAACTCCCAACTTTCCTCGGGCCAGCGCTCGGGCGCCGTGATTACAATGCAGTCTGAGGAAGGACCGTGGCAGCTTTAATTTGGTGGAGAATGCAGTGAGCTCATGGAAAGAACAGCGCCATTCTTTCTGAAAGTTGCAGTCCCTAAATCACCACATGCAACCATGCCGAAGCCATTCAGCAAGATCAGGTCCGCCGCCATTGATGGCAGGGCCCTAAACCCCATTTTCCGCAAGGTCCAGCTGAAGCAGCTTCATGACGCCCTCTCTGAGAAGGCATCCGTAATTCAGGATGCTATTGCAGGAGATTCGGGACACACCCCAGCCGAGGTACAGGTCGAGTACTGGCTCGCGATGCGCCAGCTAGCACAAGCTTACTCCGGGCTCGACCCCGATCAAGCCCTTCGCGACGAGCATGCAGTGTCCAGGAGCGAAAATGCTTCTCAGCAAAGGGAAGCAGTCGGCATCGTCATCATCCACCCTGCAAAACACGCCTTCTTCTCGTGCCTGATGTCTGCCCTTGTTCCCGCGCTGGCCGCAGGGAACTGTGTGATTGTTCAGACAGAGCAATCTCTCCTGCGGACTCCCCGTTTGGTTCTGGAAGTTGTCTCGAAGGCTTTGGACGACGACATTTTTGACGCGACACACGTCCAATTTAACGAGTCAGACCTCGGCCATCCTCACATCCGGGTGCTGCAAAGCGACACCGACGGGCCCCATCTCTCGCACCACCTGGTTTCCGACTCGGAGGCTCGCGTTGTGGCGGTTGTCGAACGCGATGCCGATTTGGACACGGCCGCTCAGGAGCTGGTGAGGGCGCGGTTCGCGCTGCGCGGGAGGTCTCCCTATGCGGCTGACGTCGTGCTGGTCAATGAATGGGTCAAACGGGAGTTTCTTGAGGCGGTTGTTCGACATTCCGTCCGATTTTCCTCGGAGGATGGGAAGAAAGGGCCGCCCAAGACAAGCCAGGGGCAGAGTCTTTCAGAGAGGGTGAAGACGGAAAGGGGCGTGAACGTGTTGTCATGGAGCTCTGTTGGAGCGATCGTGGATGTTGAAGACAGGTCAGTTTTGGACAGTCCAAGACATTTATCATTTACAAAAGCTGACTCCCTCACAGACAATCATCCTTACTGCGCTGTAAAGTTCGAGAAAGTTGTTTGCTTGTCCACGCTGTGACTAGTATCGACGACGCCATCGACTTTTCCAGAAGGCAAGCCATGGCAACTAAAACCGTCACAATTCAATGATTGGAGCTAACATCTGAGCAGCAACAGTCGGCTTGGCGCAGCATATGTCTTCACTAAGCCTTCAACAGCAAAATACATCTGCCAGTTCCTGGACACTCCCATGTGCTTTGTCAACCACACCCCGACCAGCCTGCTCTGTGAGCGTTGATCTACCTCCAGCCCTTATCCAACATCGACTAACAGGCCGTCTTAGTTTTGCCGATGGCACCCCTGAACACCGTGGTGAACCCCGAGTCCTATGCGCCGTACGGCGAGGCAGACTTTTCCAGGCACAAGTCACAGTTCGTCACTCCATTGGGACAAGAGTCGTTGTTGTCGCGGGTATTGCAGCAGACCTCGCCAGACCATCTAGCCATACTCGCGCAGGGGATGACCGCCAAGCTCCCGGCTATCAAAAGAACAAAACAAGGTATCACACATATCGGCTTCTTCAACCAGGGTGTTGTCACAGGTGGCGTCTTGTTGTTGTCGACAGTGTTCGGTGTGGCCGGAGTGTGTTCGTATTATGGATTCGGGCTCATTAGGAGCCGCGGATTCGGCGTCTTGTAGAGTAATGGTGTGGAGTAATACTATGTAGATGACAACTTAGGTAGTCCAAAGTGCCAAATCGTATTAACGTTACATGTTCTTATTAATGTTTTTGTCCAAAACCGAACAAGCTAAAAACGAAAAAAAAGATGGCGGGGAAAAGAAACCATCACGATGGCCATCCCCTGTAGCACAACCTACCAGGAGCTGGCATTCACTGCTAGCCATAGGAGCTTCAGATCGAAATCAACCATAGAAATTACGCAGACCTGTAGCCGACATCGCGAACCAACCGAGACAAAGAATCCACCCCAGGACCACCTGCCCTAAACCATTTGATCACCACGTCCATCATAATGGCCAGAACCGTTCGGTCTAACCGTAGTGGGCGCCGGATATGTGACTTCCTGTCCCTGAGGCGCCACCCCATGCTCCTGCGGCATCATCCCGCGTTCTTGTGGCATCATCCCGTGCCCTTGTGGCATCATCCCGTGCCCTTGCGGCATCATCCCATGCCCATGAGAGACCATCCCAGGCGCGTGATGCATCCCTTGACCCCGAGGCATATCCATACTCGCACTCCCATTTCTCGCGTACGTCAAACTGCTCGCGTTACTCCCAACCCTCCCTTTTCCCTTTTTCATACCCCGCCACCGTTTTCCAACCCCTTTCTTCCTCCCCCATCCCAGCTTGCTCATGAATAACGCCCGCTCCATTACCTCGGGCTCCAACGCATACTCAAACACGCGATCCTTCCTGAGCGGGATATGGTTATACCGCCAGTCCCACACGGATGCGTAGCACACACGGTACACCATGAACGCAATGGTCGTGCCGATGACGATACCGGCGCAAATATCGTACCAGTTATGCGCCTGGTCGATGGTCAGGCATGCGGCCATCAGCGTGGCGCCCAGCAGCGGGGCGAGCAGCGCGGCCACCCAGTAGAAGGACACCTGAAAGTTGGCCCAGACCTTGAGCTTGGCGTTCATCCACAGAAAGAGGAAGACGTAGGCGGCAAACGAGGTCGTGGCATGGCCGGACGGGAACGAGGTCATTGCGTTCTTGAGGGCGTTCTTGTCCGGGTTGGTGCACACCTCGACCGTGTACATGATCTGGTGGAAGCCGACGGCG
>FTEL01007036.1_pt1 | contig 14641 bp, 16 predicted proteins | sample 1658911 | NCBI WGS metagenome assembly FTEL01 (sample SAMEA3914869, study PRJEB12502) | metagenome | biome: forest; material: soil | place: USA | collected 2012-03-12 | depth 0.1 m
GGATGGGGTTGTGAGGGGGTTTGGGGGGCGGTTAGGGGAGGAAGGGATGGTGGCGATGGCTGGGCCGGTGTTTGATGTGCTGATGGGGAGGGATCTGGAGAGGGCAAGACGGGTGGAGACCAGAGAGGGGATGTGGGTGCAGTTCTGGAGGCCGGTGAGAGTGGAGGTAGGGGAAGAGATGATCGAGACGGGGTACTGGGTGCGGAGGGTGGCTGACGAGACAGCCCAGGCCGAGGTGATGGATTCGCAGCTGGAGAGGTTGGCATCCTCGACTTGAGCGGGTAGCGACGGGTTGCTCTCGAGCTTCATGAAGTACACATGAAAAATGACAAGATGCTCTTGAAGAAGGCAACCGTCCTGGAAAAGAGGTTTTTGAGGATACCCTAGTTAACAAACCCACAGAGGAAAGGCCGTTAGCTGGTGGTGTTGAGGCTCTCCTGCGCCTTTGCCTGTGGACGTCGGGGAAATATTGGCCGGTGAGGTGCCTCAGCGTGCCTTGTTTCAAGTACCCTCCCCACGGCCACCCCACCCCTCGAGCCTTCACTCCATGCGGAAACTTCATCCAGTTTTGACTCTCGCGTGTCCCCCTGTCGGACTCCGTGCAAGTCCCTTTGTGAAGCTTCTCCCTGTTCTTCTTCCCCGCTTGGTAAAGACTCCGCGGTCGAGCGCGCAGCATCGAGGGAGCCAGCTGGTGGTGTATCGACCGGTGTCTCAGCCCCGAGCGGTACCGCAAAAGTCGCCAATTGCTCCTGGTGGACCGCTACATATCGCTTAAACCAGCCGATGTCGACGACTGGACCGGCCACGGTCGCCGCCTGTAGCCGTCGAGGGCACGTCCGACTGGCGCATCTTGTCGGCCCACTCGTCGCAACAAGGGCAAGCGTGCGGCAAGCTTGCTGGGCATTGTGTGGCCATCATGAAGCGTGTTGATAAAGTAGCGAGTAGAGAGCGGGGGTCCCACTCTCTCTGTTCCGCTGTCTCCCTCGCCTTCTCCCTCGCCCTTTCTCCAGTCCTTCCGCGCGACATTGTCTTTTGCTTCCCCTTTCTGTTTTCCCCCCTCCTCCTTTTCCCCTCCATACTTTTTCCTCGACCTTGTCCTTTCCGTACCTCATTTCTCTCCAGTCTTCTTTCCCCACTTTTCCTCTTCAGCTATCGTTCTGTCGGCAGTTTCTGCTCCCGCGTATAGCTCAAGAGGTTGACATGAATGTCAACAAGTTGCGGGAACCTTACAATCCCAGTTTTACGAGACAGTGCTTCTGGCAATGACGGGCGAGGACTGGCATTATATACGACGCAAGTCTAGTAAGCCTCGCCTAACCCCCCACTACTACTCAGCATTCTCCAACCTCCGCTACAGCGCCACGTGCTTTTGCTCCTTATGCCTCTCTACCTTTACGTGTCTTGAAGTACGGGTCCACGTATCGGTAACCCAGTTCGTCGAGGGCAGGATCAAGGCGCTCCGCGTACAGAACGACGCCGCTGGCCTGCACTATAACGTAGGCGTGCTACGCGCTAACACGATAAAGTTCCTGCCTAACTTCTTCCGTAAGGCCTAGCTCGTAAAGATCTTTATCTGCTTTCCGGATCTCAAGCCTAGGATAAGCGTTGAGGGTATTGTAGGCGTAAGTACAATAAGCAGCCCGCCGAAGCCGTAGCCAATGTCGGTAACCTCGACGTTAGCGAATATCCGCCTGGGTCTAAGTTGTACGAGATCGCGTTCTGGTGAAAAGAGCAGAGTTGGAAGTTTGCGGGTAGGGGAGCGCGAGATGTCGACAACCAACAACATGCCCAAGCCGTGTTTCATTGGACCCGAGAGGACGCGCTGCCGCGGGGTGGCCTCGGCGAAGCCCACGTCGGCCGTGGCAATGCGCTCGGGCGGCGCCAGGTCTGGGGCATGGCGGGTATTTCAGGGGAGGGGAGGGGGCAGGGTACCTTACCGTCAGCGCGGAAGCCCGTGGTGTTGAGGCAGGCGGAGAGGAGATCATCCGAGGGCGCAGCGACGGAGTGGCTGCGGGCACACTCGCAACGCGCACTGCCACAGCAGGCCCAGGCTCGCTTGTGCACCAGATGAATTCACACTCGCGGGCCCAGCCTTCTGGTTCAGACCAAGCCGTTCCGAGCCCCCGACTGCATGGGCCGTGGCCAGTTGAATGGGCAGAGCCGGGGTCGGCGACGCGTGACTGCTCGAAGCACGCCACTGGTTGGGCTTTGTGTTGGGCGTTTCTTCCTCCTTCCTGCTCCCAGCTTTGGGGGATTCGCCCACACCTTCTCAAACCCACCCCCCAGATCGGCGGGCAACGCTTTTGGCTGATCCCAACTCAACTCTACGCACCCACAGCGCACCCAGCGTGATTACGTTGGGCTCCGGGGAGAGATGCGTCTTCTGGAACGTACTTGCAATGCGAATGGCGACCTTCGTCTGACCCGCGACCTGATCGGCGACAAGATCCCTCCCTACGCCATCCTCTCGCACACCTGGTGGTCGGATGCCGACGAAGTCACCTTCCAGGACCTCTCGGGCGATGGCCGCGCGGCGCAGGCCAAGGCCGGCTATGAAAAGCTGCGCTTCTGCGCCGAACAGGCGAGCCGTGACGGCCTGCGCTTCTGCTGGGTCGACACGTGCTGCATCGACAAGTCCAACAAGGCCGAGCTGGACGAGGCCATCAACTCCATGTTCAAGTGGTACCGCGACGCCGCCCGGTGCTACGTCTACCTCTCGGATGTTTCTGTCCCGGGCGACCTTGCAGCAAGTCGCTGGTTCACGAAGGGATGGACGCTTCAAGAACTCCTGGCGCCACGGTCTGTCGAGTTCTTCACCCGAGGCGGTACGCGACTCGGCGACAAGAGGTCCCTCGAACGGCAGATTCACAAGATCACGGGCATTCCCGTCCCGGCGCTCCAGGGAGTGCCCCTGTCCCAGTTCGACATCCAAGAGCGGTTCGCATGGGCCGAGACGCGTCAAACCATGCGCGAGGAGGACGGAGCTTACTGCCTCCTGGGCGTCTTTGGCGTCTTCATCCCACTCATCTACGGCGAGGGGAGGGAGAACGCGGGACGGCGTCTCAGGAAGGCCATTGACGAGGCGCAATGGCTCCCGACCCAGAAGCACCAAAGAGCACGGGATTCGCCCCAACTCGCTAGGAACTTAACATTGTGTAAGTCAAACACCCACGTCCAACCAAAAAACCATCAGTACATTGCTCACTCCAAGCAAGGCCCGTATCAAGCCGATTCGTTGGCCGCCAGGAGACCATCAGGCGACTCCACGCCGTCCTGAACCCAGCCTCGGCCGAGAAGCGCACGAGAATAGCCATCCTCTACGGGCTCGGCGGCCAGGGGAAGACGCAAGTCGCTGCCAAGTACGCAAACGACCACCGCGCCGAATACCAACTCATCCTCTGGGTGGACGGATCCAGCGCGCTCACGGCCGAGCGGAGCTTTTCACGCTTCGCCAACGTCCTCGGGTGCGGCAACAGCATGAAGCCCACGGCGGCCGTGTCTGCCGTGTTGGATGTCCTGACCAAGGTTGGGCAGCATACCCCATGGCTACTCGTCGTCGACAACCTCGACGACCCAGAACCGTCATACATGAAGCAAGTGGCAGATTGGATTCCCGATGCGCCCCTGGGCCACGTCATCCTCACAACCCGGATCGCGACGTGGGATTTGAGTTCGCGGGTATCAGGGTTGGTAGAAATACCGCCCCTATCCGTGGACGACGCGGTGGAGCTTTTGTCGAGGTGGTTGGGAAGTGAAGACAGAGGCTACGACAAGGACGAGGCCATCCGGATTTTGGAGAGACTGGGCTGCATGGCTCTCCTCGTCAACCAAGCCGGCGCCTTTATCTCGAAGGCCCTCAACGGGGGCATGGTGGAGTATCTGGCTTACTACAATGCCGCATGCAAGGAGTTACTGTCGTATGGTCCCCAATACGCCGCCGAGTGGGATTACCAGAAGCATGTGGAGATGAAGGTGCATACACCCGTTTTGTTTATCACAATGATTCTCTTTGGCATCCCGCGCTAACACAATGAATCTCAGCCATCGCAGCCTGCCAGCGCCTTTGCCACCCTCCAGATTAGCTTTGACCACCTGCTGAGAAAAGGGCAGCCCATGGTGACGGAATTGCTAACCTTGCTGGCATTCCTGGACCGGGACAACATCACCATTGACATGCTATGCCGCGGCTCGGTGAGCAAGACCAGGCGCAACTACGAGGGGATCGAGGAGGACACCGACCCCAGGAGTTCCGGCGTCACACCTTGGTTGGTCGACCTGCTCTCAACAGAGACTCGTGACGACCGAGTGAGGAAGATCAATCTTCTCATGATGAGCCTCGAGGAACACTATTTCCTGCAGCGCTCACCCGCGCCCGAAGGCGACATCTCACACCGGAAACTACGAATGCATCCCGTTGTTCATGATTGGTTGCGCGTCCGCCTCAATCGTGAGGAGCAAGTGAAGGCAGCCATCGGATCGATTCTTCTCATCGTCCACGCCATCGATGACTCACTGCAATTCCTCGCTCTGGACGAGTCGAACACTGCCCTCCTGCCCCACATCGCCTTTGCTATCCCAACACTCACCGGGCTTCTCTCTGACTCAGGCCTCCAGGGGGAGCGGGAACATGGGCTTCTACTGCGAGCCGCGTATCGCTTCGGCAGTCTTTTGCGCGCTCATAACCAGTACGAACATGCAGAACCCATTTTGAGTCTCGCTTGGAGACATCAGACGCAACGGCTCGACACACGCGGTCTCGGCCCAGAATTTAGCGCCGTTGATTCCATCATGTCATCTAAGGCTCCAAAGATCACGAAAAGCGGCGGCCCTGCACGAGAATCACCACACGCGCAGAGCGTCGACATCCACGATCTCGCACCCCTAATCCATTCCTTGGCCGTCTCTCGATACCATCAGGGCAGGAATCTGGACGCCTTCACACTCTGCTCTTTCCTGCTTGAGCGCCAAAACAGTGAGCCGGCCCGTTGGAAATGTCTGTGTACCGCCGAGACGCTGCGCCAGCTGTCCATGATATGCCAGTATCGGGGAGAGAGATCAGCTTCGTACCAATACGCGAGGGATGCCTACTTCGAATTCCTGTTGCAGTTGGGGTCCAAGCATCCCAGGTCGCACTTTGCTTTCCTTGGCTACCTATCCACCTGCCATGCCCACGATGATCCGACTGCCGCAGTCCCATTTCGCCCTTACATGTCCACGGGCGGATCAAAAGCCCTCCTGCGGGCAAAATGGATCTCCGTACAGGCCGACGGCGTGGCCAGGGACGTTGAGGCTTCTTTTGGGCCCCAGGGTACCATATCCAGATATGCGAGGATAATAGCACTCCAACTGCGGCCATTCGAGACCTTCCAGGCCAGAGCTCGGGAGCTATCCGAAAAGCTGGATGACAGCATCGCGGCGGGGCTTTATAGCCTTGACGAAGCGGTGCCGGTTTTGGATGACCCCACGCTACGGCTGCTCGTCGATTTCGGGCGCCACCTGTGCAACTGGTACCGCTACACGAGGGATGCTGCTGCCAAGGGTGGCGAGCCGCCGTCGCGACAATGGCTGGTGGACGCGCGAAAGTACGGAGCGCGGGCGTGGCGGGGATATCACATGGTCATGCCGTTCATTGCCGAGTCTGCAGGGGAGCTCCTCTGTCACGCATACGCGCTGGACGGAAGGCTTGGGGAGGCAAGGGTCTGGCTGCAAAAGACGCAGGATTTGATGGAGGCAAATGGGGGTGATCTGAGCCGACTGCAGGCCTTAGCCGACCTTTTGTAGGAACTAGGCTCAACGAGGGTTGGTTACCTACAGTAGTTTGGTTTGGGAAAATTGGCCGCGAAGGCGAGGTCTCACGGACTGCTGTCCACGAGACTGCTATGTAGGTAGGGGGCTTGAGGGGAACGGAATCGACGTTACTAACTTGCCCCCTGCTGCTCTTCAAGTTGCTTCCCAAAACGACCGGATGGTTTTACAACTCTTTGAACCCCTCAGGCAATATGCTCCCACTTCCGACCCGTCCCAAACAAGCTGCGGGTGATACGCGACCAGAAAAAGTAGGCAACAAACACCAGCGCCGTTAATCCCCCGGTAATGACGAAGTAGACGTACCACCGAGGCGAGAGAACCGACTCCCCTTGCTTGGCCTGCCAGTTAAGGGCTCTTAAGGTGATCACATCGGGCCGAGCCTCACCCTCAACCTCGTACCGATCCTGGTCGGTTTTCTTTTTCTGTGTCTCAAGCATTCCCACGGCAGCGGCCCCCTTGAACGCCTTCAATAGGGTAGTCTTAGAGAACGTCAACAGATATGACAATACGACGGCGGGGGTATCGCCTACCGCGACAGTTTGGACCGGCTGTCATCAGGCCCTATCCGCCTCAGGACCCACCGCAGGACTTGGTTGGTCCTGTGGTGTGGTGGAGTGAAGCCACTTTGCCATGTCGAATGCCGGTCGCGCATGTCCCTGACCAATCCAGTCGCACAGTCCACAGGTGAGCAAGTCAATCTAGGTGGTCTTGATTGCACGTACCAGGGGCTAAAGTGTCAAGGCCGGGTTTAACCAACGACATTGGCGGGCTCGTCACGCGTCTTCTTAGCGTGATGCATCGCCCGAGCGAGGCTGAGCAAGGGGAGAAACGCTCCAATGCTGACCGATTGACAGTGAGTTAAGCACTAGAGATAAGTAAGAAGGTCAAGACGATCAAGGCACTTACGAGGATGATACGTCCATGGCGAAGCACGCCCACATGGGACTCTTGCCGATCCTCTTATGAATGCCGGCCACCCAGTCGCATCTTTTGTGATCGAGCCATTCCGTCCAGTCACTTGGCCAGTCAACAAACAAGGTTGTGATAGCCGTGACCCAGAGCAGGGAGACAAATGAGAGGGTTATGTACGTCCATCCCGCCTTATTAGTGATGGTCGGACAGCCCGCAACCGGGACAAATTTGCCTGTTCGGGCGAGGAGAGTGATCATTACTCCGGCGGTAAGGATCGACTGCGGAAAATTCATCAGTCAGTAGACTACGTCGGAGGGGAGACGCTGAGGACTTCTTACTGTCAACAAGTGCCATATCATGGCGGCGCTGCAAGGAGTTTGGGCAATGACAGAGGCCGAGAGACCGAGAACAACCAAAGAAGTAAGAAGCCCGCCTACAAGCCATAGACGGTACTCGCCAAACCGTTGCGCCGACCTCTGGGCGCTTGTAAGCTTCCTGTGCCCGCAGCAGCCCATCTTGTGAGCTGAGCTTTCGCTGCGACGTGGCTTGGCTCCTTTCTAAAATCAAGAGGTCTGCACGGCTAAGAGTTGTGCGTGAAATTGCGAGGAGAGGGGTAATGGAAGAGTAGAGAGGGGAATGTCCCGGCTGCCACAGCCTTGTTCTTCGAGTCTTCTTATGTCGCAAGTCCGCACGGCCCCAATACGAGCATAACTAATGGTGGCGGCCAATCAAGACAAAACCAGGTGACCAAGCAACATTAGCTGGCTGCAGATACCCTTGGTCGGGCGTTGCGAAAAGGCACCGCTGCAGGCGCGACAGACCAATGGAGTCACGAGTCCCAAGTTGAAGGGGTGTGCTCCCTGCGGACGTTTGCCGCACAACAAATTGCCAATGACGGAAGTCGTTTCATATATTCGACTGGTACCAGCAACAACGCACCTCCGGTGTTAACGCTATAAAAATACAACATCTTGGTATTGTTAAATTCGTGTAAGTGGCTGACAGCCTTGGTCACTGCGAAACTGCGGTCTGGGCGTGTGACATCGGCCGAGCTCACGGGCGTCCCAACCGCAACGCCATGGGCGCCCTGTTGTGGGTTGGCCTGTGCGCCCGACCCTCCATCTCTCTCCAGACGGCCCACCACTGCCTTTTCCTCCCACACACATACACACACACAACAACAACCACCACATCCACCACCTCGTCCTCGTGAGACGCCCCGTACCCCACAGTGGGGCTCCTGCGCCGCTGGGCCGCCGCTGCAAGGGCCGGAATGACCCCCTAAGCACGCGGACAGAATGAGAGACTTTTAGTCTCCAAAAAAGAGCAGACAACACCAGAGATTCGCTGGTCACCGACCCAACTACTGATCTGGCGACGACCGGCTTATTTAGGGGAGAGCGGACGGGATCCTGGGTTTGACAACAAGAAGGGGTGAAGAGTTGGAGGACGTTCATATTCTTGTACATGGAAGGTACACTATGTATTATCTATGGCCAAAATATATACCTAATTCGCCTTTTACTGTAAACGTAGGGCTTGAAGGCTTTACAATACCAGAAGAAGGCTAACGGCAAAGATTCTTATAGTCTACACGATGGTCAGTAGACAGATATAATATATAGTCAGACGGACGTATCGGGACGGAACTATACTGTCTCGCTTACCTATATACTTAGCCAAGCTGCTCTAAGCCTCTAACGTATCTGGATTGAACGAGGCGCCGGCGCTAGTACTAGCGCCTTCGGATATCGAGTCGAATAAAGCACGGAAGGCATTAAGGCTGTTCCTAATGGGATTTTCCTCAAATAATCTCTCACTATAGTTAGTCTGTCATTACGAATGGCGTACTCTCGATACGAAGCGAGAAAGAAGAGGCGCGTCCTATGGCATGCTTGAAACACGTTTTCGACCTCCCAAGAATAACGACAGCTTTTGGTCTTTGTTGTGGTTCAGAGGGTGCGGTTTCTTGTCTTCAAAGCTACTAGATCTGGACCCTTCTGAACCGACAGACAACTTTTATAGGCAAATAACTCCTCCTCCTCATCCAACCTCAAAGCACCGCAAACCCCGCAAGCACCAACCCCCTCAGTGGCAAAGCCATCCCCAACGACCGAAACACGCCACCCAAGATGAGCCCGGATCTCCCAGCCGAGCTAATCGCCCACATCATCTCGTATCTCACCGCCGTAGGCAACAACAGCCACGACGAGAGCGGCCGCCCCGGCGACAACGACAACGACATCACCGCCCTCCCCCTCTCCCCGTACGCGACCGTATCGCGCGCATGGCAACAGCGCGTCGAGGCGTCAACATTTGCGCATCTCACGCTGACTCCGGCACGCCTGGCATCGCCGTTAGCCGCGCAGGCGCTCACGCTCGACCGCGTTCACCGCTTCGTGCGCTCTGTCCGTCTCGACGTACTGCTTCCGCCGTATGACAAGCAGGCGCGTGCGCGGCGCGAGGATGAGGGGGACTGGGCTGTGAATGATGGGGTGTTTACTGACGTTGTGAGGAGGCTTTTTGGGTTGCTGGCGGCGGCGACGGCGACGGCGGGTGATCAGGGTGGCCAGCGCCCGGCTGTTGATGCGGCTTATCGTCCGAAGATTCACCTTTTTCTAACGGCGCGCTGTGTCAGTGATGGAGAAGACATCGAAGCAAGGTACCATCAGTGGAACGTCTATGGGGCCCCGGACGGCGACCTTTTCCAGGCACGCTACCAAGGCTCGTACCTTGACCTGAGGCTGGCAGCACACGAGGCCCTCCCCGAGGTGTATTGCATCCAACACTTCCGCGTCCAGGCTGGCACAGGCCGCCACTTGCCACACTTTTCTAACCGAACTTTTGCGCCGCGGGCATTATGCCTGATGACGTCGAGGATGCAGGGTCTGGAGGAAGTCCATTGGGGGCTTTCCGATAACGAGAAGAGAGATCCAGCGCTTCGAAAAACGCTAAGAACGGACTTTGCCTACGCTTTGCACACACTACCCTCGTCCCTCCAGTCCTTCGACCTCGTATACGAGAGATATATCCCCCTCGACCACTCCTTCCAAACCCCCAGCCTCCTGGACGAGACCGACCCTGATGACAACGACAAGCTAAGCCTCGCCCTACACAAGCTCTCCCAACGCCTCGTCACCTTCACGGTCATTGCCGACGTCGGCCCGGAAATTCTCTGGCCCTCCAAACATGGAGACACACCAGACGACGCCCCCCTCTGGCCGAGACTGCACGACTACAGCATCGTCCAAGGCCCCATAGCGCCTTCAGGCAAGTGGTATTGGCAGCGACCAGATCCGGACCCGGACGCCTACGTCGACTCGGATGCGGACTCGTTCATGAGCACCCGCTTGATTATGGTCATGCCCGGCGATGAGCCGGAGAATCCCTTCCGCGAGAAACTCGACCCGGACGCGGCCAACGCGCTGCTCCTGGCTGCTGCGCGGGCGGCGCGCCGGATGCCGGCGCTTTCTCGCGTGTACCTTCGGTTGGCTGCGCCACCCGGGGGCGGGCCGTTCTCTGTTATGTATGATGTCGAGGGGGATGCTGCTCGTGGTGGTGGCAGTGGTGGGGGGATGGCAAAGTTGGGTTTGGATATCCGTAACCGTCCCTTGTTTCAGCTGGACGAGGAGGTCTTGCAGGTTTGGAGGGAGGACGCGGAGGAGCGGACGGGTGCCCAGTCGGGGCTTGTGGTTGTGGTCAAGGATCCTCGCTGGGGGATGTGAATGGCCTGGGATTGGTGACCTATAATTTAGGTTGAGCTTGAGGGTTGCGGTTAATCCAAAGGCACGGTGTGACGGGGCCTCCTGGCTCAGGAGTGCTGTTCGGGGTTACCACGATTTGGGAGCCAAGGCAGCCCGGTTACTTGCGTGTGGGATGGTCATGGTACCAACCAGTCTTGGATGTGAAATTACTATGGAAATCTCGAGCCGTCTCCTCGCACCGTCGTTAGTCCCCGTCACACTGCCCCTGTTTGTCCGTCTAACAGCCATTCCTTATCGCGGATGGGGCGTTGACTTAACCCCCCGCCTCCTGCGTGTCCTGGCGGTTGCCGACGTAACTGCCCTTGATGGAGATCATGCGGATGACCGTGTCGAAGACGGGAGCCTTGAGGTACGCGTCCGCGGGCAGGCCGATGCACACAACGAACCCGCGGCCGCGCACGTACTCGGTCGCCTGCTGGAACGGCTTCTCGGCCACGGCAAGCAGCAGCACCGCGTGCGGGCCCAGCCGGTCAGCCATCGCGGCCTTCACCTCCCCGACCAGGTCCGTGGCCGTCGTGAAGTCGACGTAGGCCTATCATCATCGTTTCTTGATGGCTTGTAGCTCTGCCTCTCCATAGCGCGACCCAAGTTTCCAGATCAACACTGTTGAGCGGTTGTATGTCAACATCCTTTAAACGCTAAAAACAAATAGTCGACTCGCTATTGTCCACTTCGTGGAGGCAGAAGCTTCTTCAGAAACCCCACCTGACGCTGCTGCTGCTGCTGCTGTTGCTGCTGCTGTGGCTGTTGCTGTCCCGGCTGAGTCTGTGGCCACTGCTGGCCGCCGGCGTGCTGGTGCTGATGCTGCTGCGGGTACTGCTGCGGGTGCTGATGCTGCTGTTGCTGCGGATACTGCTGGGGGTGCAGATGCTGCTGCGGGTACTGCTGCGGGTGCTGATGCGCATGATGCGGCGCGTAGGGCATTGGCGCAGGAGGCAGGGCAGGTCTCTGAGGTCCGGGATGCGGGCCCGGGAGATATATCTCGTGCTCAATGGAGCTAGCGGTGGCGAGGAACTGGCGCGTGGTGGTATGCATGGCGGACGTGTATGTATCCTCGACCCGAGCGCGCACGCGATCGATGGCGTCTTGATGAGCCTGTTGACCAGGCATGGCATGCCGTGTAAGTTTCCACTCGCCTGACATTCCCGTCCCGTCGATCCTCCGCGGGCGTTGGAAAAGGTAGTAAATTGGAGGAGATATCGGCCACGTACCTCGTTATACATCTTGTTCACCTTCTCCTCGGCAAACGAGCCGACTTGCTTGAGGTATCCCAGCCTCTCGCCCCTGGGGGGCAGAGCCGTGCCCAAGGATGACGGGGGCGTCGGCGTCGTGGTATTAGTCGGCGCCGGTCCGCCGACCGAGGGCAGTCCCCTATTCCTGGCTCTCGCCGCAGCCGGTGGCATTCCCGGCGGCGTCATGGTCGAAATGTCAAAGTAGGAGCTCTGCGGTTGTGGCAGCGTCTGGGCGTGCTGCTGCACCTGTAGCTTGAAGCGGCCGGCGTTGATGTTCAAGTTGGTGTTGGACAGGACGCTGGCGAAGGAGCCAAAGGAGCAGACCTCGTGCAAAGCGGGCAGGAAAATTTCGCGAGAGACGCGCACGTAGAGGGACGACCACTCGGTCAGGATGGAGAAGGTCAGACGCATCTCGATGGCGAGCTGGTTGAGGTCCTGTAGATTACGGAAGAGGCTCTCGAGTTAGTTTGAGATTGCTCGGAATCGGCTTTGTTGGAAGAAATGTACCTGTCGCGACTGAGAGCTATCACTGTACGTGCACGGACTGCTCATCAGGGACCTCTTGATGACTTCGATGGTCCGGTTTAGCCGCATGTACCGCGAGTTCTCAATGTCGTAGATGCGCTCGAGCAGCTGGGTGTAGGCGGTATACGCCGACGACACGGTTTGGAGCGCGCTTGCTAGAGGCGGCTGCAAGTTGCCAATGGCAGACCCTACCGCGGTCTTGGGGAACCCCGGACCATGTCAGTCATGCTTCAAGAAGCAAGCACAAAGGCCGATTCATTCTCGGCTCACCTGAGAATGTTTCTGCTTCTCAATCGCACTCAGCTCCCGGCTTGCCCTTTGCAGCTGCGTCTCCAAGCTTTTGATCTGAGCATTGGTCTCAGTCGAGGTAGAGTTGGGAGTTGTGGTGGCAGGGACGGCGCCGGACTGGGACTGGGTCGCGTAAAACGCGAGCGACATGGCGATGGTCAAGGTGATGGCGTATCCAAACGGCATAACGCCAAAAGCCAGGAAGCAGACGAAGAAGATGAAGACCCAAGGATTGACAGGGCCAACGGCCTCGACCGACGACTTCTTAAGTCGGGTGACTGTCACGGTGTGAGCATCAAGACGAGTCCCGCTCGTGTGCATTCCCCTGGCATTGGCGATCGTTACTTACTCTCGGCCTTGATCTCCTCCATCTCTCTGCTTATCTGGGCTTTCCGGAGAACCACCCCGTTTCCCATGGCGCCGGCATCTCCTGCGACAGCGTCAGTTCCATAGAGCCAACCGCGGGTTAAACACGGAGCAGACACCCCCGGTTTGTGATTGTGTACCCACTCTTTCTACGACTGACTGCCGTCTGCAGTTCCTGCAAGAAGACCTGCAGGTCATACCACTGATCCCGCAGGGTTGTGGCTTCCTGTTTGATGCTATGAAAGTCGCGCGAGATGTGGCCCTGGTCTTGTTCGATCTCGGCATAGGTTCGCTCGTGGATGTTGCGCAGCTGGTTGAGAAGATGGCCGATCTGCACGCGCATGCCGAGCATGGCGCCCTTGGTTAGTTATCGATGCTCCTCTATTGTAGATCTCAAGGGCAGGAGAAACGAAACGTACCGGCCCCAGCCCAGTCGACAGTTCCTTGGCCCTGCTGGAGAGCTTGTCCAGGGCCACCTCGCTCCGATGAAACGTGTCCGAGTACTCGCGCGAGCACTTTTCCAGCGCTTCCGCCACGCTCATTGTGCCGTTGCCTAGCCGCGTGTTGGTCGGCTCAACCTCGATGGCCGCAAGCTCGGAATCGTTGGCGGCCACGAGGAGCAGCTCGCCCAAGGCGACGAGTGCCCGGACCCCGCTCGCGAAGCTGGGGCCCCAGTAGTCCTGGCACTCGAGGCGGTGCGCCGTCTCGACGTCTCGCAAGAAATGGGGGTCCATGGTTTCTCTCGGGGTTGGCGTCCTGTTGCGCAAGGCTCTGGGCCACAAACAGACGACGGCGATTGCGGGGAGCAGCAAGAGTCGGCGAGCACGACTGCGCGCGGAGCCACGGCTGCTGCATTTGCTAATTCATGGTTTTGCTCGATGCTCGGCGGCGAGGCTCTGGGTACTTAAAGAGAAATGCGGTGGGCTGAACATCTGGCTAGCCGCAATGGTCTTTGTGGCTTGCATAGCCCCGACTCGGCGCATGGTCTCTCTGAGGACGGCATTCACCAGAAAACGGGAAAAACCAAGGCAGGGCTGGACAAGGGGATCTGAGGCTGAAAATGGAGCGGGGGTCAAGCCAAGGATATGCGGAGTGCCGAATAGTTACAAGAAGGGAAGGACAAGCATACTCGAGGCGTCTGTCTTACAGTATACCTCGGCATAGAAGGGACCAACAACATTAATTACAGGACTGAACGAACTGTAGGTCCCGCTCGGTTGGAAAATCATGGTGAGATGCGGGCAAACTAGTGATGTATTCAGTTAACGTAACGTATTTGATAAGCGAGCGGCCATGATAAGCGAGCGGCCACCTTTCCACACAACGCGTCACCTTCAACCTCAACACCTAATTTCTCAATAACCCAATATGCCAGCTACTTCAAAAGAAGCCAATATTATCTTGGCCATCGAGGCTCTTCAAAACGACGAACATCTGACTGTGGCAGCTGCCGCGAAAATCTATAATGTCAGCCGTACTACTCTTCAGCGCCGATACGCTGGCAAGCTTGTACGACGCGATATTCCAGCCAACTCACGTAACCTGACGGATTTGGAAGAGAAGACGATAGTTCAGTACGTAGTTGAGCTATATACACGTGTATTTCCTCCTAGACTAGGTAGTATAGAAGATATGGCTAACTAGCTACTAACGTATTTGATAAGCGAGTGATCATGATAAGCGAGTGATCACCTTTCCACACAACGCGTCACCTTCAACCTCAATACTTAATTTCTCAACAACCCA
>FTEL01002974.1_pt1 | contig 14621 bp, 22 predicted proteins | sample 1658911 | NCBI WGS metagenome assembly FTEL01 (sample SAMEA3914869, study PRJEB12502) | metagenome | biome: forest; material: soil | place: USA | collected 2012-03-12 | depth 0.1 m
GAACGTGGGTGGGTTGTGTCGACGGATGGAGCGGGGGGTTAGTCTCTCCGTTGCGTCGGGTGTAATAAAAAGGGTTTTTGGTTTGTTTCTTGCTTGTGTTGTTGGTCGGTACGCGGTACAACCAAACAAACAATGTGTGGACTGTGAAAATGATGATTTGTTGTGTCCCCTGACCTGACCTGGCCGGATGATGACCGGCCAACCAACCAAACGCCAACGCCGTCCCTGTTTCCCCTTTCCCGTGGTATCCTGTGATAAACCCAATTCCCAGAGCCGTGAGTACCCAACCGACCGACCGACCGCGTTACGACATTATCCTGACATGATGGTGATGAATGATACTGAGAGGGGGGAGGCTCAGAGGGCCTGCTCCATCTCGGTGATGTAGAGTTTGATGTGCGCCTCCATCTTGAGGTACTCGTCGTGTGCTGCGTGGACTTCGTTTTCGATGTTTTCTTTGAGGTCGAGCATCTAGCCGCGGCATTAGCTGACGCCCCAAGATATGTGTGATGGATGTGGAACTAAAACATACCTTCTTCTCAATCTGCTCAATCCTCACCCTCCTCCTCTCAATATCCTTCCCCTTCTCCGACCGCTCCTCAGTCAACTTCTTGTGCACCACCTTCAGCTCCTCCATCCTCTCCTTGGCCCTCGCCGCCTTTTCCTGGCTCTGCGCCCGCAGCGTCTCGGTCCGCTCCGTCCACTTGGCCAGCTGCCGCTGCAGCAGGCCCTCGGTGCGCTCCACCTCGCGCACGTTGGCGCCCCGCTCCGTCAGCGCGTCCCGCTGCTTCGCGTTCTTGGCGTTGTCCTCTTCCTCCTTGCCCAGCTCGACCGCCATTTCTTCGAGGAGGCGGATGCACGAGGCGACGTCCCCGCTTACGACGGCGAAGGAGTCGGTGGAGGTTTGGAGGGCGCGCGCGCGGCGGTCGAGGGCGTCGATGTGCGATTTGTCGCCGCCGAGGGTGTTGCTGAGTTCTGTGAGGCTGGCTTGGAGTGCGGACGGGCTCTGGAGGGTGTAGGGGCGCAGCTTGGCGCTCTCCTGCTTGAGGGCCAGCTTGGTGGCCGTCTTCTCCTCGAGCTCGGCGGCGAGCTCGCCCTTCTTGGTCTTTGCGTCCTCGAGCCGGGCGGCGACGCGCTCCTGGCTCCGGCGCAGCTCGAGCAACCGCTTCTTGAGCTCCTCGTTGCGGCGCGTCTTCTCGGCCACGAGCGCCTCCATCTGGCGGCGGTTGGCGCGCATCTCGTCCATCTGGGCCTCCATGCCCTGGTTCTCGGCGTAGAGCTGCTCGATGCGCGCCTTGGCCGTCTCGGCGCGGTTGCAGTGCTCGTCGATGACGGATGTCTGGCTCTCGCGGAAGCGCACGAAATTGATGACGTAGCTGAAGATCTTGACGAGGCGGTCGTGGGTGGGCTTGTACAGGTCCATGAAGTTGAAGTCGTTGACGCCGCAGTCGAGCATCAGCCGGCGCAGCGACACGAAGAAGCCCATCAAGTTGCGCGTGTCGGGCGGCATCAAGGCGTCGCCAAAGTCGCCGCACAGGTCCTCTGCGGCCGCGCGCATCGCCGGGTCGACCGTCTGGCGCGTCTTGTTCATGAGCAGCTCGCCGAACCACTCAAAGATCATCTGCACCTGGACCGGGTTCGGCTTCTGCAGGTCGGCGATGGTGAAGGGGATGCCGAGCTCGTTGATGCAGCCGACGATCTCGCGGTCGGGGAGTCTCATATTGGCGTAGGCCGCCTCCTCCTCCTTCTTGCGCGACCGCGACTGCTGCTGCTGCTGCGCCGGCGGCAGGATGGACATGCGCGGGTTGTACGACATGGTGGGCGGTCGGGGTCGTGTCTTGCCGGTGCCAATGTTGATGCTGCTGTCGATGCTGAATTATGCGCGTGGGATTTTCTGTTCGTATGAGGTGGGTGTGGGTGTGGCGCGCGCCGCCGGTTCCGTCGCGTCGTGGAGTTGGTGATGAATGCGACCGACTTTTTGGTGGAGGGCAGTGTTGACAATGGCGGGGGGTTGCTCGAGAAACAGCATGGGCTTGGCTGATCCTGGCAGTTGCATAAACAGGCCACAACAGCCGTCAACCAAACTCGATTGCTGCATTCCTATTTTTGTCCCAGCGTCCACCCACCCACCTCCACCACACGCCAACACCATCATTGATTGTGTGCCTCCCTTTCTGGCCTGGAGCAAAGCGATGATGATGGTCAAGGGTTCGGGGAAACTGATTCGATCATTCCGACATTCTTGGCTGGTAACCCACCAATTTTCAGCCCTCCCCCGCTGAGCACCCATCCCATACCCAACCCACCAAAGTGAAGCTCAACGGCTCGCAAGCTTGCAGCCAATCCTCCTTGCAGGCAAGACAAGATAAGATCCATCCCAGAACCAATTCGACGACACCCTTCCTCGCTTGTCAAGCCCTGATTCGGATAATTCCCGAGAATGCCATGTTGGCCGGCAGCCAGCGACAGCTCAGCCCAGCGGCACGGCCCACGCAATCAATCCTCACATGGGAGAAAAAAGCAGGGTTCTGCACCTCCCAAATCTTGCTTGGGCATTTTCGCCTCACAGGCGAACCCCGATCAATGCACCACCCACGAGACGAACTTGGACAAGGCAGCGGCCGCACCGTTTCCCCGTCATCCCCTCTGAACCAGGTCAAATGCAAAAACGGTGTTTACCTTTTCGTCAGACCACACCCCGACGTTTTGTGTCGCCGCATTTAGATTGCCAGCCGGGCTTGTCAACCGGCCCACGGCTGGCTCCCTTGGCTTGGCCACTGGACCCTGACCCGCCCCCTTCCTCCTCCTCCAAGGGACACGGGGAAGAAGGGAAAGGAAGGGGCGGGAGGAACACGGCATGATGTTGGTACCTGTCCCAGTGCTGTGGAATCTCAGGCACGACATCCCATTTACGAGGTCGGACGGGGCACGGCACCCTGCCACGACAGTAGCGTGGGATTGGGGAGCGGAGACCAACCACCACCACCACGGCAGACATCGGACGACGAGACGCCCGCCATGCATGAGCAGCCCCTGGATGGGATGGATGGGCGGATGTGAGCCGTCCGTCATTGATTCATCATCGTCGGGATGTTCTTCTTTTTTCTCCCTCGAGTCTGCGTCTGGCTGGGGGATTTGTGAGTAAGTTGCGAGCTATCGGCTGCGGTGTTTGCCCGGAATATGCAGCGAGACCCGGCCGGACCGTGCGCGCTGGCCTCCGATTCCCTCGATGCCGAACGAAGGGGAGGGGGGCCTGGTGCAGATTGGCCTATCGGGCGGCAGGAATGGTGCCTGGTAAGTTGCTGATGTCCATGCTAAGATGGCGACTGTGACGGGGAGCTCGGGCCCTGGGAGAAAGAAACAACGCTCTTCCCGTCAGAAAGCAATCGGCTCATTCGTCGCCCAGAGATGTGGGAGGGCTGAAACGAAAAGCCTCCCGTTGCAAGCCACTTGATCTCTGCCCTCCCACTCGTTGTTCTTGGAGCGGTCATCACACCCAAAATACCATGATTGGCTCTGAGCAATCAATCTCCTCTGCCACCAAAATCACCGTCCGAAATACTCTGTCCATCCATCCCCTCCGCATGGCAATTCGGGTTGACACGCGCGGGCCGCGGCCGAACCCGAGGAACTCACTCAGTCAGCCGGGCCCAAAATGACCACAGCCTCCCCACGAACACTGCGTTGGCCGCCGCCGCAGGACAAAGGCACACACAGCGCATAGCTGCCACCTGCCTGCGGACAGGCAGTCTGATGAGTGGACGCCGACCGGGTCACTGCGGAAACACGTGTCAAGCTGGCAAGGCCGCGCAGGATGCAGTCGAACATATGCCCGCACTCACGCATGCCCGCCGCCCCCCTGCTCTGGACATTGGCAGCCAATGCAGTCGGTCTTAGGTTGCCGATGCAGGCCGTGCAGCGTTGGTGGGCGCCGACGGGATTGAGATCGGGCGAGGTCCACGCCGCCCCCGGTTGATGCCTTGTCGTGAGCGCTGCTGCGGTTGCTGGTGCTGATGCTGGGTGCCGGGGTGGGAACCTCGGTGGTTTGAGTTGGTGATGGGATGGGGGAGTGGAGCCTTCTAACGAAAGGCTAGGGCTTCCAAGGCGAGCGATTTCTGGTGGATGCTGGGAGCAACGACACCAGAGATCCAGACCAGCGAGGGCTTGATGACTGTGGTTGCCGAGCATTTCGCTGGTACGAGGCCATACGTCCATACACAGCATTCCGCAGCGAGCAGATCATGGCGAGTGATAGACCCGGTGTGCGCCTTGACAGAGAGGAAAGACTCGGCCTGCCGGCTATCCATCCATCCACCTTGAAAACCCACTTCTCAGCTGCGGGCATCATCACTGCGGGACCCCTGGCAGCACTCGCGCGGCCAGCCGAAGCCAAGAATGGGACGGATACGAGCATTCGCAAAAAAACCTGCCCGTATTCACTCCCGGCAGAACAAAACCGCAGCGCAAGCTGGCAAAAAAACACCCGGCGATGGCTGCTGGGATCGGGATCCCAATCCCAAAGAGGGCGTCGGACGCTGGATGCCGTCGCCGGGCGCTCGAGCACATGCTGCTGGTGGTGGTGGCTGGTGATGTCGTGGGGGCGCCAGCGCCCAAACAGATTTTTTTTTCTTCGCAGGTGCTCATGGGGTTTCGTTGGTTTGTTGCTGCCCTGCAGCCATGGGCTTTGGCTCTGGCAACAAGAGTGGGCTGGGCTTGGCTCACCGACCCGCTGACGACGCCTGGCGAGTGGCCAGGGCGCGGCACTTGCGAGACCCCAGAAGCCGTTGGGGTGGGGCGCACGCCAAGGGAGCAGATCCAAGGGAGCAGGGGACTTGAGGGACGTGGAAAAGTCATGGGATGGGGGTCCACTGGCTGGGAGGGACTGAGTGAGGGACTGACATGACAGCGTCACAGACGGGAGCATTGCCATTTCCCATTGCAACCACACGGGCTGCTGGAAACGCAAGGCCAGGGCCAGAAACGGGTATTGGCTGGGGCCGGGGTGAGCAGAAAACGGAAGGGTCATCGCATTTTTGGGCTGTTCTCGGGCGACCAACGAACCAACAAGTCCCTTCTCAGCAGAGACTGTGCGTGCAGATACACATGCAGGGGGTGACTGAGGGAGGGTGACTGGTGAGGGCGACGACCATGGATGTCCAAGCGGGCAGCGTGGCCCCCCTCCATCCGCTCATTGGGCTCACATCGCCACGGAGCAAGTGGTGGCCAAACGAAACCCACAAACTGGCCAACCTCCGTTTCATCTTTTCTGCTGGAGAAGGCACGCTGGGCCAGCAGGACCCAAAGAGTGGCCCCGGAAATGGAGTCAGTCCCGGGTACCTTGCTTTTCTCCCTTGCAAACTGCCCTGCAACTTCAGTCAATTCTTGGGTCCAGGCCAGGTCGTGGGCTTCCTTCTCGCGGCGCAGTGCAGGGTACCAAGAGTTCAGCAGGTCCTTCTTTGAGACATCTTCTCAGACATTTCCCCCACATTTCAGCACGGCAGCGGCAGTGGCACCTCTGCCTTTTCTCCCGGAGCATCACGCAGCCACTTGCAGGCGACTCTGACTGGTGGTAGCAGTGCGCCATCGTCGAGTTTCGAGTCCCCTCTGCCCCTCCCCCCCATCTCCAGATTACCACATACCGACCATCGACCATCGACCATCGATCATCAGCCCTCTCCCCTCCACTCCCCCCCGACCAGCTTTGCGCCGACTCCGATCCATCTTGGCCCCATTCCGAGAACGCGACTCAGACCAGCCCAGGCCCTGGCCCCGGCCCCGGCCACCACCCACCCTCGTAGGGCAACTGAGCTGGACTGAGCAGAGTGCGCCGCCACCGCCTCTCGCACGAAACGGAGGACCCTTGCGCTTGCGATCGCCGGGCTGCTGCATTCCGCCGCGCTCCGCCGCGCTCCACCCACAGCCCCTCGTCCTTTCTCGGCCCACGACACGACAGAGAGACACAGCTTGGACCCGTGCAACTCTCTCGCTCGCACAGTCAGTCTCTCACTCTGTCGGTCGAAGCATGCTTTAGAGACAACCATTCTCTCCGACGAATTCCCCAGTCGCGGTCGCGGTCGCGCAACCATTCCCACTCACCACACCATTCTCCGGTGGCGTGTGTCTCCCGTCGACTCTCTGCACTCTCTGCATTGCACCTGGACCACGATAGTTTGGACTTGGGCAGGATGAATCTACGCCGTCCTCCGTCTCCCACCACACATAGTCCCTGTCGTTCCAGTCAATACTGCAGCACAGTACCTCACTCACACACCTAACCGCCCGCGGTTACCACCACAACCATGCCGCTCTGGCCCTTCCGCCGGCGGAGTCGCCGGAAGCGAGGGCGCGCCAACACCCTCGACACCGACGAGTATGCCGGCGCTGCCGCGGGGCCGGGCCTCCCACCGAGGAGCCAAACCGCGCCAGTCGTCGCTGTCCCAGAGCGCCACCCCAGCAAGAAACAACGAACAGAGCCCAAGAAGCTCCAGCGCAGAGGCCGCGCCTTCAGCTTCTCTCCCGATCGCCACGACTCGGTGCGCGTTGCGAGCAGTCGCGCCCAACGGGGCGGCGCAGAGACGTCCATGTCGCATGCCCCGAGCGGTTACACCTGGCGTGTCGACCACGGCGCGCGCGCCACTCCGAGCGGCCTCGACGCCGTCCAGGACGAGATGCTTTGGCGTGTGCCGACCCTGCACAACAAGAGGGGCGCCGACCAGCTGCCCCGGAAGACGTCGAGCAAGAAGCGCAGGAAAGAGGATCAAGAGCGCGAGGCTCAGATCAGGGCCATGTGCGCATTCGAGCCCGTCCGCCCCGCCACCGAGGACTGGATGGCCGGGCGCCCCATCAAGAAGGAGAGTAGGAGAACCAGGACGGGCTTTGGCATCGGCATTAAGGGATCCGAGTTCGACAAATACAACCGCTCGTCGGACATCTCGCTGCCGCTCCCCGGCTCGATCGACTCGGCCGCCTCGTCCGACTCAGAGCACATCTCATACAAAGTCTCGGCTCTCGAGGCTCTGGCGCCGCGGCCGACGCTCCGATACTCGACGAACCCGAGAGCGGGAGCCAATCCCCGCGAGGGAACCACAAGCCGGGGGCCGTCTCAGCAACGAAGGAAGCTGACTGCGCCCATCCCCGAGGAAACGCTCCGAGCGCACAAGCGCATCGACGACCTGGCCGACGATCTCAGCGCCAGCGATCTCCGGGAATTGATGGAGCGGGACCAAAGGCGTCGGGCGAGGAAACAGCAACTGGAGCAGGAAAAGCAGAAGCGCAGGATCGCCAGGCGCGCCGAGAAGCAAAAGGCCGCCGACGCAGAAGCCGCGAAACTCGGGAGGCAATCGCCACCCAACTTGGAGAGAGGCGTGTTAGGACGGGAGGACGTTGGATTGGGACTCGACCCGGTTTCCGCCATTGTCACGTCATCAAGGATACGACGCTCGGATGAGCAACCGCAGCAGCATGCACGGCCTGATGATGACAACGCCGAGCCGACCCGCGACCCTCTGGCGGCGTTCCACCGCGTCGACAGCCACCCCCTGCAACCCCCGGAAGAACCCTCCAAAGCCAGGCAGCTGGAACGACCTGTTCCCATCCTGGCGAGCCCTCCATCAAGAACGTCGTTTCGCAGGAAGCTGTCGCGCTCCAAGTCCCCGCAGGAATCGGAACCGAGAACCGAGCCATCGGAGCTCCTGAACGGACCCCCGGGTGGCTCAGCCAAGGCCCAGAGGTCCTGGACTTCGATCTTCAAATGGGGCAGCAAGAACAAGCGCCACTCCGGCGGTCCGCCTTCGTTTTCCAACACATCACGAGACTCGATGCCCATGGCCGCTCCCACACCCACCCCTCCTATTAACATCATCCCCCGGCATGTAAGCTCCAAGCTGCCAAAACGGACCATGTCGCGGTTCCGCGAGGACCTCCCCGAATTACCTATTTCCCCGCCGACCTCCCGGATCCAATCCCCAGAGGATGCCGACGCGATCTACCCGTTCGCCCCGTCAACGGACCTTTACCCCGCGCCATCATCAGCATCCCGCCCACGCCAAGGCACGGTCGGCTCCGAGCAACGCTCAGTCGAAGGCACGCGGGAAACCCCCTCAACAACGAGCCACCTCGACACGCCCGGTGTCTCCCCCGAGCCCCAGGCCATGTCGCTCGCCTCGATCGACTCCGAAGGCTCCTGGTTCTCCGGCCGGCTGACCAGCAAGAAACGCAAATCCTCGGGCATCCTCGAGCAGGCCCCCGGTCTGCGCCTGCCGCGCGAAACCCCCGAGTCCGACTCGGAGCGCCAGAACCCGGAGCCCGACCACACCGCGGAGGACATGCACATCACCGACGACGACTACCTTAGCCGCCTCGCCCCGCCGCAGGCGGAGCGCAACGCGTTCAACCGGAAATCCACCGGCGAGGCCCGCCCGTCGAGCGACTGGGAAGAGGAGGAGGAAGCCCACTGGGGCAGCGTCCGCGGCCGCCAGCCGAAAGTTGTCCGCTCCGAGATGGTCGGGCGGGTCAAGAGCCGCGAGGGGCAGCTCAATGTCTTTGGCGAGGAGGGCCAGGCCGCGGTGATCGAGACTGTTGAGGCCGATGCTGATGCTGCTGAGAGCAGCGAGCATGAGAGCAGCGACGGGACGGCTGAGGCTGGCGGGCTGCAGCGTGCCACGAGTGTCAACTTGGGGCACGCGCATGCCAGGCGGATTAGCGCTGGCAGCGCGAGGCTGCTGTCGATCTCGCCAAGGTCGTCGGTGGATGCTAAGGGGGCGGTGACGCTCGCTGAGAAGAGGGAGTGAGGAAGTGGTGTTTTGGGGGGGTTGAGAGAGGGGAGTGTGAGGATTGGGGGCAGGATGGCTGGCTGATCCGAAACTGACTGACTGACCACGCTCATTTACCATTTCCTATCCCGTCTCGTCTTTTCATTTTTGACCGACTGACCCATATCCGCTCCTTTCCACTTTCCTATCACTGTTTCAACCCAACCCATCCACGAAAAAAATGTCAAAACCCCCAGAAAAGTTCATCACAGACAGTCTCTCGGATCAGCCACCACCACCATCACCCCGCATGTTTCCCTTCCCCTCTCTCATACCTGTCCCACACCAGATCACACACCCCACCCCGCCCTGCGCAATGCCCAATGTAATGAGAAATGGAAGATGAATGGAATGGAAGGAAAGGAAGGAATGGGGAATGACATGACCGCTACGAAGAAGGGCGGTTCGTTTTGTATTTGCTATGCTATGGAGATATCAGTCTTGCTTTGCGTTTGGGATTGGGGTGGGGTGGGCTTTTGCGGTGGCAGCGAGAATGCCAGTATTCAGTCGGAAGGTCTTGTTTTTTATGCGGTTGTTTTGCGTTTTTCACAGGCTGAGTTCAATCGATACCACTGGTGTTTTTTGCTATGACTTTGGGGGGGTTGTATAGGAAGGGTTATCATGATGGAGGGAGGGCAGGGATGATGCTTGTGGTCCGGACCGCTCTGGGGGAGGGAGGGATGGTTTGGGGGGTTGCGATGAGTTGCGATGAGTTGCGATGAGTTAGGGGATTGGACTCAATGGGAGGAGGAGGAATGATAGATGAATGTGTGAATATATCGTGCTTTGATGGCAGGTCTTGACACAATTGAGATGTGGTCATGTTGCCAGTGGAGCTTTGATCGACAGTCCTAACATCTAGAAGCGATCGCCGGATCTTCTGATGAGCCGGAATTAGCTATTTACCCCAATTTTATCTTCGGGATGAATCTCCCCTCGGGCCCAGAGTCGTGTCTCTGCAGGTCTATCAGGTACCTCATTCCCGCCCAAGTAATGATGTGATACAGCGCGACTGAACTCAGCCGTCAGGGCCCATCCTCCCCTCCTACTCCTCGTTCCCTGCACCCGCGACGACTCCATCCATCCTGTCCCGTCGGGGTCTACATCCGGGCATCTGCACCCCCCCGTTTCTCCCCTTCCCGGTCCTGCCCAACCCCCACAGTGCTTCCCCCAACCTCACTCGGCTTTGTAATTCCTAAGCTTACAGATCCCTTAGAAAGTAGGGACCCACGATGCCGGATTCCCGTCCCCGGCCGCGGCAACCGGCCAACCCAGTTGATCAGCAAAACAGCTGCGGCGGCGAAGCCGAGCGGCAAAGGAGGGGGAGCCGGCGGGTGTCCAGGGGTGGGTGCGAGGTAAGAGAGAAGAGGAGAGGGAGGCGGAAGGGAGAGAAAATCATTTGGCAGCCTTGTGGCAGCGCAAGTCAAGGCTGAGGGCTGTGTTGTTTTCTTTGGGATGTTGTCGTTGGTGATGTGGTCGTGTTCTGGGAGGGTCTTAGGCGACTGTTTGGTTTCAGTGGAGGAGGAAACGAAACTTTTCGTCTGCACAGTTCTCTTAGGCCCTCCGAGGGACCTCGTCTAAGGCTCAGGGTTATTCGTTCCCTGGTATGGGTAAGGTAGGTAGAGAGTAGCAAAGAAAATGCTGCCTCTCAGATGTCGAACTATTGCACCATCCAAGTCGTTTGTTGAAGACATGATTCATCCCAACGGACTTTGGTAAGCCGGTTTTGGAACAACAGCATTGTTGAGACACAGAAAATAGAAAAAAGGGGACACTCACTGGCTTCTCTCCGAGATGTCGCCGACTGGGCCTGTTGGCATGGTCTCGAGAGTTTGGTGATTGAATGGTGACATGGCTGGTCGTCTGCGTGTGGCGTCGGCGGGCGTTCCAAAGCGGCCACCCCCATCCCCATTTCCACCTATCAGCTGTCTCTCTTTCCCTTGTTCACCATGGTCTCGATGATCCAGACAGGGAGATGATGGCGTTTTACCCCGCATCTGGGCTGTTGACAGACTCGAGCATGTGCTCGACGACACAGCTTGGCGCGTTGCAGGAGCGTCAGACGAAGAAAGCCACTGACCAAGTTGACATTCTTTTTCTGTGTTCCCTCGTCCTCTTTTCTTCCTGTCAATGATGCAGGTGTCTGTTTTTGGACAATTGGTCTTCGCCATGTGGCGGGGTGGTGTTGCATGAAAGGGTCAGGGCACGGGCGCAGGCCCACCCAAGCAGACAGGGCTGCCACATGGCGCTTGAAACAGGGCAGCACAGGCCCTGCGCGGGGAGTCGGCGCACTCTCGCAATCCGTGCACCGTCGCACACACACACGACACACTTCAAACAAACCAGACTCGAGACACCAAAACACCGCAATCCCAGCCCAGCACTGCCGACATATGGACGCAAATAACTGCCGTTCCGAGGAGATTCGCAGCTCGGGTCGATCGCATCTCGAGACGTTGCAATGGCAATCACAGCCATCAGGGCACATGCCAGCAGCGAGCATTCAGCTCGGCCAGCGCCCGACAGCGCCCTCCATGTCCTCCCATGGCCCCCCCTGCGAGTCGGCGATCATTAGCGATGGCTTGCGGGGAACGGCCTGACGCTGGCGATTCTGACAGCTGCCAAGCCGGGGCTAACACGGGCCTGGGGGGTTCTGGAGCAGCTTTGCCCCCAAGCTGCGGCTAGTGGAGAGGCGATCCACCTTGACCACTTCCCGACACTACCCAGGGATCGGGGACAGCAAGGGACTGGACTGACAGGCCCGTCGCCCCCTCGGGCTCCTTTTCCCTGCGAGCACGGACCGTGACCGATGGCCAGGTCGCAGAGCTTGTGACAAGCCCTTCGCCAATCTTCCCAGAAGGGGGCATCGCGGACATGAGGGCAGGTCCTTGAGAACAGGTCCTGTGGTGGTGGTTAGGGGGTGGCGACGGCTGTTTTGCTGCTCGAACTCGGCCCCCCTGCCGGTTGGCTGTGCGCTGCTGCTTGATGACAGGTCGTGGATCGAGTCCAGGACTTCAGCGACACCCCGGCAGCACCATTCATGGGCCTTCTCGCCAGCGACGCCCATCCCGCTGCCACTGCCGCCGTCCGAACCGACGCGCGCCCTGCCGAAGCCACAATCCACCAACAAACGTGGCCGCCCGGGCTGGCTCGACGGGAACACAGAAAGACGGATCAGATACCGAACGCAGGACCCGGTTGCTTGACTGAACGATGCTGTCCCCGGCTGTTTCGCGAGGGTTTCCCCAGGGCTGCCTGCTCGTGTGCTTGCCCCCTTTGGGCAAGTTTTGCAGCCAGACAAGGCATACCCCTGACAAGCGTCGCCGTGCCACTTCTGCTTTCACATGGCGGGGAACTCTTCCATCCATCTCGGCCACTCATGCGCCTGCTGGACGCCTGCATGGCCCACACCAGACAAGACGGACCGACAATGGGCCAAGCACATTGAGGAAGGCAGGCCGACTTCTCAATTTCCATGTGCCAAAGTCCTCGACTCCTCTCGGGTCTGTCCCTCGCCCTCCACCACCCCATCTGTCAAAAAACTGCCGCCATCCCAGACAGGCAGCGCCCCATCACCCCAGATCCTGGAGGCCATGCATGCCGCGCCGGATGGTGGCCCTTCCCCCTGAGCACGTCTGGGGGTCCGAAGCCAGGGAGTTATACATAGCCCCGAGTCGTCCCACCCGCGCGTCGCCTGGCCGCCGCTGACAGGTCGTTTCCCTTCGGTTTTCTCCGCCCCGTCTCTCGCCGTCTCGCGTCGACCTCTCCGCGTTCCGATCAGACGACGACCCCCGCTGCCGCCGCCGCCGCCGGACACGGCCGAGTACGCCACTGCCCGCAGACGGTGGCCCTACTAGCACCATGCGGTCGTTCAAGCTCTTCTCTGCCGTCTTCGGCCTGTCTCTCGCCGCCATCTGCCATGCCGCCTCCGCAGAGCCGATGTCCTTCCAGGAGGGCGTCGCGGCCCTGCCCGATTGCGGTGTACGTGTTGTGCTGTGCCATGCCCATCCGGGGGATACCGAGACTGATGTGCGCCACAGCGGATTTGTCTGGGCACCGCCATGGCCAACTCGTCCTGCACGCCCGCCGACGCGGCGTGTTTATGCACCGACAAGACCTTCAACGACCTCGCGACGGAGTGTATCCACGCGTCGTGCTCCGTCAGGGAGACGCTCACCTCAAAAAAGATCACCAGCCTCATGTGCGGCATCACGCCGAGCAGAGATAACAGCTTGATTCCGCTGTACTCGGTGTTTATCGGCCTGGCGGTGGTGGCCGTCATCCTGCGCTTGATGGCTCGTGCCGTTATGCAGGCTTACTTTTGGTGGGATGACTTGGCCAACATGTTTGCATTTGTTCGTCTCCCGTCATTCTCGTCGTGACTCTGTTGCCCTCCCAATACTAACGAAACTCTAGATTGGCTGTGCGGTGTTCACCGGCGTCACCATTACCTGTAAGCCCTCCCCATCCCACGACTGCGAGGGACTCGATGACTAACACGTCCCCTCCTAGCCATCGAACACGGCCAGTCAACCGACATTTGGTTCGTCCCCTTTGACGACATTACTTTTGTTCTCAGGGTAAGCCCTTCTCCACCGCACTCACATCATCGACGCCTCAACCCTCCTCCCATCGTCAACCGCTCCACCCCCTCCCATCCTCACCCCCCACTAACCTCCCTCCAGCTATTCTTCGGCCAAATGCTGCTCTACACAACGACGCACTTCTTCGTGCGCGCCTCCATCATATTTTTCTACATGCGCATCTTCTCGCCCCGCGCCGACAACAAGATCGGCCGCATCCTGCTCTTCACCATGATCTTCAACATCGTGTACAACTTCAGCTTCCTGATCGCCGTCATCCTGCAGTGCAGTCCCGTCTCGCACTTTTGGACGCAGTGGGAGGGTCTGGGGGGCGGGAAGTGTGGGAACGCGAGTGTGCTTGTGTGGGTGTCGGCCGCGACGGGGGTCCTGTTTGATTTGTGGTTGATGGCGCTGCCGTTTCCGCAGCTGTTTGCGTTGAATTTGAGTTGGAAGAAGAAGGTGATGGGCGGGATCATGTTTTTTGTGGGTGCCGCGGTGATTATTATTGATTTGGTGCGGTTTAAGACGATTAGTGCGTTTAGTCACTCGTCGAACCCGACTGGTACGTCCTCTTCCCCCTTGGAATATGGCTTGATATCAGACTGACATCCCGCTGCAGCCGCCATCGCACAACTCTGCCTCTGGTCCGGCATAGAGCTCGACGTCGGCGTCATCTGCCCCTGTCTGCCGTCCTTCCGGCTACTACTGCGGCACTTGATGCCTGGTGTGATGGGCGGGTCGTCCGCCCACCGCGACGGCGATCCCATCTCCATGTCGGCTTCGGGGTTAGGCGGCGGGAGCGCCATGCGCAAGAGCATGAACGGGGGGATGGAGCTAAGGAGTGGGAATGGGCGGATCGTGGTGGAGAATACGATTGCTATCAAGTATGGCAATACGGATGATTCTGTTGATGGGAGGAGCTGTGCGAGTGTGGCTGGGTTGGTGGAGAATAGGGGGTCAAGTGAGGGAGAGGAGGGCGGGAGGGGGGATGGGAGGAAGAGGAGTAAGTAGGAGAGTTATCTATTTATTTATTATTATTTATGAGGAACGGTAATCATGACTTGATTCCAATCCAACCCGACTTGTGTTCTTGCTCATCCTTATCGCCCGCTGCTCGTCACTCATCCACAATTCTTGGGCACATACTCTCCACCCCACCTTCCCCCTCCGCACCTGTTCATTCATCCTCAAACCCTGGATAATCCCACAACCCCCCGCCTTCCTCCTC
>FTEL01011052.1_pt1 | contig 14548 bp, 15 predicted proteins | sample 1658911 | NCBI WGS metagenome assembly FTEL01 (sample SAMEA3914869, study PRJEB12502) | metagenome | biome: forest; material: soil | place: USA | collected 2012-03-12 | depth 0.1 m
CGGAGAGCAGTTCCGTTAACCGATTCACCAGAATGCGGAGTGCATGGGCCAGAAGGGGCCGCAGGCACCGACCCGACGGGCCCAGAGAAAGATATTTATCCTCCATGGCTCCCCTGAGAACCCCTTCGGGAGGAATGCTTGTCTCTCTCGGCCCAGCCTGATTTTCGGGACTTCCCTGTGAGCTTTGGCTGCATTGGAACCATGAAGCTTCTCAGCCGCATCGGGGCAACCGCCCTCGGGGCGTCGTTGTGTAAGTTGTGGAGGTGCCATGTGGTCTCGAGGAGCCATTGAGCGATGCTGACCCATCCAAGGCCTGCAACAAGGTGCCGCGCAAATGACGGCCGGATCCTACACCGACGCCAGCACCGGCATCAAGCTCAAGACGTGGGATGCTACCGACGGGGGCGCTTACAGCTTCGGCTTGGCCCTGCCCGCGGATGCCCTGACCAAGGATGCCACCGAGTACATCGGTCTCCTGGTAGGTCGAGAAATTGTCCACGACGATGACGCCTTGCTCACGCTGCCATAGCGCTGCTCCATCGCAAATGCCACCTCGCCCGGGTACTGCGGTCTCTCCCACGGCCAGTCCGGCCAGATGACCCAGGCGCTGCTGCTCATGGCATGGGCTTACGACAACACCGTCTACACGTCGTTCCGCTACGCCACGGGCTACACCCTTCCGGGCCTCTACAAGGGCAACGCCAAGTTGACGCAGATCTCGTCCAAAGTCACGGCTACCGGCTTTGAGCTGCTCTACCGCTGCGAGAACTGCTTTGCCTGGAACCAGGACGGCACCGACGCGAGCGTCTCGACCAGCCAGGGCAACCTGATTCTCGGCCATGCCGCCGCCAAGCAGGGTCTGGTGGGCCCTACCTGCCCGGACACAGCCACCTTTGGCTTCCACGATAACGGCTTCGGCCAGTGGGGAGCACCGCTCGACGGCGCGGCACAGGCGGACTACGCGACCTGGGCTGCCTTGGCCAAGACCAACCCGACGACGACCTGCGATGGGTAAGTCAAAAAGATTCTTTCCAGGGTGCCTTGGTTGCGGTTTCTGACAGTGAAACCCTTCATAGCACCACCGGCCCCGAGGTGAAGTGCTCGGCCGCTCCCGATAAGACATACGACTACATTGTCGTTGGCGGTGGCGCGGGTGGTATTCCCGTGGCGGACAAGCTCAGCCAGGCCGGCCACAAGGTCCTCCTCATTGAGAAGGGACCCCCCTCGACCGGCAGGTGGAACGGAACCATGAAGCCCAACTGGCTCCAGGGCACTGACCTCACCCGCTTCGACGTCCCCGGCCTGTGCAACCAGATCTGGGTCGACTCCGCCGGCATTGCCTGCACTGACACCGACCAGATGGCCGGCTGCGTCTTGGGTGGTGGAACGGCTGTCAATGCTGGTCTGTGGTGGAAGGTGAGTTGCCGTCTTGTACAGTCTGGATGCAGGACTGAATTAACCCACGTGCCTAGCCCAACCCCGCGGACTGGGACTACAACTTCCCCGCCGGCTGGAAGTCTAAGGATCTCGCCGCTGCCACCAAGCGCGTGTTTGACCGCATTCCGGGGAGCTGGCACCCTTCCCAGGATGGTAAGCTCTATCGTCAGGAAGGATTCGACGTCCTCGCCAGCGGCCTCGCCAAATCGGGCTGGGAATTCGTCGTTGCCACCGATGCGCCCACCAAGAAGAACCACACCTATGCCCACACCCACTTCATGTTTGCTGGCGGCGAGCGCAACGGCCCGCTGGCAACGTACCTTGTCTCGGCGGCTGGGCGCAGCAACTTTGACCTGTGGACCAACACTGCTGTGCGGAGGGCTGTTCGGACCGGCAGCACGGTCACCGGTGTTGAGCTGGAGTGCCTGAGCAACGGTGGTTTCTCTGGAACCATCAAGCTGAACCCCAAGGGCGGTGTCATTTTCTCGGCCGGTGCTTTCGGCTCGGCCAAGCTCCTTCTCAGAAGTAAGTTATCCCTGTATCAGAAACCGAAGTTTGAGTATTGACCAGAGCAACAGGCGGTATTGGTCCGGATGATCAGCTCCAAGTTGTCGCGGGCTCCAAGGACGGTGCGACGTTCGCTGCCAAGGCCGACTGGATCAACCTCCCGGTCGGCTACAACCTGATGGACCATCTCAATACCGATCTCATCCTCACGCACCCCGACGTCGTCTTCTACGACTTCTACGAGGCGTGGACCACCCCCATTCAGACTGATGAGGATGCGTACCTCAAGAGCCGGACCGGCATTCTTACCCAGTCTGCGCCGAACATTGGCCCGATGGTACACAATTTCTCTGAATACGATTGCCAGGGCACCCACTAACCGCACATGCAGATCTGGGATGAGGTTACCCCCTCAGACGGCATCGTCCGCCAGTTCCAGTGGACCGCCCGTGTTGAGGGTGATTCCCGCATCACCAACTCGAGCAGTAAGTCGTCAACCCCCATATGTTCGATCTCACAAGGCTAACCGTTGCCCCTCTAGACGCCATGACTCTCAGCCAGTACCTCGGCCGTGGTGTCGTCTCGCGCGGCCGCATGACCATCACCTCGGGCCTCGCCACCGCCGTCACGGAGCACCCCTACCTGCACAACGCGGGCGACTTGGAGGCTGTCATCCAGGGCATCAAGAACGTGCAAAACGCGCTCAGTGTGATCCCCAACCTCACCTGGGTCCTGCCCCCGCCCTCGGGAACCGTCGAGAACTACGTCAATGGCGTAAGTCAAACCACCCTCTTCACCTTTCGTAGACGGCTCAACTGATTATGTAACCAGCTCCTCGTCTCCCCCTCGAACCGCCGCTCCAACCACTGGATGGGTACCGCCAAGCTCGGCACCGACGACGGCCGCAAGGGCGGCTCGGCCGTGGTGGACCTGAACACCAAGGTGTACGGCACCGACAACCTGTTTGTGGTGGACGCGTCCATCTTCCCCGGTATGACGACCGGCAACCCGTCGTCGATGATCGTGGTGGCGGCGGAACAGGCCGCGGCGAGGATTCTCGCTTCGCGGACCTGAGGGTTTGGGACTTTTAAGTTCTGGACTGACGAGAGGGTTGGTCCTGGCCGTGATTACGGCCGTGCTGTAGGGTCTGGGGCTCTGCTCCGGTATTAGCTTGACCCCTAAACTAGGGGCGATGCAATGTAACATTTTTTGGCGCCTTCTTCACACAACCACGGCAATGTGACAAACCACAAGACTAAGACCTCCGAGAGAGGACAATCTTTTTGAGCTACCACCCTACAATATTTTCCCGGGTACTGTGCTTTGTAGCCTTCTCCTCACAGGTCATTCGCATTCACCTCCTCCGAAGAAGCCACCACCAGCGAAGCGGTCAGACTAACATCATTCCGCAACAAAACCTGCGCAGCAGCCTTCTGCTCGCGCGCACCAGCCTCAATAGCCCTCTTCGCCGACTCCCCAATGCCATCCACACCATACTTTCGAATCTCGCCCTCAATCATCCGCGACTCCGCCTCCGCCCGGCGTGCACGCTCTCGCAGAGTCCGCAGAATCTCCTGCTGCTTGCTGTTGACCAGCTCCGCGACCTTCGCCGCCGCATTGTCCGTGTACGCGGCCAGCTCAGCCTGCAGCGCCGGCATCGGGTCGTTGGCCGCCGTGCCCTTGGACAGCTTGTAGCACAGGTCGACACCGCCGCGGATGTGGTCGCGGTGGACGATGGAGTACATCTGTGCGATGTCTTGCAGCAGGGAGAAGTAGGCCTTGAGCTGCAGCGTGGAGGTGTAGATGGTTTGTTTGGCGATGTCGTCGACGCGGAGGACGCCTGACCGAGTGGCGCGAAGGGCTGCTTTGTTCATCTCTCGCTCGAAGGTCGCCGCGCGCGGCATGACGATGTGCTCGATTACGGTGTGCAGCATGATGAAGAAGTGTTCGAGCTTTTGGACCTCGACGATCAGGTCCACCAGCACGAGGATGCAGTCGCGCAGGACCTTTTTGATCTCCTCGAGCGTCTTGCCCGTGGACTGGAGCCTTTTGAGCTTGCTCTGGATGTTGGACATGGCCTTGGCGGTCTTTTCTTGCTTTTCGACGGCGCCCTCGTACGCCTTTTCGGCGTTGTCCAGCGAGGCCTGCGCGATCTGCACGCCCTGCATGGCTGTGTCGAGCTGGGCGCGCTGCGCGGACAGGTCGGGCGCCGGGATCTTGACGGTGCCGAAGGGTGATGGGAGGCTCGTGGAGCCCATGGCTTTGGCGGCGGCTGCGAGCTCCAGGATGTCGTCGCGCGCCGTTTTGGTCTGGGTCTTCCATGCCTTGGTGACAGAGTCCTCAGGCTCGGTCTTGGCCGTCATCTGGGTCTGCTTCTGGAGGTGCGTCTGCAGTTCGGTGGCCACCTTGATGAGGGCGTCGTATGCGGCCAGCAGCTTCTTGTTTGGTGCTGTGTTGGTCACGTCGATGTTGGTCTTCTGCCCCTTTAGGGTGCCCAGGATGTAGGCCAGCCCCTGAGGAACGTCGGCATCGGCGTTGGCATCCGTGCTCGTCTTTGCGGTGGTTTCCTTGAACTTGTCCCAGTTGATCTTGCCCGTGTCACCGCCCAGGTACTCCCAGAAGTGGTTGATAAAATCTAGGATGGCTGCTGCAGTTGCGTAAGCCGGGTCGTCGAACTTGGCCTGGGGCTGGGAGCCGGAGGTCGAGGCCGTACCAGCCTGTCCGGTCCTGTTGTTGGCAGCGCCGCCAGCCAACATGCCGGCCGCAGCCAGGGGGTTGGTCTTTGCCATGACGGCACCACCGATTAGCGAGGGTATGGCCTGCGCGAAGCTCGTGACGGCCGACTGGAGCACCGACGCCCAGGGCCCCGGGACCTTGTCGATCATGGTGTCAAGATTCTTCTGCTGCTTGTCGACGTTGTTGGCCGCCCGAGTGACGCGCTTTTTGGCATCCTCAAAGGCCTCGGTGGCGTGTGTCTCCTCAATCTTGGTTACGGCTTCGTCGATCTTGGTCCTCTCGGCGGTGATGGCCGTGTGGCCGGCTTGGTTCTCCGTGGCTACATGCAGCTCGTTGATCATCTGTCCCCACTTGTTGAATGCCATGCGCATCTCAGACGAGAGTCTCGCGCACGTTTTCGCGTCGTTGGAGAAGTCATCGAGGGCGTCCTTGAAGTCTTCGTAAGCGTCTGGGTTGGCAGTGCTGGGCCCCAGCCGCTGGAAGACCATGGGAATTCTCTCGTCGCAGATGCGCCTGCTCGTAATCTGCAGGGCGTCCATGTTCGCGCCGGCAATCGTGAAGGCGTTTCTGCCTCCGTTGTGGCACACTGTTGAGGAGACGTTAGGAAAGAAACCAAATGTCAGATAAAGCGACATGTACGCACCATCAACGAGGCATGACCTGAGTGTTGGGTTGGGCACATTGGTCAGGAACTTGAAGCCGTCTTCGGGCTTGGACTCGGACAAGGAGATCTTCTCGGCTGTCGGGTTCGCAGCCGCCAGCCAGCAGGAGCCCATGAGCGACAGGGCCGTGGGAGCAGCGCTCAAGAGCTCTCCCCAGTTGTACTGGAAGAGTGTGGTGCCCTTCAGTTCCTCAACGAACTTGTTGGACATCTTGGCGCCATACTGCTGACGGATGGTAGCTGCCTGTGCCTGGCTAATGTGCTGGAGAGCGCTGGAGGCCATTGCGACGCGGTCTGCGAGGTCTCCGGTCAAGGGGATACTAGAATGTCTGGTCTCTTGAAAGCTTGCGTTCGTGTAATCAACACGTCTCACCAACAGTTGGGCAAAAGGTCTTCTTCATATGCTCGAGCATGTCCATCTATCTCCAGTCGCAGCTGTCAACTTTCCCCGCCTCCATTTCCGTCACCGCGTGACATTTTTCTCCTCTTGTCTTTGCCTTCTAATCGCGGCATTTTCGGCTAACTACGAGAGAATTAGTACCGCATAATAACTCGCAACCAAATGGCAAGTGGCTGGCTGAGTCTCCGCTTTAGAGGACGCGCGGAGAGCCTGTGATGGACCGGTCAAAGGTGATCCGCCCATTCGATAGGTAGACATCGCATCTGGAGCGAGTCCTAACCCATCATGTCGTCTGCAGACCCTCCAATTCCAAGTTTTCGCTCATCGCGGTGTCAACATCCCATCGATGCCTGACCTTACAAGGGGCCTCGCGATGGCTCTGATCGTCTGGACTTCCAGCATCAGCACCCAATATGAAGGCAGAAACAAGCTCTTCCAGGCATACATTTGAGACATATCCACTGTCCCCGCAAGCGGTGTGAGCCGCCGGATGCGACGGGCGAATAGGAAGCCTTCGGCGAGTGATCGGCGATGCCGTCAGTGTCGAGCCGGCCCGCCCCGCGGCCCGCAAGCTGAACCAGCGGCTGACAGTGATCGCCGTGCAGTTTCCCAAAGCTAGACGACATGCAGCACCACTCTCCCCATTGCACCATGCACGGAGACCGACGTGATGGGGCAACATCGAGAAGCAGCCGTCTCCAAGCTTGGCTCCAGGCCGAGAGAGCAGGGGCTTGGCGACATCCTGTGTTCAGTCGGCTCGGCTGTGTTCAGTCGGCTCGGAGGTACCAAGGTACACATGGTGAGACCTTCGCAATAGCTGGCAGCCGGGTACGAATGTACCTGTCTATGGCGTGTTCCAACTCTGGGTATGTATAATATAAAGACTGCTCTCGCATGTCTGTCCATTCCTGACTCCAACGGCTAACCGCTTGATGTCACTACCTATTTGGTATCCACAGAAAATCACACTCAAAACCAAATTTCCTCATTCTGGCCATGGCTGAAATTGCCCATTTCGTCCTGGACACGGTCCTGACCGTGGGTGAAAGCGTCATCAAGGTGGCCGCGCCCGCAATCACCAAGGCCATCGATGAAAGCGGTGATTTGATCTCCAGTGGCACTCTGGACTTGGCCAAGGCACTCGATCTCAGCGGCGCCTTTATCCCCAGCAACCCTCTCGCGTTCGCCCCGGCTCTGGCGCTGGCCAAATCTCTCACCTCAGTCATCGCTGGAGACGACCAAAAGGAAGTCATTGACGCAATCGGTGAGGAAGCACTTCCGCGTTGTCATTCGTGTCACCGCTGAAGAGATGTTGGATGTTCTTGCTGACCAGCCCAACTGCTACGACTAGACCGGTTGGACAAACAGGTCGCCCCTTTTACGAAGCGGGCCGAGGATGTCTTACAGCAACTCGACGCCGCCATCAAAACCGGCGAGCAGCTCGAGCGTGAGACGCACGAAAAAGTCCGCGGGGCCGCCACCTCCGCCTACCAGGCGCTCGACGAAGCCGTTGCCGGTCTCCTCGCCATCCAACGGGGCACAGCTCGCCTTCAACGGGTCGACCCAAGCATTATCAGCAAGCTCGACGTGGCCGTAGAGCGCTTCAGCGACCTGCACAAGGTCGGTGACACCAACGCGTGGAAACTCGGCAAGGATGCCGCGGCGCTCATCTCGTTCAGCGACAACACCAAGACCTTCACCGGCACGCTGCAGGAGGAGAGGCAGAAGCTAAAGCGGCAGCTCAAGGAGCACGCCGACGGCAGAGGACGGCACAAGGAGCAGCTGAACGTTCTCAAGAGGGACGAAGGGACCATAAAGAGCAGGAGGAGCAAAGCTGTGGATGAGTCGGAAAACGGGTGGAACCAGGTGGCCTTCTTCTTCAAACCGTCGGCCAGAGACAACCTCAAGACCATCATCTCGGACGCCGATGACAGCCTACGCAAGAACAGCGCCTCGCAGAGAGAGGTCAACAACAAGATCCGGGTGCTGTACCTGCTCGACACGCTGATCGGGTGGGCCATGAGGGCGCTGGACGTCGTGACGGCGACGGTGGCGCGCATCGCGCAGGACTTCCAGGCCAAGTTCCAGCGCATCACCTCGGCGCAGCAGACCTCGGACCGCCTGTTTGAGGGGCTGCTGGGCATGTCCAACGCGATCCGGGACACCGAGTTTCGGACCTCGCGGGACAACTCGCTCCGCGTCGTGCTGGATGTGCTGCGCCGCTACCATGGGCTGCGGGTGGACCATGCCTCGCTTGAGATTCCGGGCATTGAGGAGCGCCGGATTCACCGCGCCATTTGCGAGGGCTTGGGAGAGGCTGGGGTGAGGCGGTTGCTGGAACCGCCGGCACCCGTCGAGGGGGATGATGCCATCAATGACATGTAGGCCAGGGTTTGGCGTTTAGTTAGGCGCCTAGTTAATGGGAGATCACGCAATCTCTGGTCGAGGAGGTCACGGGAGGTCTCATCGGTGATGTTTGGGGTAGAGTTTGGAAGGAAGAAATCAGAAGAATTACCCCAAGAGATAGATCCTCAGCCGGTATTCCCAACAGAATGGTTCACTCCTGCGCGATTGGCTCCGGCCAGGCTCCGGCCGCTTTAATCGGGCTGTGTGAGCTAGGGGTGAGATATATTTGGCCCAATATGAAGTGGCAAGCCAGCCCCGCCTCTCTTTCCGCATGACTTCTTCTCTTCACCCCGCAAAGGTCAACTGACAGCCTTCTCACTGTATCTCGCTCCCTTTATGCCAACTCCCCTCCGCCATGGCCACATCTGACCCCCACCCCGATTTGACAACGACAGAGCGGAACCGCCTCCTCCGAACCACTGCCGATGCTCGACGACTGTGCTGGGCCCTCAACGGCCCTCTGAGCACTTCGCTCCGGGTCATGGCCGAACAGTTCTACAACCCGGACGTGCTTCTCGAGCCCTACGTCCGCGCAGGGTCCCAGATTAACGACCTCTACGCTGGAGGATTCCATCCCATCTCGCAGGCGCCGCTCACCGACTCCAGAATCGCGTCCGCCACGGTCAGCGTCGACTACCTGGACAGGTGGGAGGATGAGTGGGTCGAGATGCACAGCGAGTGCTGGGATGGGCCGGAGGAAGACGGGCAGCCCGACCCGGAGAGCGTCCGTTACGGCACGGTTCCCGGCGAGGAGCCCGAGTACGAGGGTTTCTCGGGGCGCGAGCACCTTCTGATGTGCTGCGGAACCGACCGGCCGCTCAACAAGGCGGCCACGCTGGAGGTGCGAGCCAAGGGCGAGTTTCTGACTGTCCACGATTTCGTGTCGGCGGTGCACCCCTGGCTAATGGGGTTGCGCGAGGACATCTTGGCTGCCGCAGGGGTCCTGGAAAAAAAGCCCTTGCCGGCGGATTCGGAGCTGATGGTTTATCACCCGGGGCCGGGGTCTTTAATGATAGTAGTTGGAGAGGAGGAGTGGAAAAGATCCATGAGGAAGCACCTGCAGCACGACCGCTTGGCAGCCATGAAGCCTTATCAGCTCTTCATGCCGGTTGGCGAAGGATCTGGCAACGTTCCTGTTTGGGGCTGTACCGCGGCTTATGCCGACGCTGCCTAACACTTCCTGTCTCTGCACACCCACGCACCGCAAGGCACCTAGATACAGATACAGGCCTCCAAAGTACGACACTCCATCCAGCGATCGGGAGCTCGGCGCCCTCACCCGCTGCTCACTAACACGTACTTAAAGGTAACCAAGAGACCCAACACCATACTCCTCTTCACGACGAGCTAACGAACCTGGCTTTGGCTGCCTGGTCCGCGGCGTCCACCTCAGCCTCATCTCCCCGTGCTGCGAACTCCCAATCCCGGTACACCATCCCTGCGCCGCAACTCTTGAACCGTGGCCGCGAAACGTCCTGAATAAAGTCCGTGATGTAATTCTTCCATTTGACATCGTTTGGCGACCGGCACCCGCCCAGGCAATGCCATCGCGTGACGCTGATGACCCACCCTTTGGGGGCGCTGCCGCTTCCATCAGGGGGCTGCCACCGGACGTCGACGCGGTAATCGGTGAAGCAATAGCGACACGACTGGAGCGTACCAGTGACGGGGACAAACAAGTCGGCGGACCCCGGCTCGCGTTCGAGCTCACGGAGAGAAGACCGACCAAGCCCCCTCAGCGATTTCCTAAGTATACCCACGTGGTGACACACTATTCCGTCTGTCTCGCCGTACGCGTCGTCGAGGTGCTCGCGGAGAGGCCGCACGCGGCCTTGATTCTGATACACCTGAACGCTTGCCCGGAGATATAACTCATCTCCGATGATCCGTGCAGTGGACGATTGTGCCAGCATAACACCATCGGCCGGTGGGTAGTCGGCGTGCGTCCCGTTGTGGTTGAGTGTCTCCAGCGGAGGGCCGTGCAGGTCACCGTAAATATGGCGGTTCATGACCACCCTTGCAAGGGAGAAGGTCAGACAATATGAGTGGTGGGGTGGTCGTGGGAATTGGGAGTATTGTGCCCATTTCCGGCAGGATTTGTCGTAATGCACAGTGCCCTGTGGATGGCGATGCTTCACACGGCTCCAAGTGTGCAAGTTGTTGCACCGAAAGCACCAATAGAGGCGAGGGGTGTCTTTTTCGAGCCATCCAAGAAGAGTTTGCCTTGCGTTCTCGGTCAGACGAGGCGGCGAGGGCATGAATGCGTAGAAGCGGCGGCATGTCAAACCGAATGCGACCACAGACTCCGGAGGAAGGTGAGAAAGGATGAGAGAAATGATCTCGGCCGGAAAGGAGACTGCAATGCTCTGCGGCGGCAGAGTCTGGGTGGTGGAAACGTCCCGCAGGACGGAGATAGCATGGCTCTTTGGCGGCGGAGTCTTGGTGGTAGAAAGGTCTGGGGTAGCAGAGACATCATGGCTCTCCGATGGCGGTGTCTTGGGCGTGAAAACCCGGCGTGCCGCGAGACGTACTTCCCGCAGAAGAAAATGCAAAAGGTGCCCAGCCCTGGAAAACATGGCTGGAGTAGAAGGATTGGAATAATGAAGACTAGCAAGATGGGAAAAGAGAAAGGAAAGGCGAAGGGACAAGACAAGTGAAGCCCCGAGGCCATGAAAGTGTGAAGGTTGAGGTTTTCTTTTCTTTTCTTTTTTTCTTTGCAAGAAGCACCTATTAGTGGTAGTTAATACGTCATACCATCGTCTTCTCTACTTGGCAAACAGCACTCAAGGTTCAAGTTGTCAACCATCAGCCAACCGCTATCAAGAGAGAACGAAGTATCTATTGCCTAGCCTCAAAGACTTAATTCACACGGAGTTCAATCACCCCAGTACCTAAGTAAAGTCGAGCCACGACAGAAGCTGAAATCGAAGATTCTTATTCTTACCGCAATTCTGGTAAACCAACCCGGCAGAGCGTGTTTTGAGACCCGGTTCTCAGGAAGGTACGGTACTTTGTCTTTCATGCCACTCGCTCTTTGACGCACACTCTCCGTCATTTTCTCCACCGCACCTTGCTAAAAGGTCGCCCTGGCAACCGCCGTTCCTCCGCTGTTCATTTGCTACCCCTGAAAAAGGAGCAAAGACACAGACCCGAAATCCTCTGTTAGTTATTTGTGTTGCCGGTGGTGGACACCCTGCTCTACAGCCAGCCATCCCCGAGGAACCTACGAATCTCACCATAAATTCACAATTCGGCCTTCATATTCTTCATTCCTCTGCTGCTCCTTCGCCTTCTTTACTTGAGGCATCTTCAAAAACGGTTAATACAATCAGGTGTAACTGATGTGCCGATTCTCTCAGCTTTGGGGCGACATGGAAGTATTAAAGGCAGGGAAGCGTAGGCTCAATCAGCATTGAATCTAATAAGAGATCACTCAACAGAGTCAGGTCCACAATAAAAAGTATCAGTTCAAAGCGTTTCGCGTGTCCCCTCAGGCAAGGACCGCTTTCACCTGTCTATCCATTCATCTTTTTCTTGCACAAAGTGGAGAAACGTATATTGTTTTGGTGCTCGCTCGCCACGTCTCTGACCTGCTCGAAACCACCCGTGAGCTATGTCCTTTGCTACCCCTGTGTTCTTGGCAGCTTAAAGGCTCTCATTGGCTTTGTGGGCCCGAAGCAACTTCTCATCATTATTATTGAGGCTATTGCCGTTTGAATCTTAGGCCACGATCCTGGCGCGATTCGTCGAATTCTGCGTGTGAAAGCCGGGCCTCGCCGTGTGGGTGGAACCGCGGTTCTTCTAGGAGATGATGCATGTTTGCCCCGTAGGTTATTTGCCGAGTGTTTTCAGCCCCTGGAACGACCCTAACGGTTTCTAGTGAAGAAACCCGCGAAAAGATCGTCTGGACCCACGCACCCAAGGGCCCAAAGGTGCGGTTAAACTAAAGCGGGAGATCTACGCGAGTGGGGTAACTTGAAGAACTGGAGATGGGATGATATTTAGACTGGCATCCCCCTGGTCGGGAACCAAACATTGCCACCAAGGCCCAGAACCCTCATGAAAGCAACACGCCCGGCTAGCTGCGTCCTTGCCCCTTGGAAGTGTCGGCGGTCTCTGCTCTGCTTCTTTGGGTGAGGCGCTCCGACTCCCTCCTCGGGCTTGACTCCGAAAGCAGGAAAGGGGGCTGGGAGAGGATTCCGCTATCTTTAAAGAATTATAACAATCTTCCATTTTTTATTCCATGCCGGTAGATTCCATTTCGTCGTCAGACAAATCAATCTTACCAACCTCTTTGAGCTTTGAACGAGCATGTCCCCTGCCGGCCAACCCCAACTTCCTACCGTCCGGTCCCCCTTGCCCCGAGCAAGGGGCTTGCGATCGGAGTCCCGCCCCCCTTCTTCTCAAAAAGGGACTGTATTCCCGCCATGTCGCACTCTCCTGACCTTCCTTGGCCTCTCGCGTCGCATGTCGGGTCGAGGCGGTGCAAAGTTACCCTCGACTCACCGGTTCCAGAACGGAGAGCCCAGCAGCCATGGCATCCCTAACCCGCAGATCCACGTACGAAGACAAGGGGCTAAAACTCCAAGTCGTCTGTTGGCTGATGGTTGCCTTGTCGTCCATATTCCTCGGTCTCCGGTTGTTTTGCAAGTTCAAAACACACCGAGGCCTGTGGTGGGATGATCATGTCTTGACCGTGTCCTGGGTATGTCACACCCCTTCCTCGCTGTCCACTCCTACGCAGGCAGCTAACAACGAGCCCACCACAAGGTCTTCCTCATCATCTCCGTTGGTGCCGACAGCGCGATGGTCCCCCTCGGCGTCGGCAAGCACCTGGTCGACGTCGACCCTGCCAACCTCACACAGATCGGCCTCCTTAGCAACGTTGCGTCCACCTTCTCGATACTCGCCGCCGTGTTGAGCAAGACGTCGTTCGCTGTCACTCTCCTCCGAATTACCACAAGCTACACCAAAATGTTCGTTTGGTTCGTCATCGCCATCATGAATATTGCCATGTGGCTGGACGCGCTCTTCACCTGGGTCAAATGCAATCCAGTCCGCAAAACTTGGGATCCATCGATCCCCGGAACCTGCTGGGACACCCACGCCATGATAGTGTATTCCGTGTTCGCAGCTGGTAAATAACTCCTCCAGTGTCATGCCGTTGAGAACGCGGAGATGAGCAAGGTTGCTGATCGTCTCGCTTGCCAGGTATTTCGGCGGCAATGGACGCCACGCTTGCCTTGTTACCTTGGAAGGTTATTTGGACCTTACAAATGAAGACGCGGGAGAAACTTGGTATCGCATTTGCGATGAGCATGGGTATCTTGTAAGAGAGTCCGTTCGAGCTTCCGGTCCCCATCTTTCCGCTGATGTCTTGAAGTGCGGCAGCAACCGCCGTGGTGAAGTGCACAAAGATTCCACCGCTCGCAGGTGATAACTTTACGTGTAAGTCGCAGTCTTGCAGCAAATCGAGGCTTGTCTGTCCTGTGTCGTATGTTTAAGCCTGCTGACACGAGTTGCGTACAGATGTCGCTGCCGACATATCAATCTGGGGAGCGGTTGAGATTGCCACGACCATCATGGCCGCATGCATTCCCGTCCTCCGCGTTCTCCTTCAGTACGTTAAATCCTCCGCCAAACAATATCACACCACCTACGAGCCTGGCGACGGCTCTCATCTCAAGGGGACGAGAGGCAACACGACGACTGTGACGGGCCCCGAGGCCCGGTCTACGGGACACCGCCCTGGAGAGGACGACGACACTGGCAGCGACAAGAGCATCCTTGAGCGGTCAATTGGACTTGGTACCCAGATCGTCCAAACAACCGAGTTTGCCGTGCAATTCCATGGCGAGGGCAGAGGGAAACCGAACGAGGACTCGGACAGTATGGGTGGCTATGAGCTTGCCAACAGGGCGGAGATTGCTTGATGAGCCTCGTATGGTGCACGAGACGGCCGGAAGCTTTCCTCACGTTCACACCCGGAGGTCCACTCAATGACCGAGCCTAGATTCAAGATGAAGTAAATCCCAAACAGATTGCAATCCGAACGTAACCCAGTTTTGCCCAACCATAAACGACAATTTCTCCATATTCCATGTGTCACTGACCCCCATCGTTCCCTCCGATGCACCGTTTTTAACACCCGTCTACCGTATGCTTGCCAGAAACAGGCCCGAGCCGAGAGATGGCTGAAAGCTCAGCGTCCCACATGTGGTCCACCACGACCCCATAACTTCCACTCCACCCCTGAGACCCCTGGACCTCAGTCTCGCCCTTGATAGACCAGTGGATCCAAACCCTCCGCCAAGCCAAGCTACGGTGGATGTCAACATCCACAAGTCTTCCGTAGTATAGTGGTCAGTATGTGAGCTTGTCAAGGACGCCAGTCCAGACTC
>FTEL01007113.1_pt1 | contig 14521 bp, 9 predicted proteins | sample 1658911 | NCBI WGS metagenome assembly FTEL01 (sample SAMEA3914869, study PRJEB12502) | metagenome | biome: forest; material: soil | place: USA | collected 2012-03-12 | depth 0.1 m
CCCAGTCCCCCCCCCCCCCCCCCCCCAAGGCCGCGCCATCCACACGGATGCTGGTTCCGGTGCTGGGATGCAGGCCCCGTCCACGGGGAAACGGTCGAAAATGGTGGCTCGCCAAAGAAAGGGGCTGCCAACGGCACTGCAGCAGATTTGGCATGGGGCGGTGGCGGGAGGCGCTGGCTGGAGCTGGCTGGCGGAGCGGAGGAAGCGCAGTTGATATTAACTTCAAACACCTTCCCCTGGCCAGCTTGAGTGTCTCGGGCTGGTGCTTGGGTGACAGGTGCTTCGCATGGGTGTGAAGGTGGAGAAGTCATCTATTATCCACGATTACCTATCATCGCCAGTCCGCCCGGCGGAAGATGTCTTGGGCTTGAATCTTGAAAGTTGAATCCGTCCTCGAGGTTGGGATGGCCTGGACAATTTTATCGGTCGAATGCAGCAGAGCTGCCCTGTTTTGGGAGTTGGAGGCCTGCACGAAACGGTTGGGAGGGCCAAGAAATGGGTTTCCACACAGGACCCGGGCGACCGGTAATTGACAGCGCAGCAAAATAAAAGTGGGTCAGCCAGGAACCTCTGGATTCGAGCAAGTCGGTTCCTGACTTACACCTGGAACAAAGCCAAATGTCGGAACGACCAGCCTCGTTGTTTTTTTGCAGATAATATGGCGGCTTCCAGCCATAATATGCTGCTGTGAGAGCCGTACACGTCTCGGGGCTGAAGTAATTAGGTAGGTAATTTGCATGATGGAGGACACAGATGCAGCGCGATGAAGGTCCAGGGCAAGACAGTGTGGGATACAGTAAGAGGGCCTGGAATCCTCGAACCACACGGCGCACTAAGCCGCGCACTAACTGACACCAGCGGGTATCCCAACAACAAGGCCCAAGAGGGACAGGGCCACAGCAGCGGCAGTCGATAGCGACGTGTAGCCCAGTCGATGGCGATGCAAATTACGAGCACTTGTTCGTGCCTTGGGCCTTGGGGGATAGCGGTGCTCTTTGCAGAGCCAATTGGTCTGCCGTGTTGCCGTTCTAGCGCCTGGCATCGGGCAGTTCCACATTCGAAGTGCTGGGATCCTGACGCGCAAGTCCCTGCCTGGCGGCGGCGGCGGCGGCCACCAAGCAGCTTCCTCTGCCAGCATTTTTTTCTTGGTTCGGCTGCCCTGCCCTGCCTGCCTGTCCGCCCAGCGCGCAGTGCCTTGCCTCCGATTTCCTCCTGGCAGCTGCTCACCGTTTCCCCCTTTCCCATCCGCCGCCTCCACTCACCTTCGCTCGTCCTATCCTGTCCTGAGCCTTCTCCACACCCCGGTCACATACCCCTCCACCAGAAAGGGGCCGCGAGACACAAATTGCGCAGCCCTGCGAACGTCAAGAGTGTAGAGAGTGCATCGATGTGTGCATGCTTGTTTGCTTGCCTGAGTGTGTGGCTTTGAGGGAGGCTGCATTTATTATTCGCTGCCTGCTGCAAAGAGCAGCTTTGTCTTGTCCTTGCATCTTGTGTGTTCGTGGTGCCTGCTACAAGTGTCAAGGAGGCAGAAAGCAGAAAGAAGGAGGCAGCGAAAAGAAGCTTGGACTCTCCTCTCTCCAATCCAGTCGGACAGACCCGTGCTCAGCTCCGCAATTCCCTGCTGCCCGCTGCTTGAATTGGGTGGGTGGGTTCTGTGGGCTCTGGTCTGGTCTGGTCTGCTCGGTGCTGTGGGCTCTCTCTGGCCTGGCTGTGCAGTGCAGTGCAGTGTCTGGCTGGCTGGGTGAGTGAGTGGCCCTGTCTCTGCTTGGCTGGCTTCTGCTTGGCTGGGGTTGTCAGGGTGGACTCGGTAAACCTCGTGGGCCTTGCCTTTCCCAGCCTGCTGCTTCATTTTCCCGAAAACCCGCTGTTTGCTGCGGACGTCCACCGGACGACAACAAGGTACGCGCGCGGCCGCCGACACGGGCCTCCCTTGTGGATATTCATTGCCATTGTGATTGACGCCAGCTTCGATTTTGGCTGACCCAGGCTTTTTCTCCCCCCGCTAGGCAGCATCATCCCCGGATAGCGGCATCACCTCTCCTCCCCCCGTCGTCGTCAATTCTCGACCGACTGCCGCACCCCCGAGCTCGACCCAAAGCTGCCCTCCTCCCGCCCTCCCTCCTCTCTCCCTCCCTTCGCCCCCCCTTCCGACCGCAGCTATGGCTACCCAGCAGAACCCCCCCTTCAAGGTCGACCGCTATGTCGTCGTCCACGTCGCCACTACCTGCGACGAGCACGGCGTGTACGTGACCAAGGACTCCGCCGAGGTTATTGAGCTTGGTTGGATCCTGCTGGACGCAAACACGCTGGACGAGGTAGGCCAAACAACCCTTTCGCCTTCACCCTCCCCCCCTCCATTTCCCTTTCTCCCCCGTCCCTTGAGAATCCATACCCTCTCTGCGTTCGTCCTGCTCACATCTGTCTCCTTGCCTGCAGCTTCACCGCGAGAGCGTGCTTGTCAAGCCCGTCAACACCCCCATCACTCCTCTCTGCAGTGAGTCCTTCCCTCACCGGCCGAGGCCTCCCCCAAAGGCCAATTCCGGTTTTCCGTCGATGGAGAGAGATACATACATAGATGGTGATACACCGGGCTCGACGCTGACCAATAATCCTTTCCAGCGAGTCTGACCACCCTGACCTGGGAGCACGTCCGGAACGCCGGCACCTTCAGGGACGCCATCAACCGCTTCGACACCTTCGCCTCGGAGCACCTCACCTCGCAGAACCTCGACTTCGTCTTCGTCACCCTCGAGGCCTGGGACCTGCGCGTCCAGCTCCCCCGCGAGGCCCGCGACAAGTCGGTCGTCCTGCCCCCCTACCTCCAGCACTCGCGCGCCTTCGAGCTCCGCACCGAATACCAGAGATGGCAGCAGCACCATCCGGAGTCGCTCCCCTTCGGGCCCTCCTCGCTGGCCAACATCTGTGCTGCCCTGGAGGTCGAGGCTGTCCAGTCCAGCGCCCCCATCAAGCACAACCTGCCCTTCCACCTGCAGGCCCTGGCTCCGGCGTCGCCCCGCCGGGCCATGGAGGAGGCTGTCACCCTGGCCCGCGTGCTCCGCGGCCTGATTCGCAAGTCCCAGCCGCCCCATGAGCACCCCGACGTGCTCACTCGTCCCATGGACGCCCGTGCCGATGTCCGCGCCTTCCTCTCGGAGCGCAGCAAGGTCCTGCACATGTCTGGCCTGCCCCATGACACTACTCAGTCGGAGCTCGAGAGCTGGTTCACCCAGTTTGGTGGTCGTCCCATTGCCTTCTGGACTCTGCGGACACCGGAGCAGCACAAGCCCACCGGTACCGGCTTTGCTGTCTTTTCTTCCCACGAGGAGGTCAGTGCTCTTTCTCTCCGGGAATATCACAACGACCCATGCTGACCAAATATATCACAGGCTGCCGAGAGTTTGTGCATGAACGGGCGTGCCCTGAACGAGAAGGCCATAGAGGTGTCTCCCTCATCCAGCCGTGTCCTCGACCGGGCCGCCGAGATCCTGACCCCCTTCCCGCCGAGCAAGAACCGCCCTCGGCCCGGCGACTGGACGTGCCCGTCCTGCGGCTTCTCCAACTTCCAGCGTCGCACTGCCTGCTTCCGCTGCTCGTTCCCGGCCGTCACTGCTGGCCCCGCTGGCGAGATGGGCTACGGCTACGGCTATGCGCCCCCGGCTATGATGCCGCCCCCCCCTCACATGGGCCACCACGGCCACGGCGGCGGCCACGGCCGCATGGGCGGTTCCGGCGTTGTTCCTTTCCGCGCTGGCGACTGGAAGTGCGGCAACGAGGTCTGCGGCTACCACAACTTTGCCAAGAACGTTTGCTGCCTCCGCTGCGGCGCGAGCCGTGCCGGTGCTGCCGTGGTTGCTGATTCTGGCTACCCTTCGCCCATGGATGCTCCTTCGTCGTACGCCATGGGCCAAGGCTCCATGGGCGGCAACCCCGGCCCCGGCCCGTTCGGCTCCGGTGCTGGTGGCTTCAGCTCTGGCGGCGGTTATGGCCAGCACTTCGGCGGCCCCCCGAGCACCTATGCTCTCCCCTCGGGCCTCGGTGGCGGTGCTGCCCCCTACCCTCCGCTGAACACCCACTTCGGCCCTGCCCCCGGCTCTCACTCTGCCGGCCCCTTCGACAGCCGCGCGGCTGAGGCGGCCTTCCAGTCGGCCGGCAACGGTCCCGCGTCCGCTGGCCCCGGCAACAACTTCTACTCGCAGGGTGAGACCGATCCGTTCGCCTTCCTCTCCTCGGGCATCGGCAGCCTCTCGGTCAGCAACCAGGATGCCCGCCAGAACGGCGGCGCCGCCCCCCAGAGCAAGTCGCCCGCGTAAGCGCCAAATGCGACATCCCTATCGCCAGATGGTAGAAAACGTCCCGGTGCTCGAGAGCTGCTAAGCCCTTGTCTGTTCTTTTCACGCGCGGCTTTCTTCTTCGGCAACTTTGGGAACGAGGGATAGAGATCATTTGGGCCTTGGCAATAGTTGCTGCTACTTTCGTCTGTTTCTTCAACGGGGTGCGGGTGCGGGTGCGGGTAATGGGCTCTTAGGGGCAGGGTGCCGCGGCCGGTCATTTGCTGGGTTTGTCTTGTTCGAGGCGGGGACGGCGACGGATGGAATTGGGCGGGGTCAAAAATTTACAAAGGGCTGGAAAGACAAAAAGAACAAGCGATTCTTACAGGGTCCCCTTGGGGTGGAGTTTTCTCGAACCGACAAGACGCATTGTACTGGTTTCCTCTCTCTCTCTCTTTCTCTCGGCACACAAAGGGTCGGTGGTCACCAAGAAAAAAGAGGGGGCGACGACCTGGGGGGCGATGGATTTGTTTCTCTTTGCCCCCTTGGCCTCGGAACACCTCGGACACGCGCGCACACATTCGGTTGTTTTTCCAAATCTCGTCGACTTTTGAAATTCGCAACAAATGGGCAAGAATCTGTTGAGTCGGGCAGGCATGGGCTGGGCTTTTGGGCTGGTTTGGGATTGGCGGCAGGGCGGCGGATGGGACGGACGGACGGACGGACGGACGGCGGGCGGCGGCGCGTTGGGAAAACCGGGGAGGGAGGGAAGAGGCGTGCATAGCGAGGGAGTGTACAGGGGTTATATCTGGCCTTTGGTGCTCGTAAACGGCGGCAGAGGGGGGGGTTTTCCTATGCGTGCCCCCCTTTCTGCGCTCGTTTCTTGTGTGTTAATCTTATCCTCTTTGCTGTTGTTGGCTGTTTTTCTTTCTTTCGATTTTGTCATCTGCTCCTTTTTTTCTCTGATTTTCTCCTTTCCTTGTCTTTCCTGTTTCTCTCATCTATTCAACCTAGTATGCTCCAGATTGTGGTCTCGTTTTTCTTTTTCTTTTCGTTGGAGGGGGGGTAAAAAGTTTTGCGGGAAGGGGTTGGGGCGGGATGGCGGGCTGGCTGGCAGGCGGGAGTAAAGCGGAACATCAGGGGGCGAAGGGGTGTTGGTTTCGGAACTGGGAGGGAGGAAGGTTGTTATTTTACTTCGCTTTTCCTTCTTCTTCTTCTCTCGTCCCTGTTGATTGTGTTTAAAGCTATTTTGTTCCTTTCTCATCACACACGCACACACACAACCCCAAGGTCCCTCATCTTCCTCATTTCGATTCTGTCTCGATGTTTGCGAGAAAGATGACCGGCACATACCACCTATCGTCATCATCATCATCATCACATATACATGGCTGTCACACACTCACACTCACATACGACGTCTCTTCTCCCCACACTCTCCCCAGGTCTGCGGTTTGACTCGGAGTCCCCGTTTTTCGGTCGGTCTGCTTTGGTGTTTGTGAGGTCTGTTCTCTCTCCGTCTGGCGCTTTTCTGGTAGGTAAGGGGTATTGTATTGGGGCGGCGGGCAGGTTAGATTGGTGGTGTTGGTTGGTTGGTTGGTATCTATCTATCTGGCAAGGGATGGGACGGGATGGGATGGGATCGGACCGGTTGGTGCTGGTGGCGGCGCGGTTCTGCTTGGCTGCACTTGGCTGCTTGGGGGTGTATCGTTTGGTGCTGAGTTGCCTTGCTTCCTTCCTTCCTCCTTCCTTACTGGTGTTGTTTTCGCTTTTTTGACTGACACATGTCGTCGGGTCGGCTTGGCTGTTTTGGAGTGGGCTGGTTCAGATAGGGGGGCGGCGGCGATGTGTTAATAATATTCATGCTTGGTGGCCTTTGGGAGGATGGCCTCCTTGGCTGGCTTGCTTGCCCCTGACGAATTACCGCTTGGCTCGGGTGAGTATGTGTGTGGTGGAAGTGAGGGCATCATGGTAAAAATGGGTGCCAGTTCAAGTACAGGATGGATTGTACAGCGGAGAGGCTCGGTGTTGCACAAGCTCGATGTTATTTGCTCAGGGGTAGCAATCAAAACACTCCAGGAACATCTCCCACCAGTCGACGCGAGCCGGGGACAAATATGGAGCCTCGGAGGACTCGACCTGATGAGCAAGCACGACAGATACCTCAACGGCAGTACATCGACAGACATTTCACGTGGCAAGAGGAACCCATTCAATGCAGAGGTCAATCGATCATTCCTGCATATACTGTTCACGCCAAACCCATACAGTGACAAAATTGCCAACTGCCACACCAACCTCCCTCATCTTTCCATTCCCCCATTCCCAAACACATCAACAAAAGCCAACCATCAGCAACATCGAAAACATTATATCAACATGACCCCCATCATCACCATGGCGGCCCACCAACCCGGCAGCCCACCAAAGAAAAAGAAGAGCAATGATATCCGTTAGCTCTGTCATCGTCGTCCCAAATCGTCCCATCGTGACATCAGAAAGGGGGCCTCAAGCAAAGCAAGCAAGCAAGCAAACCCCCCGGCCTTCCTACGTTACACCACACCACACCACACACACAGACACACAACCACGCCGTAACTCCGTCCGTCCCGTCCCGTCCGTCCGTCCCTAGGTAATAATAAGACAATCTCAAAGAAACCATCCCATCCGCCCGCCTACCAGCCAGCCAGCGCAAACCCCAGGCGGTTTTATATATCCCCCAAATCATCCTGCAGCTCTGTCCCCGCAAAGATATCCTGCGTCGTCGCGGGCGTAAGCGCGAACTTGTCCCCCGGCAGCTCCTCATCCGGCGTGCGGATCCCGATCCCGCTATCGTCATGCCCGCCCTGCTGGCTATTCCCCCCCGACGGCGCCGAGGGAAACGGCGCCTGGTCCGGCTGCGGCTCCGGCAAGCGCGACATGCCGAAGTCGTCGCTCCCGCTGCTGTACCGCGGCGCCTGGTGGTGGCTGTGGCCGAGCTCGCGGTTGGCCGACTGGCGCTGGGGCGGGGGCGCCGCGGGCGCGGTCGTGCTCAGGCTCGACCGCTGCTGCATGAAGCCGCCCTGCTCCGCCATGAACTGGATCATCTCGTCGACCCAGCACTTGGTCACCCACCACGAGCCGAAGCTCTTGCCCTGCACGATGGTGAGGTCGCGCATGAGCGCCGTGCTGAGGCGCTGCACGCACCAGACGAGGTCGGCGTCGGACGCGTAGGGGAACTTGTTCGGGAGCGAGCGCAGCAGGTTGACCCAGTGATCCAGGACGTTGGATGAATCGGACTCGTCGTTGCTGCCGTCCTGTCGCGGGCCGCCGTTGCGGATTGCCACTTCGCCGTGCACCGTCAGACACTCCATCTCCCAGGGGACGTTGACCGGGTTGAGCAGGTCCCTCATCTCGTTCAGGAGGAGATTGACAACATCATCCATCCCGCGCGAGGGGATGCTCTCGGCCAGTTTCCGCACGTTGATCATCGAGATCCACTCCATGTACATGACATCGCGGTTGGCCGGGTTCGACAGCATGTTAGCCGCCGCGTGGGCCGTGAGGTTCACGCGCAACGCCCTGTCCAGCAGCCCCGCAAAGATGGTGGCCGGCGCCTCTTTTGCCCGGACCACGTGCAGAGGCTGTCCCTGGAACGAGTCGCGGATGTGGGGCACGAGACGTTCCGAGATGTTGCGCAGCGTGTCGAGCACCGGCTTGGGCACGACCTGGAGCGTCAGCCCGGAGACGATGCGCATCATGCGCTGGTAAAGAATGAAGTCGCATTCCTCGATCCAGGGCGCAACGGCCGGGTTGGCGAATAATTTCTGCACTGGCATGGTGAGGGTGCCCTGGAATGATGTAAAGAGGTGGAAAAAGGCCTTCTCCTTGCAGTACCGGATACACTCTACGAGGGATGTGCAATATGACCGATAGAGGGCTACCAGGGACTTGGCCGCGTCCGGATCCGTGCCATTGGGGAGGAACGGCTCGATCCGGGGGAGGATGATTGGGTCGGACTGCTTAAACGTCTCGTTGGTTTCTGTCGAGAAGCGGAGGAGCTGGGGCGTCTTGCCCATGGTGGACTGAAGCTGGTCGTAGGTGGCTACTTGCGGTTGGTTGTAGAGGCTGTGTTGAAAGTCGTGAGAACGCGTGGGCTTCGGCCCAGGTTGAGTCGTAGGCGGCGCGGAGAATGGTGTCCTCTCGGATCGCATCGATACCGCGGTGTTGGGGAGAGTGCTGGGGTCGGAGGGTTAGGATACTCGCACTTCATGATCAACAAACAAACGGAAGCTTACTTGAAAGTTTGCGACAAAGAAGGGTTTTCGCTCAAGGGCACCACGGCCCGACTGGGGCTATCCCGAACATCGCTTGGGTCTTCCTTCAGCTGGAAATTCACGTAATGATATTTCGACTCGCCCCGAACACCCAGCCGTCGCGTCTTCAGGCCAGGAAATAACACCCGCACCAGCTTGCCGAAGCTAGCGGGGTTCAAGACGGTGATCCTCTCTGTGGCGCACCGCGAGGCATAGTTGGCGTAGACGCGACCCCTGGGGACTGAGCCCTTGCCCGTCGAGCAGACGAGGCTTATCCTGGATGGCAGTCAGCATCAAGGCATAGTCACGGGGGAAAGCTGGGCTGCGCGTGTACCATAACATGGCAAACACCTGGCGCGCCCGCTCCGAGTTGGGGCCGCGGTCGTTGCCCAGCAACTCGTGGGCAACATCCTCGAGGGTGCGGTGCTTGTTGCAGTTAAACAGCTGTCGCATTTCGATCTCATTGTTGGCATTGGACCGCGCGCCGGATTTGGTGGGCGCGGGGAGGCCATTGAACGAGTCGCCCTCGTCGTTGACGTCGTGGTCGAGCATCTGGCTGTCGTTGGCGAAGCTCGTGTTCCCGGCGAACGAGTCGGCCGAGAGCGATTGGCGGCTCATGCTGTGGCTGTGGTGGTGGAAGGAGACATTCTGGATGGGCGCGTTGATCGGGGGGTCGGACCCGAAGTCGCGGGTTGCCTGGAGCTGCGAGGCCAGCAGCAGGTCCTCGGGGGTCATCTGGGCGGGGCCGTTGGGGAGGTCTCGCGGGTGGCTGGCGTTGGTGGCCAGCCAGTGCGTCGCATAAACGTCCGCGGTGGATTCGGCGAAGCTGTGCTCCACGTTGGCCTGGGTGGTGGCGCTGTGAATCGAGGCGGTCGAGCCGCGCGATCGAGGCCGCTTCCGCGGCTTGGCGAGGGCTAATGCATCTACAAAACAATGAGCATGCGGCCGGCGCGAGGCACAACAATGGGAGGTCCCGACGACGGGCCGGGCCTAGATGTATAGGTAGCTGTGGGGGATGAGGGGGATCGGGGAGAGGGGCGTGCGTGTGTGCTGCGTGTGTGGTGGTGACAGGCGTGACGTGGGGGCTGGGGGGGATGGGCCTCCTCACCGTGAGACGAGTCCATTGCCACTCCCTGGCGTGTGTGCGGTTGTGTGGACAAACAACGAAACAAAATGACGAAGGGCGCCTGGGGCAACAGTGGGCAAGGCTGCGTGCGCGTCAGGCGGGGAGGTGAGAGGTAAAAAAATGGACTGATCAATAGATATACGGCAGGGCTAGCGATCCGGGACGATGCATGAGGAAGCGCGTCGGGGGGAGCTGGGCGGGTGCGCTGTCAGGCAGCTGAGCACGCTGGATTCTGCACTTCCTTTGCGAGAGGAGGGAAGAAATCAACAAACATGAGCGGCGGTACCGGGGCAATGCGCTCCCCGCACGCACCACGCTGCTGCCCCACCCCTGCCCCCCCAGCTGCATGACTCGATTGGCTCGCTTGCCTCGACCCTCGAGGCAGAGAGTTTGGTCATCGCTGGACCTTCATTGTTCAAAGACAAAAACACCCCCCCGTTTGCCCTCTTGCGCCCGCCTGCGCCCTCGATGCAAGATCCGGTTGCATCCACGGACTGCTGGGTTGACTCTGCCGTGTCTGGTGCGCGTCCTCGATGTGTCTGGAGCTGCAAAGACTTCGGGGCCCCCGCAAAAACATGCACTGAGACAAAGTCAACAAACCTTAGACACCAGGTGAGCTGGGCACTTGTCGCGCTCAAAAGTTAAAACAACCTCCCACCGGTACCAGAGCACGGACTCCACTGGGGATCCAGCCCTCACACATCCCACCCAGGCGTTATACTCTTCAATTCCTATTCTAGACGAATTGACGCTGTTTTCCACGTGGGACGACCCGTCCAGCAGTCCTCAGAGCTGTTTTTGGTGTGGCTGGTTCTGGCGCCATGCAACTGGTCACCCTGGAGCAGCAAGCCGGGGTGAAGAATGAATGCCCCAGCCTCGCCGCAACTGCCACAACTGCCGCAGGCGACTGTGTCCAAAAGGCAGACAAAGGGCAAAAGTCCCCAGCTTCCCCGTCGCCATCCAGGACAACATGGTTCAAGGGCAAAAATTCAAAAGATGAAGCTGATTCGATCCAGGCTCGAACTGGAGACCTTCAGTGTGTTAGACTGACGTGATAACCAACTACACCATCGAACCTTTGCTTGGCGTTGAAGCAGGGTTCCGGGTCCGCAGCCTTTGATACCGCGAACATCCAGCATGCTGCCCCCCAAAACACGTGACTTGCCCCTATCGCGGTGCCGTCATGCTGCTGAAATCAGAGGTGCTTGTTGGAGCAGGAAGCTTGTGACTGGGGGGTTGGGTCGGGGAGGGCGGTCGCACACGTAGCAGTCGTCATTGCGCTCCCCTCCTGCAGCAGCCATCCTTCCCCTGCCACCACACAACATCGAGCTGCGTGTCTTTGCCTGTTTCACCCAATTCTCACCCACAAACCTCGCCCATACCCAACACCTTGCTCAAATATTTTGCGCGCTCCCAGCCAGACGGTAAGCAACTACCACCCTCTACGGGGACTCGGTACCCGAAGACCATTCCGGCACTCCTTTGTCTCTCCCCTGCGCTTCTGCCCGTTAGCTCCTGGCGCTAGTCGTTGGGAGCCACCCCCGCCGAAGCTGCCGGAAGCTTTCCACCCCCCAGACACCAACCCACGCCGTCGTCGATGCTTTTTGCAAGCCTGCGTCTCTGACATCCTTATCTTCCAGATCGCCTCGTAGCTTCTTGCTCCAGCACCCCCGCAACCGCAACCATGACGTCTCCCCAGGACCGCGCCCAGCACTATGTGTCGCTGCTCGACAAGGAGGTGCGTCTCTGCCCGACCGGCCAGCGGATCCTGCCCCGCCCGCCCCCTTTTGCCCGAGGTTTTTCGCTGACGACTGAACCGTGTCGTAGCTCTCCAAGTACCCCGTCTTGAACAACCTCGAGAAGCAGACGTCGGTCCCCAAGGCCTATGCCGTCCTCGGCCTCGGGGCGCTCTATTTCTTCCTTATCGTGCTCAACCTCGGCGGCCAGCTCCTGACCAACATCGCTGGCTTCGTCATCCCCGGATACTACTCGCTCGCTGCACTGTTCACCACAAGCAAGGCGGATGATACGCAGTGGCTGACGGTGCGTGTCTCCCCCTCTCTTCTACATGGTGCACTTTGTGCTGACGCTATCATTTTGCAGTACTGGGTTGTCTTTGCCTTCTTCAGCGTCGTTGAGAGCCTTGTCAGCGTCGTCTACTGGTTCCCCTTTTACTACACCTTTAAGTTTGTCTTCCTCCTGTGGCTGTCTCTGCCCGCTTTCAAGTAAGTTTGCCTACTCTACAATCTGGGTTCTGCGCAGCGACTGACGGTGCTTCAGGGGTGCCGAGATCATCTTCCACTCCTTCATGGCCCCCGCCCTGGGCCGCTACTTCCACAACAGCTCCACCGCCAGCGGCCTTCGCGCGAAGGCCGACTCTCTCCACACCGAGTAAACGGCTCCCGGATCCTCGGGGTTCCCAAACGCCGGGCCTCTGCCGGTGAAAACACAAAGCGCGTGGCTTTGGAGGAGGCTCGGCCGGGACGGTGGAGAGAAGCAGATTTACACGCGGAATGCCGGGTTCCCTTCCTGACGTTGGACATGATTCATGACTTGACCACGCACACCAACGGCGACGGGCGGGGACCGCTCAGACAAGTACGGCAAACCGGAACGATTATTTCCTTACGACAGGGTTAATGGGGGGGGGCCTATATACTGGCGCGGATTTCCTTCGGATTTTCTCGGGCAGGTCGATTTCTTGGAGTGGGATGTAGAGGGGTGTTCTTTTTGAATGTCACGATTTATGGACGACACCGCGCTCACAGTCAAGGTTTGGGAAGTGTCGGCAAGTCCTATTTTAGCCCAACGAGCAGCTATATCTATCTATGTGGTTGATGCATCCTGCCCAATGCCCTCACCTCGGTGTGCTGCAGCGGGGACTTGGGTGCGAATGTGCTAAACCGAAGGGGGGTTGGCTGGGGAGCGCGAATCCAAGGTGTGTTTGTTGGTGGTGCGACGGGTTTCATGTGCAAATTGCCCAGCCCGGACTGGGCAGTGACAGGCATCGAGATTTCTGGTTGGGCAGGCCCTGGCAGCGCCTTGGCAGACGGCATCTTGCTGGCGCGGGGCCCCACTGCCAGGGGCTGCCAGCCACAGTCGTCGGCCCTTGCTCGTCTGGAACGCGGCTGCTTCAGCCCGCCTGCGCTTCATGCCGCCGCCCCAGGAATGGAATCTCGCTGCGATTCGCGGATCGTGGCGATTCCTCTCACGGCGATTACGGCAAACGGAGACTTACCGACCTACCCAGGCACCCCCATTCACCCGCACGGCTCGACCACCTGGTGGGCGAAGAACCAACAACCCGTGCATTCGCAAAGGACCATGTTGCCGTGAAGCGGGCGGCCTCTCAGTGGTCAGCTACGGGGGGGTCAAGTCCGCGGCTGAGCGATCGACAGGAACCCGCCCTCGGTACTCCGTCCGGTACGAGGAACGAAACCACGACACACCCAACAGCTCTTTGTCCACGCGGGCCATCGGCGACGACGACACATCGAAAGCCCCGCGGGGGGCACATCACATACCACAATGATGCACCTCAGCCCGCTCCAGTCGCGGCTGGCGGCGTCCCTCCTCGCCTCGGTCCTGCTGCTCCTGCTCTACCTCGTCCTGTTCCCGCCGAACTTTGCCCTCGCCGCCGAGTTGGAGTCCACGTTTCCCATCATATTCGATGACCTCGACATCGACTTGCCAGCGCCGAACTTCGAAGCGCGTGGCCCGCTCGACCCGACGTACGAACCCGAGTTTGCCGCCTTCGACAGGAGCATTATCGGGCGCGCGCCCGCGGGGGTCACGGCGCTCACCAACAATGAGGCCATGCCCATGAACGTGGAGTCGGGGACGACGCAGGTTTTCGTGTTTTCACTGCCGTCAGTGTCCGGGCGGGGAGATGAGGGAGGCCGATTGGAGCTGAGGAGCGACGATGCTCCCTCACAAGCGCGAGACGCTGGCGCCGGCGCCGGCGCTGTGGAATATGAGGGGGAGGATCGGCACGAGACGAGCGAGGGTCTTAAGAGGAGGCAAGCGTCGCAGAGAGTATACATATCCGCCAATACCTGCCAGCAGCCACAGCCGGTCGACCCGGCCAAGACAACGACGGACCCTCCCCAGCTCAAGCTCTACGTCTCGACTTCGGCGGAAAACCAGGCTCCCGGGCCTCTCGCGGACAAGGATTCACAGGAGGTGGTTGACTTTACTGAGGGCGCGGTCATGTTCAACCTAACCACGAACAAGGACGTCTACATTGGAGTCCACGCTCCGAATGTCACGGCGGCGTTCTCGGGCATCTACAACTTCCGAGTTGCGGCGTCAGTCTACCACTACTTTTACAGCTACGGCAATCAAACCGCCCTCAACAATTTGACCTGGGTTGACAGCGACTCCCAAGGCGCCCTCCTGCTCACGCAGGACCTCACCGGGAGCGACGACCAGGCAGTGCAGCAGAGGATCATGAGCTCGCAACCGTATGTGCTCTTTGCGCACAACCAGAAGGACCGGGCCATCAACGGCGTCAAGAACTCGTTCTGCGGCCTGCAGACCTATGCGCAGATCGCAGCCACTAAGGATGGACGCCGGACAAACATGGTCCGAACTAGCATCACAAAGCGCGGGGGAGGAACAGACTTTCCGAAGCAGCAGTTCTTCTTCAGCGGCCTCAACTCGAGCGCCGTGTATGACGCCTTCCTGGTCAGCGACGGAAGCGCCTTGACCAAGCGGCAGGTCGGGCAGACCGCCACCGCCCAAGGAATCGAGGTGTTTCAACCAACAAACTTCACCACCAAGTCCGGTAGGGCACCCCCCCTTTCTTGCTCCATTCCCACCCCCCATAC
>FTEL01009977.1_pt1 | contig 14521 bp, 8 predicted proteins | sample 1658911 | NCBI WGS metagenome assembly FTEL01 (sample SAMEA3914869, study PRJEB12502) | metagenome | biome: forest; material: soil | place: USA | collected 2012-03-12 | depth 0.1 m
CCCCCGTCTCCACCGCCGGCGGCGCTTTCTCCCCGCCGCCCCCGTCAGCGACAACAACGATCCCCACCCCGCACCAGGCTGAACTCGCCGGTGCCGGGGGTTTGTACGCACCCCCCTCCGCGCACGCGTCGGAACTCTACGGGCAGGGCGCACCCTCCCCTCACCGTCCTGAACTCGCGGGCCAGGGAGCAATGTTTGCGCCGCCACCGCCACAGAATGTGTCTGAACTCCAAGGGCAGGGGACGCAGTTCCACCACGCGGGCGCGAATCGCCCGGAGTTGGTGGGGCAGTTTGCTTATGCCCCTCCTCAGGGGGTACCGCAGCAGCAGGGGATGCCGCAGCAGGGGATGTACCCCTCGCCGGTACCATCTCCGCACCAGGCCGCCGCGGGGTATCCGCTCCCGTCACCGCAGCAACAGCAACAGCAGCAGCATTATCCGCAGGGGGGGTATCCGCAGGGGTATGGACAGCAGCAGATGCCGCCGCCGCCGCAGGGGTATTACGCTGGGACGCCGCCGCCGCCGCAGGCACAAGTACAGGGGATGGGGTATGGGACGCCGCCGCCGCAGGGGTATGGGGCGCCGGTGCCGGCACCACAGCAGCAGCAGGGAGGGATGCAGTGGCAGTCGGGGCCGGTGCCGGGGTTGCATGAGATGGATGGGGGTGGGCATGGGGTTGCGAGGTGAGGGGGGTTGGTAATGGAGGGGGGAGTTGGCGTTTGTGGTTGTGTAATACCTCGTGTTGTTTACTGCTAGCCAAGGTTCATGTTGTGGATGAGCATGGGCTGCGTTTTGTTGTTGGCGATATCTGTCGTGTTATTTGGCTCCTGAGATATGCTGGCCTGGTCAAATTTGTGTTTTTATTTACCTTGGGCGACTCTCGGAAGGGTGTGGAATAGAAGGGACTTCATAGATGATTCTAGTGTTGAAGTTGTGTTCCTCGCAGTGAGAAATGGGGGTAATGGGGTACGGGGCTCAGGGGAGCTCAGCAGTTGAACTCCGCGATGGGACTCGAGTAAAGCTTGTGGGTAAAGAGTACTGTCCTGTCCAGAAAAGTGGTAGCGCCGTCGTCTGCCAGCCAGAGATTTTTTTGCTGGGATGGTTCAAAACGGTCGTACCCCTGATGGCGGACGAGCTCCAAGAATCGGCGAGAGTGCTGCGGGAGCGCGTGCACCAGCTGATCGAGATCATGGACGAGGACCACGGCAAGGCTATCCACGTCTTCACCATTGCCACGGTGCTGTTCCTGCCCATGTAGGTGCAAGAGAATGGGCTGGCGATGTTCCATATTCACATGAGCAGAACGTAGTTGACCCCGTACTGCCGCAGGACCTTCGTCTCGGGCTTCTTCGGAATGAATACGGTCGACATCCGCGATATCGAAGCCACCCAGTCCCTGTACTGGACCGTCGCGGTTCCCGTCACCGTCGTCGTACTGGGCGTGGCGTTCATCTACGGCTACAGGGGCGACGAGATCGGCGACTGGATCCACGACCGGGGCAGTCTCTGGAACGATGCGCCCCGCGGGCCGGTTTACAGACTGGCCGAGGCAAGGGCGGAAATCAGGAAGCCGCTGATTCCTACGACAGACGATAGCCGTTAGGTCAGATGGGCTAGCACTTGGGCTGGGGCGAGCGAGAGGTGGAGGACAATTACTCACGACTCGGTCCGGCGTCGGAACAGGAGGACAGACCTGGAGGCGATGAGGAGGTCGACGTTTCAGAGCGACGTACTTCACTAGGAGGGCTTTGTAGGTAAAGACAGGTCGCGCATGTGCATCCAGCTGGCTGACTTTTGCTCTCCCTGTGACCCTACGCGAGACCCAATCATAGGTAGTAGTCTTGCTCATGAACCTGCCGGATGGAATGCGGTTGTATTTACTGTGTTATAGATCAGACTAGATATTGAGGTGCCTGCTAACCTTGTCCGCTGTGTTCAGCATGTTGTTCCCTTTTGTTGAAAGTCTGTTCTGCTCTTCACAGCCCCTGCCACCATTGGGCGGCTTAGCTTCGAAGCCGAGAGACCAAGGGGCCGAGCGTTGGTGAAGCACTACGTCCCACGCCGTGCCAGGGGATAATAACCAGATGGTGCCGCCGTCGCCGTGGGGGGTGGATGAGGCGCGGTGAGGGGATCCGACGTCCGCGGGGTGCGGCGCCGGGTATAAGATGTGTCGGATGGGGTATGCGAATTACTTCAGCAGGGGAGGAGGAAGATTCACACTTATTTCGTCGGCGTCGTGGGCGTTCTTCTCTGGGCTGGGGTACCAGGGGTGTGCTGGCACGTTCCAGTGCCACCGGAACATGCATTTTTGTGAAGGAGACGCCGGTCGGGTTGCAGGCGTTTGGGCTGTGTAGCAAGGATGCGACGGTTGTGTTGAGGCTGGACGACGCGACGAAGGTGATTACGTCGCAGGGGTTTACGGGGTGGTGGCCGGGGGGTGGTGGCGATGTTGGGTGGTGTACGCCATCAGGGGGCATGGAAGGGCTTAGGTCAGTTGTAGCTATGTACTGTATTTGAGTAACTTTCAGCTCATCGTTTGGTGAGCTCACGACATCTTGCCACGGTAATCCTCATTTTCTTTGTTGGAATCGTGCCAGCGCTGCTAATCACCTAACTCGAGGCATCACTCGAAGACATCCTCCAGTCTGAGTCTGACGGCGACTCCATCGGGGACTGCAGGCCGCTACTCATATCCGTAGTAAGCCACCGCCGGGCGTTGTTGGCTCTCTCAGCTCCATTCAAGAACAGCCGTGCAGCCTCCTCTGGCAAACCCTGGGCCCTGAAAAAGTCCTTGACATCGATACCAGCCTCCTTGGTTGCCTCTACCATCCTTAGAAAGTCCCGGTCATCGACATACCCCCTCTGCGCCACTTCCCGTACCATCTCCATGATTTCCAGAGCCCAAGTAGCTCGTTTCGTCACTGCGCTCTCGGGATCCGCATCCCTGAGAATCTCGTTCAGCTGCTCGAGATGGAACGCAGCCACGTCCATTTTCAGCTCCCCCGCCGCCTTCTGCGCGAGCAGCTGGTGTGCCTGCGCGGCAATCTTCCAGTCGCCTCGGCCCAGCCCGTCCTCCAGCTGCGCCATCAGTTCCTCCGGGTTCTCGGCCCGGCGCATGTACTTCTCCAGGTCGTTCTGGGCCGGGTAGTACCGCGTCCAGTGTTCGAGGCCCGTCCAGCCCGCCTCGCGCTGCGCGTCGGCCATGTTCTCGAACGCGGTCTCGATGCTCGGCACGTACAGCTGGTTCAGCGCCTGCGTGTTGCCTCGGTGGAGCACCTGCTCTTTGAGCCACGGCCAGGCGGCGTGCCGGACTGGTATCCATGATGCGGTCGCGTTGCGCATCTTGAAGAGGACGCCTCCGAGCGGGCCTTGCATGGTGTTGGGGCTGGTGGTGGATTCTTGGCCCGGGTCGGTGGACGACGAGTCGAAACTGGACTGTTGGAATGCTGCAGGCCCGAAGCACTCGAGCTCGATGCCTTTCATGCCGTCCCACGCCGCATCGGCGCCGGCTTCGTCCTCTTGAACAAGGAGAACGACGGCTTGGCAACGGTAGACCATGGCCTTCCACATCAGATTTTCATCAACCATTGGTCCGTATTTTGCTTCAGAGGCTTCGATGGTTGCCAGGGCTCGGGCTACGACCTGCTCGGTCGCGTCCCAGTCGGTCATACCACCTGGCAGCGTTGAGACGAACAGGTGGAGGTTGAGCTGGAACGCGAAAACCTGGAAATCCGGAGGCACAGCAAACCCCCCGAGCTTCTGCAACAAGACCTCGGAGGTGGCTTGGACATATCTCGTCAGCATCTCCAGTTCAGGGGCCGACAAGCTCAGCCTACTACCCGACAAGAACATGCCGATAAAGTCCCGCGGCCAGAGCTCCAGCGGGATGACGGACTCATCGCGGCAGATCATGTCCAGCAGAGTGAGGAGATTGAAGAAAGACCCTCTCATCCTCTGCATGACCTGCGGCATAGAACAGTTTGAGATCCCCAAGCAGCCCAAGAGGATATCAGCCATGACCTCGGCTTTTCCTCGGGCGCCTACGGCCTGGACATAGTGCCGCGGGATTTCGACCTGCAGCGACGCCGTGCTGCCGAAGGGATGCGTCCGCTTGTGCGAGTCCAGGAAGTCGGCGACCTTCATGATCCCTTTGGCCCAGAGGGGCGCGCCCCGGTAGGCGTGTGCTCGACGTGCCTGGCGGACGAACAGCGTGAACACGGGGTGCAGCCACTCCACCATGTCCTCCTTGGAGACGCGCCAGACGCCAACTTCGTTCAGGGCGTTGACGACCGGCGACATGTCGTAGACGTGAGAAAGCCCCCCGTACGCAGCCAGGGCACGGATGTAGCGGTGGATGGCAAGAGGCCCCTCGATCCAGAAGTCGGCGAGGCTGCAGAGCGTGTCCTGGTACTCTGGGAACCGCCGATAGACCTCCTTCAAGGTCAGGATCAAGGCGTAGTCTGCCGTGTGTATCAGCGTGTCGTAGTTGAGGTGGACATCGCCGATGTGGATGGCTTTGAAGGCATCTTCGAGTGAGGGGTTGTCGCGCGCGGCCGGGGGGAGGGCCAGTTTGATGGCGAGAGGATTGCGCTGCAGGAGGTTGACGATGTGGACCAGAAAGTCGGTATCACGAGAAATGTGCTTGTTTTGGTGAGAATCGGCGGCCGGGAGAAGGGACTCGGCGAAGTTGATGGCGGCGGACAGTTCGAGGCCGTCGAGCTCGAAATATTGAGGAGTGACTAGAAGTGAAGGACAACGGGCCTCCCACCAGTCCTGCCCCCGCCGCGATGTGAGGATGAAGGTAATCCGTTTTCCTGTCCTATTTGCGAACTCGGAGCTAGTGACCCGCCGAAAAAGGGATGCGAGGGTCTCTGCGACTGGTTTGAGCCCCGCGTTGAAGACGTTGTTGAAGATGTTGTCGATGCCGTCAAGCGCAATAACCGCCCTCCGCCACGTTGGAAGAGGACCGGTGCTGGTGATTTGGTCATCGGCTGCCAAGAGGGAGTCAGGTAGCTCGAGATCTTTTGCAATCCGAGAGATGATCTTGTCGCCTGTGATATTCTTCATCGCCACAAACACCAGCATGTTCAGCCTGCTGAATTTGTCGAAGTACCGTGTCTCTCGCCACAAGTCGAAAGACTGCTTGACGAATTCCGACTTTCCCACTCCTGCAACACCGTGAATGAGGACCAAATTAGTATCAGTGACAACTTCTTCGAGCCGAAGAAGATCAAAGTCTCTTCCCAGGATCCGTTTGTCGGCCGCTCTCTCCACGTTAACAGCCGCGGTGGTGGTCGGCGAACTCTCCAGCTGGTGGCCCCCGAGCATCACATCATTGCCAGAGAGATACAAGACAGGTATGAACCAATCCTGAACCTGCAGAGTACGGCCAAACCGACTCTTGCGAAGGCCGTGTTCCCGCAGAGCCCTCCGTGCTTCTGCCGCAGCGACCGACATCGGCAGCCCCTGACCCAGAAGCCCGTCGTAGAAGGCCGAGAAGAACGAGCCGATAACGCTGCTCGGGAATCGATAGGACATCGCCAAGACGCTTCCCACTCCCTTCTCCAAGAAGGTCATGGCTAAATTCGCCCGCAGGCCCTTATCTGCCCGTGCTGACTCGCAGGCATTGAGAATGGCGCTGTTGATCCCGTGTTCGACAAGCAACTTTGCTACGGAATCTGCTGGCACCGGCTTGGGCCTTGAGGCCGACCCCTGGGAGGCAAAGTCCAGCCACGCGGTCGATACACTGAGGTATTGTCAGCGTGATCTGATCCACCAAAATGGAGAGCGTAATGCTTCCAAATACACTTACGTGTCCCCGTTCGCGAGCCGACGCTTGGCAACCCGGCCGTGCATATCGAGATGGATGAAGTGGTAAAACCCAGCTCCGTGGGTGTCCGTTGTTGACCCGAGATGCCGTTTCAAGGCATCGAATGTCCCCGGCCTGACGACCTCCACACGCAGTCGAGGGGCGTCAGGGTGCTGTTCTAGAACGCCCCGAATTTGGAGCAGAACGTCCAAAGCTGCAAACGGACTGGAATCCTGGTATGCCGTCGGGTTGATCTCAGTGTTTCTTGCAATTACGACCAAGACGTTGAGTGTCCCGAGGGTCTGGGTAGGAGCCGCCGTAGGTGCTGGAGTGCTGTCAATGGGACGCTCTGGCGAGAGCCGATGGACCCTGACTTTCCCGAAGAAGCCGGACCACAAGTCCAGTTGCTCAAGTAGCTCCCAATGGAGAGACTGAAGAGACAGTAAAGGGCCCTCGCCGTGGTCTTGGATGTCGCCTTCGCAAACGTCAATGATGAGTGAATGGTTTTCGTCAACGAGCGGGTCATCCTTCTGGAAGATCCGATCGAGCTTGAGTTGGCGGTACAACTCCTTGGAGTAGAAGGTGATGGAGCCAGCGACACTGCGTGCCCTGTCCGGGGCGAAAGGCTCCTGGGAGGCATATTGCTCAAGATACCAGCGTAACTCGGCCCGTTCGGATGGAGAGAATGGTTCACGCAACGTCAGCCGTTCGTGCAAGAGCTTCCCGTCGAGAGAGACCTGAATGAAAAAGCCTTGCTGAGGCTCATCGCTCGCTTGAACGCGAGCAATCTTCAGGTGTCTTTGTTGAGGAGCATCCATCGTGGGTTTTGCGTAAAGACCAGAGTGAGGTCGTCAGAGACCATCAGCTGGGGCAACGTCACTGACGTGGAAGTTGTTGAAGGATCAACGGCCACAACACGCGGAGCGAAGCACAGGAGGCAGTTTTCTCGGCAATATTGGGGGCGCCAAAGACTCGGAGAAAGTAGAGTGCATGCGGCTGAGCGCCCCTCGCCCGGGCACACATCACACGCATGCTCACATTCCCTGGGTTCAAGCTTCTGCATAGGGCTGAGCCTGCAGCCCCTTTCGTGGTGTCCAGCCACAACGACTTCGGCAAGTCCGGTGTTGGCTCAAATATCGCCGTGAGGCCGCCCACATGATTCGTCATGCTTCTCTCAAAATAGCTCAAAGCCCGATGACAGTCGGTGAGGCCAATCCTCCCGCATTTCCTGTCCCCCCCCAGCTGGGATCACCAAACTACCTACATACCTACCCTCTCGAACACCTCCAGCGCCCGCCATGACCCCCCACCGCTTCCTCATCCTCCCCTACTCCCTCCACAGTTCCCACATCCCCCACTTAATGGGCCGGATTGTGCTCGACCCGCTCAACCCCCTCGGGCGCTTCATCCCCGATCCGGACAACGACTCATCCGGATTCAACCCGGAAGACATCGTCCCCACCCTACCCGGGCCGCCCATCATCACCCATGACCTCAGAGCAATCGCCCGCGCCGGCAGCAGCGCCAGACTCCGCGCGCACCTGAGCGAGTACCTCGGTGTCCAAACCGGCGGGTCGGCGGCCCAGTCGGCGGAGCTGCGCGCTGCGGTCGTGAGAAGGTACGAGATGGTCAACCATGGGGCGGTGTTCAAGCGGTTTATGGCGCACGAGGCGTTCAGGGGGGTGATTGAGGGGATCTTGGAGGAGGGGAGGCGCGGGGAGGCGCTGATGGTTGTTGGGTTCTACACCGCGGAGAAGGCACATTGGGTGAGATCGCGGTCGAGGGGGCGCGAGCACGGCATTGACGTGCAGATGCCTGTGGGGCCGATTGCTGGGGCTCCGGTTGGCGTCGACCCGGGGGTCAGCGTGTCGATGGCGTCGACTGTGGAATACGGGATGGAGGGCGAGATGATGGAGGAAGAGGTCTTTGCGATAGCGTATGATGTGGTTAAGAAGAAGCATGCGTTGGACCGGACGGCCAGGAGATGGATATCCACGACGGTGGTGTTGGGAGACGCGAAACGTGCCCAGGCTGGGCATTTGGCGATGGGGATGGACGGAGACGATGAACTTGAGTACGATTCAGAGACAGAGTCGAGCGAAGCCGAGGCTGGCTACGTTCTGGATGGCGATGCCCGGCAGTGGGAGTCGGACACCGGGAAGTTGCTTGACTACATAGAATTGTGAGGGCGTACTTTGCTCACAAGTACGTGCACGGTATTCAGTCGCGGAGGAGGAGGTGATGGACTACTACTCGGAGAAGGAGGAATAGGAGCGTAGTTCCGCGGGCGAGAGCTAACTTGTTTCTTCTTCTTCTGGTGCCATCTGGTGACTCCCCGACCGCTGTGAGCTGGTACATTAGACGTGCGAATTTCCCGCTCCCCGCTGCTCTGACCCAACAGTCCAGCTGTCACTGGCCGTGCACGGGCCATCCTGCAGCCTGCCCTGCCTCTGAGACTGGCGCTAAAGACCCACCAAACACAGCGGCAGCGCTGATTGGCAGCCGCGTGCCAGAGCTCGAGCTGGTGCTGCTTTTGTCTTTTGCAGCCGGCAACAGAGAGGAAAAGGGCGACCAAACAACAACGTGAAGTGAAGATTCCTTCCGTTGCCAACTTTCCCTTGGAGTGAAGATTCTGTCGCGCGAGCAACGAAGCGGGTCGCATAATCGCGGAATCCAGGGTTCCCAGATGCACGCGATTCCCGCCGCGACACAATCTCATTGACCTGCCCATCGACCGCGTCTCCCTGCGGCCCGCCGTCATCACCAGCCATCACGAACGAGGCCCACGATCCATCAACCATCAACCACACCAACCACCAACCACCACGAGGCCCCGACTGCCCCGACCGCCGTGTCTACACTTTTCTCTGATGCACTGAAATCATCCCCCACCGGCAACCACAATGGCGGCGGCCGAGGTAGACCTCAGCTACCTCTCCACCCATGCTGGCGTGCCCGAGCCCGACCTGGATGCCGTCGTGACCGCGCCCACCGCCGATCTCGTCGCATCCGTCCTCGCCGCCATCGTCGCCAAGCTGCGCGACCTCGAGCAGGACAAATTCCAACTGGGCGTCGAACTCGAGGCTGCCTTCCGCGGCGCCGAGTCGAGATGCGAGCAGTTGCGGGCCACCAGCGACAAGGCCCTGAAGGAGGTCGAGGAGCTGCGCCAGAAGCTGCAGAGCGAAGGCACGTCTTCCACATTCCCCATCGTCCTCCCTCCCTCCACGCCACTCGCGGTCGTTTTCGGCTAACACGGCATTGTCCATCCAGAATCCGCCCGCCGCTCCCTCGAGAATGAGCTCCAGACGCTCAAGTCCTCCGGCTCGACGTCGCTCTCCGAAATCGAGACCCTGCGCGCGCGCATCGCGTCCCTCGAGACCTCGAACCGCGAGACCCTCGCCATCGTCGATTCCAAGACCACCGCCAACGCTAGCCTCTCCGAGGAGCTGCAAAAACAGCACCAGAAGATCCTGAAGCTCAACCAGGACGCCACGGCCCTCAACCACTCGGTCCAGACCGCCCAGACCGCCGCGAACTCGGCCAAGTACCGCGAGGAGGCCCTCAAGCAGGAGCTCGAGCTCGCCAAGAAGAACAACGACTGGTATGACGCCGAGCTCAAGACCAAGACCGCCGAGAACCTCAAGATCCGGAAGGAGAAGGGCGCGCGCATCGCCGAGCTGCAACGCCAAAACGAGGACGCCCTCTCCAACATCGAATCCTTCACCCGCGCAGAGCAGCAACTCCGCAAGCGACTCGACGAGGCCCAGTCCAAGGCTGAGGAGGCCCTGACCAAGGTCCAGCAGCTGCAAGAATCCGCCGCCCGCGCCGAGGAGAGTTTCAGGCAGGAGCTCGAGTCGTCGAGGCGCCTGGTGGAGCTCAAGGACCAGCAGTCGCAGACCCACCGCAACCGCCTCAAGGAAGTCGAGCTTCGCCTCGAGCAAGTGAAGGACGATGGCGCCGAAGAGATTCGGCGCGTCCGCCGCGAGCTGGAGCAGGCCAAGGAGGACCTCACGCAGGCTGAGCACCAAGCGCAAGAGCTCCAGTCCGAAATCGACCGTCTCAGGACTGTCGCCGATTCCCAAAACGGCGTGCCTGGATCGGCACCACAGACCCCCCGGCCCAATGGCGCCTTCCTTGCTCGCCCGGCCTCCCCATTCGGCACCCCGGCATCGATACGCGGCAAGGCGTCGCAGCGCGCCACCGAGACCCTCGAGGAGCTGCTCAAGGTCAAGGCCCACCTCACCGGAGAACAGCGCAGGAGCCAGAAGCTGCAGGAAGACCTCGACGATGCTATCAGCATGCTGGAGGCGAAGCTGCCAGAGCTCGAGGAGACCCAGGCCGAGAACGACCGTCTTCGAAACGAGCATATCCACATGTCGGAGCTGGCCGAGCAATCTTACGAGCAGCGCGACGCCGCCGTCAAGGCCGCCCGCAAGGCCGAGGGCGCTGCTGCTAGTTCCCAGGCCGAGATCAAGATCCTCCACACCCAGCTGCGCGATCTCAGCACCCAGATTCATGTCCTCATCTTCAACATCCATGCGCGCGAGAAGGGAATGGATCAGCTCACCGAGCTCGAAACCGACCAGTTTGAGCGCCTCCAGCGCGGCGAGGTTGCGGAAAATGCCCTGGACGACCTGTCCGACACCCACCGCTTCATCACCGAGAGGTTCACCGCTTTCAAGGACATTTTCGAGCTGCAACAGAAGAACGAAGAACTGCTCAAGCTCACCCGGGAGCTTGCGACCAAGATGGAGAACGAGGAGGCCCTAGCCGCCAAGCAGCAGGCCGCCCAAGATCACGAGGAGGTCCAAGAGCTCCGCGGCACTGTCTCGGCCCTGCAGGACGAGGTCCAGTCTATCACGGTGCGCATGAAGAGCTACATGACGGAGCGCGACATGTTCCGCCGCATGCTCCAGCAAAAGGCATCGGCAGCCGAAATCCACCAAGTCCTGGGCCTTCCTCGGGAAACTGGCCAGCGCGAGGCGCTCGCTAGCATCGAGCAGCAGCAAGCTGAGGAGGCGAACCTGACAGTTGCCCTACGCGAACTGCAAGGGCAATTCGACTCCTACCGGAACGACCAGGCCACGGACCGGAACGCCATGAAGGACCAAATCGAAAAGCTGTCAACCGAGAAGGGCTCGCTCCAGAGCGAGGTCTCCCGCGTCTCCAGCCAGCTCACACTGGCCACCGAGCGCTACAGCATGCTCGAGTCCAACTTCAAGGCACTTCAAAGCGAGAAGCAGGAGCTGCAGAAGCGGAGCCAGTCCCTGTCCGAGTCGGCGGCGAAGCAAGACATGCGTACCCAGCAAGTCGCCGAGGACCTTGTCGAGGCTCGCGGCCTGGTCGAGAGCCTCCGGAGCGAGAACGCCAATCTCCGGGCCGAGAAGACCTTGTGGAAAACTATCCAGGAACGCCTTAGCCAGGACAACGAGGGCCTCGCGCAGGAGAAGACAAGACTCAACGGCCTGCTGTCGAGCCAGCAGTCGCTCCTGAACGAGCGGGAGCTTTCCGAATCCGAGACGAAGCGCAGGCTGCAGTCTCAGATTGACTCCCTGGAGGGCGAGCTCAGCACCACGAAGCGGAAGCTTTCTGAGGAGATGGACGAGGGCAAGAAGGTCCAGCTGAGAAAGGAATTCGACGCCCAGCAGTTCCAGAAGCGGATTGACGAGCTCACCTCCATGCTCAGCCAGATCAAGGAGGAGAGCGTTCAAGTTAAGACGACTCGTGACCATCTTCAGGCACGTGTCGGGGAGTTGGAGATTGAGCTGCGCAACGCCAACGACCGCGCAGAGCGCCTCCGTCCCCTCCCGACCCCTAGGCCTGGGACGCTTAACGACGCCCTGGCCGCCAGCAACGAATCCCAGGCTCGCATTGAGGAATTGGAGAACGAGGTTCAAGAACTTAAGAATGGCCTGGATCTCCTCAATGTCCAACTCGACAATGCCAAACAACAAGCCGAGCAGTTCAAGCAGCTCAGCAAGGATATGGAGGAGGAGCTGTCGAGCTTGAACGAGTCTCACGAGCAGTACCGCGAGGAGATGGATGCCGCCCTCGCGCTCAAGTCTACCTCTGTCAACGAGCTGCAACAACGCGTCGAAGCGCTTACGACCGAACTCTCCACTTCGACCAACGAGCTTAACATGCTCCGCGATTCCCAGGGCGACATTGCCCGGAAGTTCGAAGAAAAGGAGAGGATGCTGCACAGCGACATTGCTCGGCTGTCGGATCAGGAGGAGCGGTACAAGGAGACGGCGCGGTTCCACCAGCAAGACCTGCGCGCACAGGCCGAGATCGCCACCAAGGCCCAGCAGGATTACGAGCAGGAGCTTGTCAAGCACGCCGAAGCTGCGAAGCTGCTGCAACAGATCCGTGTTGAGCACAACGAGCTCAAGACCCAGGCCGCCTCCTGGCGGGCCGAGGCCGAATCCGCCAGGCTCTCTCTCGCCCAGAGCGAGCAGTCCTGGGAGGAGCGCCGGCAACGGCTCGAACAGGAGATCTCGGAGATCAAAGCCAGACGGGAAGATGTTGCGGCGCAGAACAAACTTCTCAACCAACAGCTCGACAGCGTCACGTCCCAGATTTCTACGCTGCAGCAGAACCGGGCTCGTGCCGATGGCGAGGCCCTGCCGCCTTCGGTTGCGGACACGGCAACTGAGGGTCTCCGCGAACTCAACAACTACCTGCGCCGCGAGAAGGAGATTCTCGAGGTGCAATACGACATCAAGCTGCAAGAGGCCAAGCGCCTTCAGCAGCAGCTCGAATACTCGCAATCGCAACTTGACGAGGCGCGCCTCAAACTCGACCAGGAGCGCCGTGCCCACGCCGATAGTTCCAGGAGCTCGCTCACCCACAAGGAGCTCATGGACAAACTCAACGAACTCAACCTCATCCGCGAGAGCAACGTCACCCTCCGCAATGAGAACCAGCGGGCCCAGGCCCAGCTCGGGCAGAAGTCTGACCAGATTTCGCAGCTTGAGAGCAAGATCCAGCCCCTCGAAGCCCGCATCTCGGAACTCGAACTCGACAAGGGCTTCAAGGAGCAGGAGATCAAGCAGCTGCAGGAGGCTCGTGAAGGCTTGCAAAAGCGGATCGAGTCCATCCTCAGCAAGTACGGCCAGGGCGACCCTCATGAGACGGAGCAGCTCAAGGCGGCCGTCGCGGCGCTGGAGGCCGAGCGTGACGCCCTCAAAGCGACCGAGGAGTCACTCCAGCAACAATTGAACGAGTCCAAGGAAGCGGCGGAGGCCAAGGCCAACGAGTGGAAGTCTACCAAGGAGCGCCTGGCGGAGGACTTCAAGGCGCGCTTCAGGGGCATGAAGACGCAGCGCGACGAAGCCAACACCGAGAAGAACACGCTCCAGAGCAGCCTCGATGTGGCCAACGCGCGGCTGGCGGATGTGGAAAAGGAACTGGCGACGGCCAAGCAGAGTCTGGCGGATTCTGCCGAGAGGACCAAGATCTTGGAGCAACAGGCGCAGCAAGCCCAGCAGGCGCAGCAAGCCGCGGCGGCTTCGGCGGCCCCGGTGGCTGACCAGCATGCTGCCGCCCCCGCGGATTCCGACAAGGTCGCCGAGCTTACCCAACAACTCGAAAGCTTGAGGCAGGAGCTGGCGACGGCCTCGTCCCAGAAAGCCGCCGCCGAAGCCCAGGTCGAGCAGCTCAAAGCTGAACTCGCGACGGCTATTTCGGAGCGCGACCAAGCCCGGACACAAGCTGCATCCACGAATGGCGGCGAAGTCGCCATGGCAGATGCTACTCCCGTGGCCGGGGAAGCGGGGCCCGGTCTCTCGTCGGCAGAGCGCGAGGCTATCGAGGGGGCGTTGGCGGCGGCGGAAGCCAAGGCGGCCGAATTCGAGGCCAAGGCGAAGGAGCTGGAGGAGCAAGCCGACAGCATTATTAAGCAGCGTTCGGATAAGATGAAGAATGCCCTGAACAAGAAACTCGCGGACTCGAAGGAGGCCATGGAGAAGCAGGCGCAGGAGGAAAAGGTTAAGATGCAGTCCGAGTTTGACCTCAAGCTCCAGCAAGAGCTGGCCATCTACAAGGCCGAACACGGGCCGCCGGCACCGCAAAACGGCGTGCCCGCGACGCCCTCGAAGCCGGCCGAGGCGCCGCCAAACCAGCCCCCACCGACCCCGACCGCCGATCTCAGCTCCATGAGCGACGCGCAGATCCGAGATTTTGTCGCCAACAACCCAACGGTTGTGGGCATTGTTAAGGGCAACGTCAAGAGAATGGTCGCCGCCGAGAGCAAGAAGGTCAAGGAGGAGACGGAGGCGGCCGTCAAGGCCGAGTACGAGCAGAAGATTGTTAGCGCGCGGGAGCTTACCGAGAAGAAGTCGGCGCTGCGCATCAACATGCTCGACAGGCAGAACAAGACGGCGCAGGCCAAGATCGCGGTGGTCGAGACGGCGGCTAAGGAGACGCCGCAGAAGCCGGTGGTCGAGGTCTGGAATGTCGCGAAGACCGCGACGCCGCCGGCGCCTGCCCCAGCCCCAACACCAGCTGCGGCTCCGGCTGCTGCGGCGGCCCCTCCTGCAGCGGGTCAAGCGCCTGGTATGTCTTCCTCCACCCCGCCCAAAACCAACCCCAAACCCAAGCTAACCCCCTCAACAGCAGCCCAAGTCAAAGACGAACCCAAACCCGCCACCCCAACGCCCTCTCTCCCCAGCGCCCTCCCCCAACCCACCAAACCGCCCACCTCCATCCCCAC
>FTEL01005712.1_pt1 | contig 14516 bp, 8 predicted proteins | sample 1658911 | NCBI WGS metagenome assembly FTEL01 (sample SAMEA3914869, study PRJEB12502) | metagenome | biome: forest; material: soil | place: USA | collected 2012-03-12 | depth 0.1 m
ATGCTGTTCGTGTTGGAGAGACTGAGTCCTGACTTCCAAGGCAGGCTCTCCCAGGAATGTCTCTCTCTCTCACACACTCTCTTCTCTCTCGCCCCTTTCCTTTTCCGTGCCCGGCCGCGGATGTCAAGTCGATGATCGATGAAAGATCTGCTCGCTGCGGGCGGCGCTGGCTGCTGGCCACTCACACCACGCGCTCCCTCGTGGGCTGCTGTTTGGGGTGGGGGCAACAAGTCCCTGGACCTTCAGCTAGCGTTGCGGGCAGGTGCTGCTGCTGATTCGCTCGCGGGGTGCCCGTGGTTGCATGTGCTGCTTGCACTCAGCAGCAAGCACTGGGGAGGAGCAGGGGGGGCAGCGAACGGCGCCTGAAGAGGGGCCCTGTCTGGGGTGGAAAGCGGCGCTGGAAGCGGACCCTGGACCCAACCGGATAGTTCGAGGGACGGGTGGAGGATTGAAAGCAACTTGGAAGCTGACAATGAGTGGCGAGCAAGCAAGCAACAGCCTCAGTGACAACAAAGGACAGCCACGGTGCGACGGGTACGACTCGGCCACGATGGAGGGAAGAAAGGAGCGAGCGAGATCAAACATGAAATAATGGACGGGTCAAATTGGGACGATGGCCGTTCCTGGTCCGCGGGCGCGCGAGTCGGGTGGGGTCAGAGGTCAAATTGCATGCCCGAGACGAGCGAGGTGAGGCCTGACTTTTTCTCTTTCTTAGTTTCTTGGTAGCCCGCCGCGTCCCAGCAGCGGCCATCCCCGACCAGCCCATCATCCACAGCCATCCACCGCATCCGCCATCCATCCGCTCGATCCCTCCCCCCGCGTGCTCAGCTCTTGTTTGGCCCGTCAGTCGCGGGCTCACTCTGTCGTGGTTCTGGCTGTGCACCGGGCTGGAGTGACGCGCACAAGCGGAGACTTGGACATCCGGGCCACGACGTGAGAAAGCAGCAACTTGCAAGGATGGAGGCCAGAGGGGACGGCCGCCCGCCTGTGGGCCGGCCATCCATGACCGCCCGCGCCGCCAGCCTGCCGACGTGATCACGCAGGATGATGCACTCACTCAGACCAGGACCAGACCAGGCGGCTGCAGGAGGGGTCGTCCTGGGGAGGCCCTGGGAAGGGTCCCCTCCAGGTCACGGGAGCTGGAGATACGACGTAAAATACAGCTCGCTTCGCCTCGCCAAAGCCCGTCCAGAGTGCTCGAGGGAACACAACCCCCGCACGAGCAAACAAGGACATCACCACACACACACACGCACACATATCAAATCATGATACAGATTACAGCAACTCGAAATCTCTTCCTGCTACTATGTAACTATTGCTGCTGTTGCTGCTGCTGCTGCTGTGTGGTGGCACTGGGAGCGCCTAGGCGGGCTGTGACGCTGTCCTTACTCGGCACGGAGAGCAATTTCGTCACCTTCGTCGAGTAATGCACAACTATTAGGTGTAGTGGTGGTGGTGCTGTGCTAGGTGCTGTTTGTTCGCTGCCAAAATTGGCAATCGTCCCCCTGACTGCGCCTGGGGGCTGCGCCCGGCAGCTGCCAAGGCAAACAATCATCACAGCGACAGTTGGTCTGGTTTGCGGGCGCCCCCAGCAGGGCCAGCAGCCCCACTCAGCCTGCCTGCCGCCCCCCCGACGACCAGACCACAGCCTCGGGGCTGCTGATGGGCTGACAGAGGTGCCCCGGCTGCCCACAGGCTGGTCACTGGTTGGCGGGGATGAAGGGGAGGGTTGGAAGGGGGGGGTTTGGCCTGGGCAGGGAATGCAACCGGGGAACCCTGGGTGGCGCCAAGGCTGGACTCCCCAGCCTGTGGTTATCGATAACAACGCCAAGAGCACGACGCAACAGTGGATTTGTCGATTTGTCGATGCAGCATCCAAGAAATTCTGCGGCAGCTCACAGCTTACACCACCACCAGCCTGCACCCTCCCCTCCCCGCGCGCGTGCTGTTGGACTGTCGGACGGCCCCAACCGCCGCCATGCTCAGATCCTGTCGGCCAACGCGGGTGCTGACCCCGGCCCGCCAGACATGGCGCCCGTCTAGCCCCGCCTGCCCGACCCTCCCGACGAGGACCTTTGCGACCCACGTTGCGCCACCCATCAGGAGAAAGAGCGTCCCCAAGGTGATTCCTCCTCTTAAACCACCCAGAACGAGGCATGCGAGCGTGGAAACGTGGTATGCGGAGATGTAGGGACGTAAACAGCACGTGCTGACTACCCACGCCCGTACCAGGAGCCGACAGCACGCGACAAGGTCACCACCCTCTCCAACGGCATCCGCGTCGCCTCCGAAGACCTTCCCGATGCCTTCTCCGGCGTCGGCGTCTACATCAATGCCGGCTCGCGCTACGAGAACCCCTCGCTGAGCGGCGCCAGCCACATCATGGACCGCCTGGCCTTCAAGTCCACCACCTCACACTCCGCCGACGAGATGATGCAGACCCTCGAGAAGCTCGGCGGCAACGTCCAGTGCGCCTCGTCCCGCGAGTCCATGATGTACCAGGCCGGCACCTTCAACTCGGCCGTCCCCGACGCCGTCGCCCTGCTCGCCGACACCGTCCGCAACCCCAGAATCACCGACCAAGAGATCGCCCAGCAGGTCGAGACGGCCGGCTACGAGGTCAGCGAGATTTGGTCCAAGCCCGAGCTAATCCTGCCCGAGCTGCTGCACACGGCTGCCTTCAAGGATAACACCATCGGGAACCCCCTGCTGTGCCCCGAGGAGAGGCTACAGGCCATCAACGGGGACGTTATCCGTGCCTACCGGGATGCCTTTTACAGGCCCGAGCGGATAGTCGTGGCCTTTGCTGGCGTGCCGCACGAGCAAGCCGTCGAGCTCGCCGAACAGCACTTTGGGGACATGGAGGCGCCTGATCCCGCACTCTCGAGGACAGGGTCAGAATCGTCGCTCGACTCTCTGGCGTCGGACTCTAGCGACGCCTCTGGCACCTCCTCAGCCGCATCATCCACATTATCCGAGCCCGGCCCCTCTGGGCTGCTCTCCAAGATCCCCTTCCTCAAGAACCTCTCCCAGCTGACGTCCACCACCCACGCCACCCACGCCCCTATCATGCCCGTCACAAGCGAAGATCTCGCCCGCCCGTCCCACTACACCGGCGGCTTCCTCTCCCTCCCGCCGCAACCGCCCCCGCTCAACCCCAACACCCAAACCTTCACACACATCCAGCTCGCCTTCGAGGGCCTCCCCATCTCCTCCGACGACGTCTACGCCCTCGCCACCCTGCAGACCATCCTCGGCGGCGGCGGCTCCTTCTCCGCCGGCGGGCCCGGCAAGGGCATGTACTCGCGCCTCTACACCAACGTCCTCAACCAGCACGGCTGGGTCGAGTCGTGCGTCGCCCTCAACCACTCGTACACCGACTCGGGCCTCTTCGGCATCGCCGCCTCCTGCTACCCCGGACACACCCCGCACATGCTGCAGGTCCTCTGCTCCCAGCTGCACGCCCTCACCCTCCCCTCCGGACACGCCGCGCTGGGGACCGTCGAGGTCGCCCGCGCCAAGAACCAGCTCCGCTCCAGCCTACTGATGAACCTCGAGAGCCGCATGATCGAGCTGGAAGACCTCGGCCGCCAGGTCCAGATCCATGGGCACAAGATCCCCGTCCGGGAGATGACGAGGCGGATTGCCGCGCTCACGGTCGACGACCTGCGCCGCGTCGCGACCATGGTTGTCACCGGCATGGTCGAGAACAAGGGCCGCGGCACGGGGGCGCCGACGGTTGTGCTCCAGGAGGCGACTGCTGCGAGGGGCATGCGGACGTCGCAGATGTCGTGGGAGGAGGTGCAGGATATGATTGCTAAGTGGGGGTTGGGGAGGCGGTGAGAGGTGTGATTGGGGGGGTGGGGAGTGTAAGACCAGTTATTGTAGAACGGGGGGTGTAAAGAAGGGAATGGGGGGGAGCGGGTGTAAATTACCTACCTACCTATACTTGTTTTGATGTTTGAAAGCAAGATGATGATGTAGTTGTCCGCCGGGATTTACCTATGGGTTTTGGAGATGGCGGGAGGGCGGGAGGGGTCAGGGGCAGAGAAAGGAAGGGGAATCTCCTCTGTGTGCTATTAGATAGTTGTTCAAATAGAGGGGAGGGGAGCGGCGGCAGGAAATATGAGAAATGAAGACAGCTGTCAACACATCCCGCCGTGAACATCACACCACGTGTGTAGTCATAACGCTGCTGATTTATTCCCAGTGATGGTGTTCTGCTGTATTATCTAGGCCGGGGGCAGCAACCGTCTGAAATTGCCGCCCGGTCTTCTCCTGTATGAGATATAGGAACCCCAGAGGGCAAGTCTCTGTAATCAGGTCTGGTCTGGATCCGTCGCACCCCGCCTGGTATCGTCCCCAAGTGTCCCTTGCCGCGGATGAAAAAGGGGTTGAGGAAATGAAAAGACCGTCCATCCGTCCATCCGTCCATTCCATGCATGCCATAATACCCCCCATCCGTCTCCCATACGCCCAGATGTAAAAGAAAGAACCAGCACCCGCTCGCTCGCTCGCTAATCTCAAAGCCAAAATACCCCCCCACCCCCTACCCGAACCAAGAAAAGAACCCCCCGCCCCCTCACAACTTCGACCTCACCGCCTCCAACCGATACTTAACATCCTTCAACGCCTTCGTAACCGGCTTCCACTCATCAAACCTCCTCACCAGTTCCGCCGTTTCCGCCGACAATTCCGTCTTGACAAAATCCTCCTCCAACAACCCCCTCATAATCCACGGCAAATGATACGGATTCGGATTGGCCAACGCACCGGCACCCTCCTTATGCCGAATCTCACACTCCACCGACGACGACCCTCCCCCGGATTTGGACGAAGAACCACCCAAATCGGCGGTTTCGAGGGCGTGCGTGACGGCGAGGTCGTACACCTGCGCGTCGTCGTAGAGGCGCGAGTGGCCCTCGCCCGAGTAGAGGCTGCCGGCGAGGGGGCTCGAGAGCTCGCGGATCAGGCCGTGGTCTGAGACGCCGAGGTTGCGGAGTTTGAGGGCGAAGCCGACTAGGTGGGCGATGCTGGGGCGGGTTAGTATTACAAGGAAAGGGAGGAGGTGGGGAGAGGGGACTGACAAGTCTGGGGCGTGGATCCGGCCGTCGATGAAGACCGCGCGGTAGATGTAGGGGTGGTGGGCTGGGGCGTAGATGGCGGACTGAGGAGTGTTAGTGAGGTGTTGTATGGGATGGGGAGGGGGGGAAATGGGACGAACCTCCACTGGCACCAGCTGGTCGTCGATGCTGCCAATGTATGTGAGGCGCGCGCCGTAGCTCAGGACAGTCTTGATGGACGTCTCCAGCCGCTGGGATACCTCGCTTTGCGGGTCCGCAAAGGCCCAGAGCTCCGCTGCCGAGCCCATGAGCATGCCCATGCTGGAGCGGTAGTCGGGGAAGGGGCCGAGTAAGACGCCAGCTAAACCCATTCGTCAGTAACTGGCTTATGGGGAGATCTAGGGGAGACAGGATCAGCTTACCCATAGCGCACACGCCCACCCTCGCCGACGACACAACCCCCAGCTCAATAAGCTTCGCCAGCAGCATTATGCTGACGGGAACGCCCTGCGAGTGGCAAGCGATGATGATCAGGTCGGCGTTGCGAATGTGGTCTATCCAGTTCAACAACAGCTTCCACAGGTTCTCGACGCGCTCGCCGATCTTGCCCTCCCCTTCCAGCGCGATCTTCTCGATCTCGCAGTCCTCGCAGCCATGGCTGTCCGCCCACCTCCTGATCGAATCAGCGCAATGGTTTGCAAATTTGATCGACGTTCCCGTCGGCTGGCCGATCATGGGGCGGAGGTAGTTTGCCGGGAAGAGGCCGTGGACTCCAATGGCGATGGCCTTTTTAATCTTGGGCGGCTCCTTGGCCAGGTACACGTGCTTTGCCGACGACTGCTGCGTCCTAAGCAGCAGCTGGGTGATCTGCTTGAGGATGGACGGGTTCTCTTTGAGCTTGTAGGTGTTGCTGAAAGAGGGAAGGAGAAGATTTGGCGGGGGAGGTTTGGCCGCGGCCGGTGTTTTGGAGGATCCCGGTTTTGTTGGCGTGTCGGCCTTCGGGGTGCTCGGGCGGACGGGCGTCGCATCGTCAATTTCCATAGATTGCGGGCGACCCCGTTTGTTGCTCTTGTTGCTCTTCGAAGACGACTCCCTCGAAGGAGTGGCAGCGGCAGCGGGAGCGGGAGGCGCGATGGCACCGGCTTTTGCTGGCTCAGCCTTCTGAGCCGACTTTGGCGGCGGCTCCTTTGCAGGCGTCCTGTCGAAATCGATCGAATTCGCTCGCCGGGGGTGATTTTCGGATGTCTCTCCAATGACTGCGAGCTCGCCTTGTTCGCCCTGCTGTACAGGCTTCTTGCTGGACGACCCTGAATCGCGGGACCAGAATCCCCAGCTGGAGCCTGCCTTGGGCGCCGGCGCGGGGGGCTCAGGTGTTGGCTCAGCTACTGGAGGTGCGTCTTGCATATCCACATCTTCGGGCTCTTGTATCTGTGGCGGGGGGGCCTCGGGCTCGGCAGCAGGCACTGTTGCCTCGAGTTGCGAGGGAATAGGGGCACTCTTGCCGGCCCACGACCACACCCAAGACCCTCGAGATGAGGCTGCTTCCTTGGTCTGCGCAAGGGTTTTGTTTGGAATATCAACAGGCGCCGAAGCTTCCTGGGCCAGTGGCACCTCCTTGTCGGCCTCGGATGGTTTGTCCTCCAGTGGTGGGGTCTCGATAGTCGCCGGTGCAACTTCTTGTTGTTCAGGTGGCTGTGTGGCAGGCGCAGGCGCCGGCGCAGGAGAGGGCGTGACCACCGCTGGGGATCTTCCAAGCCATCCAAACCACCCTGCGGGGGGCCGTTGGTGTGTCGCAGAGGCGGGTGGTTGGTCGGCGGCAGGCGATTCCACGGGCTGATCAGGCAGTGTGTCTGTTTTCCCCTCTTCCGGGCCGGCGTCGGGCATGTTGGTGTCGATTTCCTCGGGTTTCGTCTTGTCGTCGGGTTTCCCAGCATCCTCGGCAGCCGGGAGAGTAGGATCCGGCTTTTGATCACTCTCCTTCATTCCATCCTTCTGTATTGGGGGTGTCCCAGGAGCCGGCCGGGGCTCGTCGCTAATGCTCATGGCATCGCTAGGCTTCTTGGAGTCGAATTTGCTGAGGTCGACCGTTCCTGTGGGCTTAGACGTGCCTCCTAGGATGGTTTCTCGTGCGACTTGTGTTGAGGGTGCGGACTTCCTAGGCCATGAGCCGTACGAGCCGTACCAGCTCTTCGTTTTGTGGACCTGTTTGGGACACGGTCGGCAGTTAGCACAACAGCGGCGACACGACGCGATAAGATGCAGGGTAGAATCGAGAGCACGCGCATACCTCGCTCGAGCCTTTCCTTGGGGTGGGTGTGCTGGTGCCGCTTCGACCCGGCTGCGAGGATCCGGGGGTGCTCTGGTTGGCAGCAGCCGTGGACGTGGCTACATTAGGGGTCGCATTGCCGGCAACGGAGTTGTCGGGCTGGGACGACTTGGACGAGGCTTGCGATGGCTGTGATGGGGGCTGGGGGGTTGCCGGGGCTGTGGTTGGGGTCTTGGTGCTCGATTCGGAGGTCGGGTTGGGTTTCGCCCGCTTGCGGGAGCCCATCGCGCGGATCGGGGGGAGGGAGGAGGAGGGGGATGACTGTCGGAGGATATGTGGAGAGGTGGTGCTATTCGGGGCTACTGTGGTTCTGATCTGTTGTCGATGTCCTCCAGATTGTGGGGGGGTTCGCGGGGTGCTGTGGTCGCGGCAGTGGCACAGTGGCAGTGGCCTCGTTGGGATTGTTGGGGGAGGCTGTTGACTGCGGTTGCCTGGTTGGGGTCGGAGCACGCTCCCAGCTGCCCCCCTGTGGTTGGCTCAGACCCGCGGCTGTCAGTTCAGTACGTCATCCGGTCATTGGCTTGCGCTGAGCGCGTGTGCATGTGCAGAAGAGACCCCTCCAAACACTTGTGCAAGTTTACCGCTGCAGAAAGGTGAGATGAAGAATCTGAGAATGCGGGTGCAGAGTATCTAAGTCTTGGAGAAGTCGAGCAACAAACAGTCTTCTTGTCAAAGAAGGAGCAGTGTCCCGTCGGGGTTGGACTTGTGTCCCTCGGCCAGGAACGGGAATGACACAGGCCCAGGGTCGCGTTCTCGGCACAGGCCACGAGCGAGGATCGGCGCGCTGTGATCAGCTGCCACAGTTGCGACAGCGCAGTCGACCCCTGGCTCCCTGGGCGGCAGCTGTGGGTCCAGACCTGGCTTGGCAGAACCCTTCTCCACCCCGCAGCCACCGCCTTTGTTATCGTTATCGGCTCTGCCAGAACTGCAGAGACCCGCCAGAAATTTTTGAGTGGGCAGCAGCTTGCAGTGGCATTTTCTGGGTGCAGCTTGCAGAGGCATCAGAGCCATCTCGAAGCTCAGCCCGTTGAACTACACCGCGTCCCAATCGCCCGACGGAACGCCGCCACACTCTCATAATGGGCTCGTTAAAACGCAAGGAGGGCCCCAATGGCGCCCCGCCCTCCAAATCAGCCCGTCCCGCATCCGAATCGAGGCCCTCGAAGCGCGCTAAGGCGAGCGAATCCACCAAGGACGACTCCAAGAAGGGCGCGAACAAGCAGCCCAAGTCCCCCGCGAAGCCCGCAGAGGCCTCCGTAGTCACCAAGTCGAGGGAGGAGGAGCCGTTGTTCCCCAGAGGCGGCGGGAGCATCTTGACGCCCCTGGAGCAGAAGCAGATCTCGGTCCAGGCCAAGAAGGATGTCCTCTTCGAGGAGCAATCAACAGGCCAGCAGCCGAAGGGGGACAAGGCCGCCAGGAGGAAGCGGCGCAAGTCGCGTGCAGATGAGAAGGAGACCAAGTCCTCCAAGGACGACGATGGCGTCAAGGTGGAGAGCCTGAACTTCAAGGTATGCCAGACAAGCCGGGGAGGGCGCCATGGGAGTAGCAAGCAAGGAGGATGGCGCAGATTACTGACTTGCTGCAGCGCCTGGTCAAGGGTTCGATCGTCCTCGGATCCGTTTGCGCTATCAATGCCCTCGACATCGCCGTTGCGCTCCCGAACAACCTCGTTGGCCGCGTGCCCATAACAGCCATCTCCGAGTCGCTGACCCAACGCCTACAAGCCAGCGCCGAAAAGGAGGACGAGGAGGAGGATTCTGGGGACGAGGGCGCCGACGACGTCGACCTCAAGACCTTGTTCCACATGGGCCAGTATGTGCGCGCCTATGTCACCTCCACACAAGACGAATCGACCCCTGGAAAGACGAAACGCCACATCGAGTTGTCCCTCGACCCAACCCAGGCCAACGACGGGACATCAGAGCAAGATGTTGTGGAGAACTGCACGCTCATGGCCTCGGTCGCGAGCGTCGAGGATCACGGCTTCGTCATGGATATCAGTATATCCGACTCCAAGCTCAAGGGCTTCTTGCCGCGCAAGCAGCTCGACAAGAAAATCCCCGAGGAAAACCTCCAAGTCGGCTCCGTCTTGCTCTGCATCGTGACGGGCAAGGCTGCTGGCGGCAAGGTTGTGCAGCTGTCGACTCTGGCAGACCGCATTGGGTCACCCAAGAACAGCCCCTCCCAGGCGACCACCATCGGCTCGTTCCTCCCGGGTACCGCCGCCGATGTTCTGGTGTCCGAGGTCTCCGTCCACGGTGTCGTTGGCAAGGTCATGGGTCACTTGGACGTGACTGCCGACCTGGTTCACTCTGGCGCCGGACCCGACGGCGTGGACCTGGTGGACAAGTTCAAGGTGGGCTCGCGCGTCAAGGCGAGGATCATTTGCACCTTCCCCAATGCGAAGATGCCCAAGCTGGGCATCTCGGTGCTGCCGCACGTGCTCGCCCTGAAGCCAAAGACGACCGGCAAGGATGCCGATGGCGCTCTGCCAACCCAGATTCTCGCCCACTCGGCTATTGTGCAAAAGTGCGAAGTCCAAAGGGTCGAGCCAGGCATTGGCCTGTACGTTGACGTCGGCGTCGATGGCGTTCCTGGATTTGTTCACATCTCCAGGGTCAAGGACGGCAAGGTCGACAGCCTGTTCGAGAGCAGCGGCCCGTACAAGGTCGGCTCCGTCCACCCCGGCCGCGTGGTTGGATACAACAACTTCGACGGCATGTTCCTCCTCTCCTTTGAGAAGCAAGTCCTTGACCAGCCATTCTTGAGGATCGAGGATATCCCCGTGGGTGCTGTGGTACCCGGCGTGGTCGAGAAGCTGGTCATTAACCAGGACGGTCTCGGCGGCCTGATCGTCAACATCGCTGACGGAATTTCGGGCTTGGTGCCCGAGGCCCATCTTGCCGATGTCCACCTTCAGCATCCCGAGAAGAAATTCAGGGAGGGCATGAAGGTCAAGACTCGTGTCCTCTCCACCAACCCGGCCATGCACCAGCTCCGTCTGACCCTGAAGAAGACGCTGGTCAACTCAGAAGCGCCCCCTATCAAGTCGTACGATGAGCTGGCGGTTGGGTTGCAGGCTCCCGGCACGATCGTCAACGTGCTGCAGCATGGTGCCATTGTTCAGTTCTACGGCCAGCTGCGGGCTTTCCTCCCGGTTTCCGAGATGAGCGAGGCCTACATCCGCGACCCCAAGGAGCATTTCCGCGTCGGCCAGACCGTCAGCGTCTACGTCCTTAGCTTCGACCCCGAAGCCAGCAAACTCATCGTCTCCTGCAAAGACCCGTCAGCCTTCGGGCTGGAGAAGCAGCTTGCTCTCAAGAAGCTCCAGATTGGCGACTTGGTGTCGGCAAAGGTGACCCAGAAAACGGAGGACGACATCTTCGTCGAGCTCGCCGAAGGTTCGCTGAAGGCAATCCTCCCCGTCGGCCACCTAACCGACAAGTCCGTCAGCAAGACGCAGTCGGCACTCAAGAAGATCCATGTCAACCAAACGCTTTCCGACCTAGTTGTCCTCGAGAAGAACGAAAGCCGGCGGTCCATTACTCTTTCCCACAAGCCCAGCCTGGTCCAAGCCGCCAAGGAAGGAAAGCTGCTCACGAGCGTGGATAATGCCCGTGTCGGCGACAAGGTTTCAGGCTTCGTCCGGAACATTACTGCCACGGCCGCCTTCGTGCAGTTCGCGGGAAAACTCACTGCGCTGCTCCCCAAGGGCAAGATTCCCCGCGACGCGCAAGACAAGCCCGGCTTTGGCCTGCACAAATTGCAGTCCGTTGCCGTCAAAATCACTTCCATCGACAAGGATCTGGGCCGTTTGGTGGTTGCCATCCCCTCAACCGGCGACGACGAGGTTAAGAAATCGGACAAGCCTGTCGAAAAGGCCGTGAACTCGCTGGACGACTCGATTACCTCGATAGAGGATCTCGCAATCGGCAAGCTCACCAAGGCGAGGGTGAAGTCCGTCAAGGAGACGCAGCTCAACGTCCAGATCGCCGATAACATCCAGGGGCGGGTCGACGTTTCACAAGTTTTCGACAAATGGGAGGATATTCCGGATCCCAAGCGGCCGCTCAAGCGGTTCAAGCCCAACGACGTCGTCCAGGTCCGCGTTCTGGGCGTCCACGATGCTCGCAACCACCGCTTCCTCCCCATCACTCACCGCTCCAGCCACTCGGTTCTCGAACTGTCCATGAGGCCCAGCGACCTGAAGGAAGACACAGCCCCCGAGCCGGTGTCGCTTGACAAGGTCCAGGTTGGATCACAGTCGCTGGTGTTCGTCAACAACATTGCTTCCAACTACTTGTGGGTGAACCTCTCGCCCAACGTGCGCGGGAGGATCAGTGTCATCGAGGCTTCCGACGATCTGTCCAAGCTGGCGAATCTCGAGAGGAGCTTCCCCGTTGGCTGCGCGCTCCAGGCTCGTGTTCTCTCCGTGGACAAGGAGAAGGCGAGAGTCGATCTCTCCGCCAAATCCGCCGGCGCTGCCACCGAGCTCCCTTGGGAGAAGATCCAACAAGGCCTAGTTCTGCCTGCCAAGATCACCAAGATCAATGACAGGCAAGTCATTGTCAAGCTGAGCGAGCTTGTGGCCGGGCCGGTGCACGCGATCGATCTCGCAGACGATTACGACGAGGCGAACCCACTCTCGCACTCCAAGAACGAGATCGTCCGTGTGGCTGTCGTTGAGGTGGACAGGAGCAACAAGCGCCTGCGGCTCTCCATGCGGCCGTCAAGGGTGCTCAACTCGTCCTTGCCCGTCAAGGACAAGGAGATCACCAAGAACACCAAGCTCGAGGTTGGCGACATCATCCGCGGTTTCGTCAAGAATGTCTCGGACAAGGGTCTCTTTGTCTCCCTGGGCGGTGACGCTGTGGCACTCGTGCAGATCAGGAATCTCTCCGACTCGTACCTGAAAGACTGGAAGGAACACTTCCAAGTTGACCAGGTCGTCAAGGGCCGCATCGTCTCTGCGGCTGATGGCCGCCTCGAGATGAGCCTGAAGCCGTCGGTGGTGGATAAGGACTACGTCCCCTTGACCACCCTCAAGGATCTGCAAGAAGGACAGACTGTCACAGGAAAGGTTCGCAAGGTGGAAGATTTCGGTGCCTTTATCGACATTGATGGCTCGAAGAATATCTCCGGCCTGTGCCACCGCACCGAGATGGCAGACCGCGCTGTCAAGGACGCGAGGACGCTGTACCAGGCCGGTGACCGTGTCAAGGCTCGCATCTTGAAGGTCGACTTGACGACGAAGCGGTTGAGCCTCGGCCTGAAGCCCTCGTACTTCAAGGACGGCGAGGCGGGCGATGTGGATGTCGAGAGTGAGGACGAGGGCTCTGAGGAGGAGATTGGGGAAGAGGAGGATGAGAGTGTAGCTGACGAGGAGATGGGTGGCACCGGTGGCGCCCTCCTCATTGCCGGCTCCGATGATGAGGATTCTGAGGCCGAGGATGATGAGGATGATGGGGATGTTGAGATGGCCGAGGCTGCAGAGGAAGGACTCACAGGCCTTGACGCGGGCGGTTTCGACTGGACTTCGAATGCCCTGGATGCTGAGGACAAACCCAAAGACGAGGCTGACGAGCCGCCTAAGAAGAAAGCCAAGCGGGTACCGCAAGTAATCATCGACAAGACCGCCGAGCTCGACATCAACGGGCCGCAAACGTCGAGCGACTACGAACGTCTCCTGCTCGGCCAGCCGAACTCGTCCGAGCTCTGGATCGCGTACATGGCCTCGCAGATGCAGGTCAACGACCTCTCCAGCGCGAGGCAAGTCGCTGAAAGGGCCATCAAGACGATCGGCATCAAGGAGGAAACCGAGAAGCTGAACGTCTGGATTGCCTTCCTCAACTTGGAGGTCGCCTACGGCACAGAGGAGACCGTCGAGGAGGTCTTCAAGCGCGCATGCACCTACAACGATGATCAGGAGGTCCACGAGCGTCTGGCCAGCATCTACATCCAGTCCGGCAAGCGCAAGGTAAGCCTCTTTCCCTCTTTCCAGTCGAGATGCTTGTGACTAACACCCACCTCTCAGGACGCCGACGACCTCTTTGAAAAGATCGTCAAAAAGTACGGCTTCACCTCCCCGCACGTCTGGGCCAACTACGGCCACTTCCTCTACAACTCGGCGCAGCAGCCGGACCGCGCCCGCGCGCTCCTCAAGCGTGCCCTGCAAATACTGGGCAACCCCGGCAACAGCAGCCACAGCGGCGCGCCGGACCCGGCCGTGCTGCTGCTCCCCAAGTTCGCCGCGTTCGAGTTCCGCTCGCCCCACGGCGACCGCGAGAAGGGCCGCACCCTCTTTGAGAGCCTGCTGGCGGGCCACCCGCGCAAGTTTGACCTGTGGAACCAGCTGCTCGACCTCGAGACGTCGGCGTCGACGGCCGGCGAGGTCGACCTCGCGGTCGTCCGCGACCTGTTTGAGCGCGGCAGCAAGGTGAAGGGGCTCAAGCCGCGGCAGGCCAAGGCGTGGTTCAGGAGGTGGGCGCAGTGGGAGGAGGAGAATGGGGATGTGAAGAGCAGGGAGCGGGTGTCGGCTAAGGCGCAGGAGTGGGCGCGGGCGGCGGGGAAGAAGGGCGCTGCTGTCGCTGTTGAGGAGGAGGACGAGGATGAGGAGTAATGTGCCGATCTATCGCCCCGGGGGTATCGTGGCCATGTCCACGCCGGAGGCATTTCCTTTTGTATCAATCTTATCACGATGTATATTCGTTCCCTGCAATATTGTGGCGACCCCAGATCAAATCGAGGTAATCACCAAAACCATCCTCCCCCTGGTGCAAGCCATGTCACGCGTCACCCCCCAACTCCCCCCCTTTTACGTATCGCCATTACCACAACCCAACCACAACCTAACCGCAACCCAGCCTCACCAACCCCAACGCAACACAACCAAAATAAACCCATGACGTCTTCACCGGTTCTACCCCTCCTCGCTCCAGCCCGCCCCAAACTATGTAACTAAGCCAGCCAGTCCAGCCGGCCGGGATTGTCACACCCCAAACCCCAAACCCCAAATACCCCAACATCCCCAGCCCGGTGCGGCTGGTCGATCACGACGCGACGCCGCGCGATGACACCACATGTGCATACACCGGTGAACCCCTCCCCCCATCCCCCTCCCCCCC
>FTEL01007623.1_pt1 | contig 14510 bp, 10 predicted proteins | sample 1658911 | NCBI WGS metagenome assembly FTEL01 (sample SAMEA3914869, study PRJEB12502) | metagenome | biome: forest; material: soil | place: USA | collected 2012-03-12 | depth 0.1 m
GGAGGGAAATGAGGAGGAGGCGGGGGAGCAGGAGGAGGAGGAGGAGGAGGAGGATGGGAACTGGGATATTAGTGGATAGGTAGAAAAGGCGAGCGGTGCATTCAATATTAATACTTGTTTCGTTCTGTTCAGCTAGTTACGACTTTGCCCCGCTATTTCCGTTGCAGTGAACTCTCAGATATAATGGTGCGGAATATCCATCCAGTGAGGGTAGATGCTGAGCATGTTTACAAACGGGAGTTGGGGAACAAAACTACTTATTTCGACCTTGGTGGCAGAGAGTGAAAGTTTGGTAAACGTATGCCGTTCTTGTACATCGACGCCACCGAGTTTTCTCCCCGCCTCACCCACGTCATCATCTCTTAAGCAAGGTAGGAGCCAGTCATCGTGATCAATGGGTTCCAACAGACGCAGGCAGCAGTTCTGTCTCCGCCGTCTATCTGCGTGCAATTTTCTATCTATCCAACAAAAGGTCCCTTGCCCCTGATGACCCGAGGCCGCACATCATCCCCCCTACCATCCATGATAGCCGGCCGTTTCACCACCCTTGACTGCGCGTTAAGAGGAGCCCTTCTCCTCATCACTCCCCGAGGTAGATAAAGGTTTCCCCTCCGGTTTAGCGGGCGGCGGGCCAGGGGGACCAGGAGGGCCCCTCTTAACAGTCTTCCACTCCAGAAACGCGGCAGGGATCGCGCTCAGACACGACAGAATCAGCGCGATCTGGAAGGCCTTGACGAGAGCCCGGTTGTACTCGTCCACCACGGCGCCGAGATGCTCTCCGGGGACCAGAGCGCGGAAGCCCGTCGCGCCAGCCTTGATCACATCCGCGCCGGTCACGCCGGGGATGGCCAGGGCGTCGATGTAGTGGAGCAGGTAGTCGTTCAGCACGTTGTTGGCGGCGCTGATCAGGACGGTGCCGCCCAGGCCCTGGAACAGCATGGACACCGAGATGCCGATCGGGATGTCGGGGGGCGGCAGCACGACCTGCGCAGCGACCTGCGGCAGCTGGAAGCCACAGCCGGAGCCGAACCCAAAGAGGATCTGGTAGCCGATCCATTTGGCGGTGCTGGTGTCCGGGCCGAGGGTGGTGAGAAGGCCGGCACCGATGGGGGCGATGAGCACGGCGAGGTAGATGAAGGGGACGTAGTAGCCGATCTTGCTCGTCCCGAAACCGGCGAAGAGGATGCCGATGACGTTAGGGAGGATGAGGGGGATGGTGTCGATTCCCGACTTGAGCGCCGTCTCGCCCTTCACCGCTTGGAAGTAGATGGGGACGAAGTAGCTGAGCAGGAAAAAGGTGCCCGCAAGGCAAAAGGTGAAGATGCTCGACGACAAGATGGTCCGCTGCTTAGCGATGCGAGGTGGAACTGCCGTTCGTTAGAGACTTGAACTAATACGGCGGGAAAACGTGGATGTCGGAAACACCTACGAGTCCCCCCCTCCCCGAGCCAGGCTTGACTGCACCCGAACGCAATCAGAGTTGCGCCAAAGACAATGAAGAGCGCAATCGTCGTGCCACTGTTCCACGCGTATGTGGTGCCTCCCCACTGGGCCGAGTCAGAAACGAATGTTGATCATCCAATGGGTTGGGGCGAGGGATAAATCGGGAACCACACGTACCTCGAGAGCAAACAAGAGACAGATGATGCTGGGCACAAACAAGACAAATCCCAGGGGGTCGAGTGCCCATAGCAGGCTCAGGACGCTCTTGTCCTTCAACGGGTTCGGCTTGGGCGGCAAACGGAGGAAGTAAATGATGAAAGCAGCAGACACGGCGCCGAGAGGAAGGTTGATGTAGAAGCACCAGCGCCAGGACGCCTTGTCGGTAAGGGCTCCGCCGACCAGGGGTCCGATGACAGCAGCAATGCCAAAAATGCCCCCGTACAGACTTTGATACGTCGCCCGCTTTTCCATGGGCGTGATGTTCGCGATGATGATGAGACCACCGCTCGAGATGCCGGCACACCCGATGCCCGCGATGGTGCGCTGCCACCGGTTCACCGCGTTAGCAAACCATCCGGCGGCGGACGTGGTGGTCCAGTGCAGGCCGCTGGTGAACTGAACTTACCCCGACAATCAGCATGGCCGAGTTCTGCGCAGCGCCACAGAGCACTGACCCAACCTCGAAGATGAACAGGGCCGCAAGGAACGTCCATTTTAGGCTAAAGAAACGGAAGGCTTTTCCGAATGGTAGTTGGAAAGCTGGAGGCCAGGTGGTTAGCGAGCCCAAGACACCGCAGCCGTCAGATGTAATTATGTATGACATACCGCATTTCGTCAGCAGGTATGAGGACCCATACCACCCGACATGCTGGAGCGCGTGGAACTGGTCTGTGATGCGCGGGATGGCGGTTGCGATGATGGTGCTGTCTAACGCGACGCAGAAGAGGGAGATGAAGAGCGCGAAGAGGGTGACGGCGAGGGTGACGCCAGTTGGGTAAGCGGGAGGAGGTGGAGGAGGTCCCGGAGGAGGTCCCGCGGTAGCCTGGACCGGTTGAGGCTTGGCCTCGTCGCGTTCGTCTGCACTTGTCTGCGACGACATGGCTACCGTCTACCTTGGGCGACGCTGGCTCAGTGCGATGGAGTGTGAAGAACACACGCAATGGAGAGGGATCTGGAGAGTCTGGGGTCTCGGTTTTGCAGTCGCTTCAGGCCAAGAAAAAGGGATGTCGAGAACAGCTGTCTCACCCATTTGACATGGTTTTAGGCAGTCCATTGCACCCCCATGAAGAAAGGGGGGAGGGAAAATTCAGAAAAAAAAAAGAAAAAAAAAATTCGACTATATCGATGCATCGAGCTCGCGTCGAGGTCTTCCGGCCCCGGGAGTGGCTGCTGCGGGCACCGAAAATTCACCCCGATTGGCTGGCGCCGAATGACCCGGTCCCACGTATCCCGGATCCCGCGCCCGCCCCCGCGACGACCCCCAGGGTGATCCACTCGGGGGGACAGACATGCAGGGGCGGCAGGGCTGACACTGCCGGGTGCCGGCACAGCCCGAACACCTCCTGGGACCTAAACCAGCGGACCCGGGCAGCAGAGCGGCGGCGAGGGAGGATGGCCGCATCATACCAGGATCTCTCCCAGGTCAGCTCATGTTGAAAATGCCCGTATTCCATCTGTATGCATGGCGGCAGCTCGACCTGGGCGGTATAATAGGTGACGGGTGACGTGCCTTCTTTGCCGTGTGCAACGGACATCAATAATTCTCGACCCCTGAATCCGGACGCCAGCACGACACCACGAATCATGGCGGTCCTTCAAGTTTTCTCTGCTCTCCCACTTTACCAGCTGGCCACCCTGCCACTGGTCTGCGTGGCCGTCGGCATCCTCCTGGCATGGATCAGACGCGATCGTCGTCTGGACAAGATGCCAGGCCCCGGTGGGTGGCCACTCATCGGCATCGGGATCGGGCTGCCCCGCAGATCCGCCGAGGTCCTCGGCCAGTGGGCGATCCAGTACGGCGAGGTGTACAAGATCAGGGTTGGCTGGTACAACTGGGTCGTCATCAACAGCCCCGAAGCGATGCGCGACATCTTCGACAAGCAGTCCGTCAGCACCTCGTCCCGGTCCCCCATGCCGCTCGCCCACGACGTCGCCGTGGGCGGCATGCGCATGAACACGCTGCCCTACGGCAAGAAGTGGCGCGCGTACCGGACCATTGTGCACGGCCTGCTGTCCACGAGCCTGACGGACCAGTTCAATCCCTCGCAGGAGTTTGAGACCAAGCAGCTCCTCCACGACTTCGCCTTCAAGAACGAGGACGGCAAAGAGTTCTACTGGCACGTGCGTCGCTACTTCTTCAGCATCTTGATGACGAGCTGCTACGGGTCGCGAGTCGACACGTGGGAGCACGAGGACGTCCGCAGCGCCATCCACAGCACGCAGCTGCTCAGCAAGATTTCCAAGCCCGGGTCCTTCATCGTCGACGAGATCCCCATCCTCGCCAAGCTGCCCGCTTGGCTGCAGCCTGGCCGCCGCATGGCCGAGTCCCTGCGCGAGCCGATCCTCAACGCCAAGCTCCGGCTGTGGCGGCGCCTCGGGGACCAGATGGCGTCGGGCCGGGCGCCCATGTGTTTCGGCCGCAAGCTGCGCGAGAACGACCAGTCGTGGCGGGATCAGGGCCTGACGGACGACGACTTTGCCTGGATCGTGGGCGGCATCGCCGACGCCGGCTCGGGCACGTCGACCGTCACCTTCAACGCACTCATCCTGTACCTGGCGGCGAATCCCGCGGTCCAAGACAAGGCCTACGAGGAGCTCATGCGCGTCGTCGGGCCCGGCCGCACCCCGACCCTCCAGGACCTGCCCAGCCTGCCCTACATCAACGCGTGCGTCAAGGAGACGGTCCGCCTCAAGCCCGTGCCGGTGTGGTGCATCAAGCGCTACGCTGACGCCGACGTGCGGTACAAGGACTACGTCATCCCCAAGGGCACCGTCCTGCTGGGCAACACCATCTTCCTGGGCTCGGACCCGGCCAAGTACGACGACCCGCAGGCCTTCAAGCCCGAGCGCTACCTGGGCTTCCCGCGCTCGAGCTTCGAGTACGCCGCCGGCGACCAGACCAAGCGCGACCACTTTTCCTTCGGCGTCGGCCGCCGTGTCTGCCCAGGCGCCAAGCTCGCCGAGATGACGCTCGACCTGGCGCTTGCCAACATCCTGTGGGCGCTGGCCATCAGGCCGCCCAAGGGCGTCGCGTCCATCGACGCGGGCCCCGCCGCGTGGGACGAGACCGAGTTCCAGGCCCCGAAGCCGTTCGCCGTCCGCTTTGAGCCTCGCCGGCCCGAGGCCCTGGACTTTGTCAAGAGGCAGTGGGAGAGGGCGGCTGAGGAAGGCTACGAGATGAACGGGAGGCGGGTCGATGTCAAGGGGGTTATGCACTGAGGTGTTGTGTAGGGGCGGCAGCCTGTCATGTCTTGTTTCCTGGAACAGCAGAGCATATATATACATAGGAAAGGGTCTGTTGGTTACATGCATGGCCCGCGCTCGTGTTGGGGTCAAGCAAAACGACCCCATTTTTAATAACCCCTCACCGCTCATACAAATCATACCCAACGTCAAACGCACCCCCAGGCTATACCACCACTCTTATATCCCCTCTGAATCTCTCTAGCACCCAAAACGCTATCATTCCACCCCGACGCCTCCGCCTGATAGCTCGGCGGGCAGTCCTCCAGACCCAGGGGGCGGCCAATGCCAGACCCTGGAATTCCTCAACAAGCCAGCAAGCTTTGCTCCTGGTCTCCTTGTTCTGAGACTCTTCCGTTTCAAGGTTCAGAATGACACCTCTACTCATCCCCCAGACTGCGACTCAGCAACACAGCCTGGCGAAGGACTTTGTCCGGATGGCTGACGGGCCCTCGAGGCAGATCACTCGTGTCGCCATCGCCGAGGGACGCGACGAGGGCGCACATGATTAACCGCGTCGCAACTTGTGTTGGCCCGAGGCCTGCTTCGAGGCCGGCTTCGAGGCCGGGCGCGTGCTGAGAGTAGGCGCTAAAGAGGGCGGCAGGATTGGGTTCAAACCCACAAACAGGCCCACCATAGCCTAGGTGAGCCACCGAGGGATCGGCCGCGACCTGGGCGTTCTCAGCGGAAACAGAGACGGGTTGCGGAGCGAGGGTTAGCGAAGCTATGCATCCCCTGAGCTGCAAGATCCGCATGATGCATCTGGTCCAGAGGTCGGTCAACAGGAAAGTCTCATGGCTGCTCCCTGGCGCATCACTCGCTTTTGACCCTTTGTTGTTGGTTGTTCGAACCTCGTCTCCTGGGGCCAACACGAGACCTGCAGGCACATGGGGTGTCTTTATCCTCCAGGGTCAGCCGCGCCGCTCCTTGACCTGGCCCAACTGCCAACTGCCAACCACCGGCCCCAACAATACACTCCAGGAGCATAAAGGTGATGGCCTTGGGGCCAGTTCGGGGCCGATTTCTGGGGGTTTTCCCCCATCAAGGTTAGCACCTGTCCCCCAGCTACCATCCACCGACGCCGTTTACCCACACACAAGCATCAAACGTTTGCACAGACAGCAAAATCTTGATTGCCATGTGGTTTTTCCGGGAGCGGAAACCTGAACCCGTCCCCGCGGCCGGGTATACGCAGAAATCTCCTGCGGATGGAATGTGGACGATAGACCTACCCATGAAAAAGCGAGATATCGGCAAACAGGGCGAGGTACTGGCAAAACGGATAAGTCAGGCCAAACTTGGGGACAACATGCGTGCCATATTCGGCGAGGAAGTCTACGAGGTTCAGGTGCGTGGACCCCCACCGATACGGCGCTTCTGCCATATTCTCACTCGCACTCCTTCCCCCCGTAGAGAGAATATGTATTAATACTCAGGCCATTACACAGCTGACACACGGCGTATAGGGTCATCACTCCAAGGCCTCTTTCAGATGTAAGAAGATACAACTGCCCCGTTCCCCTGCCCCCCTTATTCTTGCCCCCCCTTATTCTTGCGAGTGATACTAACGGCATGCCCCAGAACGACGTCGACGAATGCTATACCCTCGTCCGCATCTTCTTGCCGTTTTCCATAAACAGGCACCAACAGCGTGCTGATGCGGGGTGGAAAGCGTGGCGGCCAAGCCGCTTCCGCCCCTCCAGCTGGTTCTGAGCAGGGCAATGAGATGCAGCGTTACTCCGGTTCCATAAACTCGAGCTCGTCGTCAACTGGAGGGTGATGAGCGAGCCCGCGGGCCGGGGAGATGGAAGCTTCGATGGAGTGGCGGCCTTGTCAGTTCATGATGACGGGTTTGGCGACGGGAGTGACCAGTTCTCCTTGAAGTTACATCTATATTAGACATCAAGATAAATTTGCCGCCGTCGGCCCACTCAAGTATGATAGAGTAGTCCATGTTGCCTTGCTGTCATCCCGAGGTCCCGCCTGAGCTGGCAGCAAGGTAGAGGATCGTCAATGGGGCGGAAACCAAATGTTCCTCTCATTAAACCCCCCCTTAACGGCTCCCGAACGTCCTATCCCGATTCCAAGGCAGCCGTTCGGTCCACGGCGCCGGGTAGGTGAAATACCCTGATAACCTCTTCTCCTTGTGCTCCATACGTTCCAGCTGTTTCTCGACCTCCGCCGAGTGGAACCGTCGCTTCCCATCCGCCTCAACGACCAGCATGTCGCATTCGATCAGGGCGAGGAACTCGTGGATGAACTCGGTGCAGCGTGGTTGCGAGTAGAGTTCGAGGATGAACTGGCGGACTGACTCCTTGACCCACCCTTCAGGAGCCTTTGTCGTGGGATTCGTCCCGATGATGAAGAACATGCCCGCGCGAAACTTCCGGCTGTCAAACGTGTTTCCCACGACCTCGTCGGGATCCATCTTCTTGTCGAGAAAGCGGTTGACCTCGTCCCACCCGCCAAAGTACCAGGCCAGGAACTCGAGGAAGATGCACCCCAGGCCCCACACGTCGTACCTGGTGTTGATGACGCCGTCTCCCACGGGGAGGTAGACTTCGGGTGCCTCGTACACGAGGCTTGCCGCCTTTTGCTGGCTCCGTGGGACGTCGTCCTGGACGTCGAACTCGGCGATGCCAAAGTCGCTGATGATGAGAACGCCCAAGTTGTCGTCCTCGCTCCCCGGCGCGGCCGGGAACCACAATATGTTTTCCGGCTTGATGTCGCCGTGCCTGCAGAAGAGAACTTTGGGGTCCTTGCCCTTGCCCTTGCCTTGTGGGTCCTGCGACTGCACCCGAGAGGCTTCAAGCTTTGAGGCGAGCCCCATCACGTTCATGATGGAGTCGCTCGAAGTCCTCTGGTAGCGGTGGATCCTTGCCAACCCTGATGCCAAACCCCGGGATTGCTGAACGAGCCAGCGGGCTTTGCTTCCGGTCTCGTCGTTCTGAGGGTGCACGGTTTGCCAGAATGTGTACAAATTGCCCTTGGCCCAGGGGAAAAGAAGATGGTAACGGTCGTTGTGCTCGTACGTGGCGAGCAGGTTGATTAGGTGAGGATGGGGACGCCGGCTGACCCTCCTCAAGACCTCGACCTCTTGTTCGAAGGCCTTGTAGTCACGCGAAAACAGCTCCTTTACGGCAAATATGTTTGGATCCGAGCCAGGAGCCTAGCAGTTGGCCAATTCTCACGGTCAGTATCACTGCTAGCTTATGGAAAACCGAAGTGGATGCGAGGGGACTTACAGCAAAGCGGGCAAAGTCGTGGTGCTCGGGGTGTATCTTGACCATGTAGACGTCGCTAAAGCCGCCGTTGTCGTGATCCCGCCGCTCAGAAAACGGCAGCACGATCCTGTTAGGCAGGTAATAGTGCGGGACTTGCATCTGAGCTCGCAAGTCTCGGCCAAAGAAGGGAGCTAGAACAGCCCACTGGCGCTGTTCAAACATGTCTATGGCGACCGGTTTCCAGCGCTCGAAGCACTTGAGCTGCCGGCCGAGGTCCCTACGCGGGCGTAACTCCGAACGCTCTGTTGGCTTGGGTGTGGCCGGGACCCAGACAAGCGGCAGGTCTGAGTCGCAGACGCCCTCCTGGACAAATGCCCGGATCTTGGATGGCTGGTCGATCAGGCACAGGATGGCCATGATTTTCAGGAACCGCTTCTCGGACCGTGGGTGCCTCGTATGGTCCGGCAGAGCGCTCTCCCGTTTGTCGTATACGGGCCAGGTCTGGTCCCCTTTGCCGCAGATTTGTTGCGCCTCGGTTGCGCGGTCGGGCTTGGGCTTTGCCTTGGGCATCGAGGGTCGCAAGCTCAACCTGCGGACACGCCCCCGGAACGACGTATCGCACTCGGCGAGCTGCTGTTCCACGGCTGCCTTGTTGACAAGGTTTTGGAGTTGTGCCTTTGGCACGAAGCCGCCCTCATACGGCCCCCTTCGAGTCATTGCTTGGTAAAGGCGCTCCCCGAGCCCTTTTGAATCGAAGTCGGGAGTCGTGGTAGGGTCCGACGGCTTCCAGATTGGGTGCATGGTCGATATCTGATCCCCAAGATCCGTGATGACGCTGGCCTTGGGTGGTCCCAGCTGTCGGCGAACGACCGGAACCCCTTCACCATAGATGGGCGCCGTAGCCGCGAGTGATGGCCTTCGGCTGTCTTGCCGCCTCAGCCTGCTTGGGCCGCCATGGCCCTTCTGTTTTCTGTCAGACGATCACGGAACCGACACGGGCGTAGCGGAGCTGGGGACTTGGACTCACTTCCTCCTCCTCGTCCACGTCGGTTTCAAAATCCCACGGAGGGATAGGGGGCTCGACGACGCCTCCACTTCGGGGATCTTCGAGACCGAGACCCGACAGCATCTCAGGGCGGAGGACTTGGTTCGAAGCGCCGGACGTCCCTGGCGAAAGATCAATTGCGTCGCCATCGCTGACGGACGGGATGAGGGTCTGCTGGGTTGACGGTGCGTGGCTGATGCTGGGCGGCGGCCTGCTTCGGGGCCGGGGGCGGGTTGCGAGTGGTGGTTGGCGACGGTTCGTGGCGACAGCGGCAACATTGGACCCAGACGCCCCAGAGGTGTCGGCCGCGACCAGGGTGGCATCGGCACAAGCCGCTGCTCGGGCGTCGCAGGCGGAAACGGGGACGGGAGTGACGTGAAGCGGGGCGTTTTGCACCATGTTGCCTGTGGCCAATGTCGCAGCATATGATCTGCTGCAGTGCCCATGTGCGATGGTTCCTCAGGCCAACCGGGCGGGAGAAGGGCTCTAAAGAATCAAGCCTCATGGCGGCTCCAGGGCTCGTGGCTGACCCTTCAGCTACCCCTTGTTGTGCGGCGTGCCTCCTTCGAGCCTTGCCGCGTTGAGCCAGCTGGTGGTCGCCACGGGGTGTGCCCATGGACCAGGATCAACGGATTCGGCCTTGTCACACCTCAAACCTGCCACTCACAGCTGACCTGGCCACTCAAAACCGCCAACCGACGGCGCCGAGGCACACTCGAGGGCAGAGCGCGGCAAGGGAGCTGGGAGCATCATAAAAGTGATGACCCCGAGGGACGCCCTGAGCTGACTTCCTCTCATCAACATCATCACCAGTTTCTCTTTCTCCTTCACAAAGTGTTGCCCCGAACGCCAAAGTCCTGCCGCGATGCGCTTCTTCCGAAAGCCGAAACCTGAGCCCGTCACGGTCGTCCCTGAACCTGCGCCAACCACTGGCCCTGCGCCTGGGTACACGCAGACATCCACTGAGCATGGGTCGGACACAATGTGGACGATAGACGTGCCGCGGAAAAAAGTTGACCAGGCCAAACTTGGGAGAAAACTACGCGTCGTGTTTGGGGACGAGGATTACGAGGTCCAGGGGTGTGCCCTCTCCCGGGCGCTTCCGCCATTCTTTTCCCCCTCTCCCCTCCACGCCAAAAAAATGGCGCTGACCCTTGGGCGGCTGCACAGCTGAGGCACACGGCATTCCGTCTCATCACCCCGAGGCCTCTCTCCGAGGTAAGGAGACCCCCATCCCCGCAGCTCCGCATTCGACACTAACGTGCATGCCCCAGAGCGAACTCGACGACTGCTATCTCGCCATCCCCTCTCCTCCCTCGAGTCCCAGACACATGCCCCAGCCACCGGCGGACGCGGGTTGGAAAGGGTGGCGCCAACCACGCCGCTTCCGCCCCTCCAGCTGGTACTGAGCTGGGGGGGGGGGATGAGTGGTCGAGCAAGGGGGGTTGGGTCGCCGGGTTTCCCTGATCCCCTCAGCTGGCCCAAAACGGGAAACTGGTGTGGCACACCACAACCCATGTCGGGGACAAGGCTCTGAGGCCTCACCGACGAGCACGGAGAAGTGTCATGCATGCCCTTCCCCCCCGGGCCCGACTCGAATGGACGAAGCAAGCGGCACGAGGCCACTTGCTGACCCGGTCCGTCGACGCCTCGTTTTGATGGAACCAAATGCTCTTCTTGCTCGCTGGTGGAGGCGCAGGCGCGCTAATGGGGTTGGTGGTTCTTCATGCAGCCGTATGCCCTGCATGCATGCAGGTGAAGCGCCCGGCAACACCGGTTGGGCAGTGACTCAGCCAGAAGCCAACCCCAGCGGAAGGTTGGCGAGTCGAGAAACGAGGCTTGCGGGGGTTGCCGGCTGCACCTGTAACGGTTGGATGTGACGAGCAGATGGGAGAGATATCGGGGGGATGGCTTGCACAGCCGAGTCATCGGCGACACGGTGGCTTGAGCGGCCCGGACGCCTGCGCAAGGCAACCAGCTTCCGACTTGGGAGCAGGCTTCGCTCGATTGGGCCGTGGGGGGAAGGGTGGCAGGACATGATGGCGGAGGTCTGCAGGACGTGTCGTTGTGTTCAACGAGAGGTGCCAAAAGTGCCCCTTTTTGCGGATTTGAAACCCGGCCGCGCGACCCATCTACCGTTGCTATATAACTAGGTAGCCTCCAGTTTGCTGGCGACCCCGCCGCTGGTTAATTTCGTGTGTGTGATTGTTTCTTTCTTCGCGACGAAACAACGACACGTGCCTGGTGGAATGTCGCGATCGCGGCTGATACCCCTTTCCGCGCACTGTCGCCCGTCTTTCACACTGGCTTGATTTTCGCCCGCCAACCACCATGGAAGAACCCCCTCCGACGCTGTTCGACCTCATCAGGGCGCGGGAGGTGGTCAGCGAGTTCCCCGAGGGCAACTGTCGTGTCTTCCTCCCCGAAGGGGCCTTGGCCGACGTGCTGACAAAGGACGCCATCCGCGAAGAGCTCGAGGACGAGGACGAGGACGAGGACGAGGATGGCGACGGGGCGGATGAGCTCGACAAGCTGGTGGATTTCATCCACCATCATGCATTGAAGGTCTTCGCCATTGTCGTCAGGCACGTCGGGTTTGAGGACTCGACTGTGCCCAGGATCATGAAGCTCTTCAAGGACGGGCACTTCACAGACGAGGCATTACCGGTGGAACCGCATGAAGTCGGCAAGCGCCATACCCTGGAATTGTACGATATCAAGCGGAAGAAGAAAGGCGGCCTCTGGAAACCCGTCCACGTCAGCAATTTCTGCAAGGGCCAGTGGATGTTTCTCGCCCCTGTCCTCCAGCCAGCCACTCAGGAGAGATACCACCACGACTTCCAACACGCTTGCATCCTGCCCTTGACCAAATGGACCCAGATCGAGTCTGCCCGTGGCGCGTTCGGCCAGGTGCACAGATACGGGATACATCCGAACCATCTCGTCGATGCCGGGACTCCTGGCCGCTCCGAGTTCGTCGCCGTCAAGAAGATGCAGCGGAGGAACGACAGGAATGGACAAGCCACGGCGCGGGGTTGGGAGCACGAGGCCAGAATCCTCCAGAAGATGAATGCACTCCAGCAAGACCACATCGTCCGCTTTATCACGGCGTTCCGGCACGGCGATCCGGGCAACGAGAATCACTACCTCGTCTTTGAGTGGGCCGACGGCGGCGACCTTCAGAACCTGTGGAAGAGGCCCAACACCCCGATGACGCCACTGCGCGTCAAGGCCGCCATCGAGCAGCTACGTGGGTTGGCCAACGCTCTCTACACGGCCCACGAACCTGCCAGCGACGGTGGGCATACGTTCCGCCACGGGGATCTCAAGCCCGCAAATATCTTGTGGTTCAGGGGTTCTGGTAACCCTGATGACCCAGGCCTCGGCATGCTCAAGATCGCCGACTGGGGCCTCGCTAAGCAGCATAACACTGTCACGGAGCTTCGGAGCTACAACACGTTGACCGAGTGGGGAACCAGACGCTACGAGCCACCCGAAGAAGAAACCGGAGAGGGGGTGAGCCTGCAGCCAGCCGCTCAGGTAACAGGCCAGCGAACGACCAACGGGCACCGGCAGGACGGCAAGAAGCGGTCCCGGCTGTACGACATCTGGGCCATGGGATGCATCTCGCTCGAGTTCATCATCTGGCTGCTCTACGGGCCGAGCGGGCTCGCCGAGTTCAACAGAAGCCTCCGCTCGGAGCACTCCTCGAACCCCTGCCCCTTTTACGAGCCCCGCACCACACCAGCTGGCAAGAGGTTCGCCGTCGTCCACCCTGTCGTCGAGCGGTGGATGGACCACATGGCTGCGGATCCGCGTTGCAAGGTCGGCGAGACGGCCCTGGGAGATTTGTTGGAGGTTGTGCGACAGCGCCTCTTGGTTGTCTCGCTGCCTAAGAGGCTGGGAACCTCGGAATTCCCGCGCCAGCCATCCCCTGACCGCAAATCGGCCCCTGGGACTTCCCGTTTGGCCCAGCCCACGACGCCTGAGCGCGCGGCCGCCGCGTTTCCAGCGCCCCCTGACACCCCGATCTCGCCCGAGAACCCAAGCGTTCCCATGATCGTCGTGTCGGAGGCCGAGGCCCCGCCACCACTTCCGTCGCCTCAGCTCCCGCCCAGCCCCGAATCCTTCCACCGAGCGCCCCGTGGACGAGCCCTCGCCCAGGAGTTCGTCAAGCGGATTGAACACATCTACTTCGAAGATGACCGCGACAGCTACTGGCTCCCCGACGGTCCCGGGCTTCCCTTCCCGGAGGAAAGGGTGGGAGCAGTCAGCGGTCCAAGCGAGGCTTACTACTCGGGCAAGTCGCAAGACACGAGCGTGGGGACGTCAACATCCGCACGGGGGTTTCGAGAGCCGCCTCCGAAACTGACGACAGGGACAAGAACCACTTTCACCGCCACAATAACCAGGTTGACGGCGCCAGTACCAGAGCGGATCGACTACGGCAAGCCAGAGCTGGACGACCACTGGGACCGCGTCGTCGACAACAAGCTCGCCAGCCGACTCGTCCCCGCTGCTGCGAATACCAGAACGTCCCCCGCCCCAAAGCTATGCGCAGTCTGCCTCTCGTTTCGAGACGTCCTCCTCCAGCCAACCACGTTGAAGACATACCGGCTCTCAGATCTCCGAGACGCCGCCAACACTCGCTCCTGTGAGCTCTGCGCCCTCCTCTGGCGGGCCTCTCTCCGAGTCGTCGACCCCGCCCACACCTCATCCATCCTCGTCAACCGCCACGGCTCCTCCCTCCACATCAACTCCATGCCCGCCCTCTCCCTCCTCCGCAACCGCACCACCACCACTACCACCACCCCCGGCGCCAACGACATCCAAATCGGCCGCCCCCACCTCCACACCACCCCCCTATCCACCCAATTCGCCCACATCCGCGCCTGGCTCGCAGACTGCGACGCCAACCACCCGCACTGCAAACCCCTCTCCACCTCCACGCCGCCCTCCCCCCCAACCCGTCTCCTCGCCGTCGGCCACGAATACGACACCCACATCCGCCTCATCACCCCGCCCCCCTCCGCCGGCCCAACCTGGCTAGCCCTCTCCCACCAATGGGGCCCAGCACCGCACTTCATGACAACCCCCGAGAACGTGAAAGACCACCTCGTGAGGGGAATCCCCGTTGCGAAATTGCCGGCTGTGTTCGGCGATGCTGTTCGTGTGACGCGCGAGCTGGGGTATGAGCACCTGTGGATTGACTCGTTGTGTATCATCCAGGGACCCGGAGGGGATTTCGCGACGGAGGCGGCGAGGATGGAGGCGGTTTATAGCGGGGCGGAGTGTGTTTTGGGAGTGGGGAGGGGGGAGGGGGATGGGGATGGGGA
>FTEL01010471.1_pt1 | contig 14504 bp, 20 predicted proteins | sample 1658911 | NCBI WGS metagenome assembly FTEL01 (sample SAMEA3914869, study PRJEB12502) | metagenome | biome: forest; material: soil | place: USA | collected 2012-03-12 | depth 0.1 m
CCCCCCAGCACCCACCTGCACCTACATCACCCCCGGGCCCCAAGGCTGGGTCCCCCCCACCGCCTGCAACGCGCATTACTCCTTCTTCCCGAGCTGGGAGTGGAATCTGTTCTTCGCCATCGCCTTTTTCCTCGCGTCGCTCTTCCACATCGCGCAGGCGCTTGCCGCGCGCCGATGGTTCTGCGCGACGCTTGTTGCTGCGGCCATCATGGAGTACGCGTGTTTTGTGCTGAGGACGCTGGGCGCGTTTGATCAGCAGAATGGAGGATATGTTGCGGTGGGGGCTGTGTTGTTTTTGTTGGCGCCTTTGTGTAAGTCTATTTTGGTGCTTGGGGTGGGGGTGGAGGAGGATGGTGGGGATGATGGTCGAGGCTCGAGAGAGTGTTGCTGACTGACTGGGGCAGGGATCAACGCGTTTGTGTACATGGTTGTGGCGAGGCTGGTGCATTTTCTCCTGCCGCCCGCTGATCAGAAGGTGTGTGGGCTGTCGCCGAGGTGGTTGGCCAAGGTGTTTGTGGCTGCAGATGCGGTTGCATTCGTGGTGCAGGCAGCTGGAGGAGGAATGTTGGCTGGAGAGGGGGCCGGGGAGACGGCCGATATGGGGAGGAAGGTGTACATGGCGGGGATTGGGATCCAGTTGGGGTTTGTGATTGCGTTTGTTGGGGTCGCGGCGGTGTTGTACCTCCGCTTGGAGCGGTTGATCAGGGTAGGGTTGTGGGAAGCGAAGTGTGATGTGGTGTTGATGCGGCGGTTGGTGTGGGCGATCTTGACTGTTGTCGTCCTCATTGTGGTAAGTCATCCGTTGTACTTATGTCGAAGGGAGGCTCACCAAGCATGGCAGATCCGCATCGTCTTCCGCTTCATCGAGTTCAGCGGCGGTGCCAACGCCTCCAACCCCGTCCTCGCCAACGAAGCCTACCAGCTGGGTCTCGATGGCCTTCCAATGCTTTTGGCTCTCATCCTTCTGAACTTGGTGCACCCAACCAAGGTACTCAAGGGCCCAGAGAGCAGCTTTCCAAGGATCTGGACACGGCGCTGGAAGCGGAAGGGAAAATCAGGGAGCGGGGCCGAGTTTCAGGGGCTGGATGAGTCCAACCTCGAGTTGACTGGTCGTAATGAGACGCGTGAGCGTTCCGAGTCGGCGTGAAGGTGGAATAGGAGTGTGTTGGTTTGGAGATGGGGATATTTGTCATCATCAAACCGGGAAGGGAATTCTACAGCCCTGCGGGCTGCTTGGTTGTATGTGGGATGCAGGCGGTGAGGGGTCTTGAGTCTCAAATGTTCCTTTGTATAAGAAGGCGTTAAAGAATAGAAGGTAGATCATGTCTGGGTTGGTCAGGGCTGGCCCCAACTGTCAATGCATATCGGTTTGGAATATGCGGTGGATGAAGAGCAAACAACAAGAGTCTTTGATAAAACAAAGAAGCACAGCATACGCACGATGTGCCACAGTGTTCATCAAAGCTTCCGAAGCGTGCAGAACCATCCTGGAGTTCATCTGGTGCAATCAAGCCACATGGCGAAACGAACCCACGATGCCTAAGGTTTAGCATCACCATGAGCAACACTATATAGGTACCACCTCCAACTACCCAATACCGCCCCCTTGGCCCACAACCATCTCGCACGCCCCTCCTCAACGCCTCAAGCACACACTCTCCCGCGCAAGTATCCTCCTTCAACCAGCACCCTACTCGAACATCACCAACCGACCATCCACCATGTCGACCAAACAACCCCCTCCGCGCCCCAAGCCCGAGCCAACCCCCATCAAGATCGTCCGGCCCGCCTCTCCGCGCCCACCGCCTCCCCCGCCTCCGCCGAGCCCATCCACGACGAGATAAATCGACCAGAAGGGAGATCCGCCAGGTGAGGGTACAGACACAGGTTAAGCAGGGGCGCCAACCATGCAAGGTTGAGAAACGGGAAGGAAGGGGGGAAACTAAGGGTTAGGGGGTTTGGCTGCGGCCAGATTTCGAGGATGGGGTTGATGCGTTGAAAGACGCAGGGTTTAGGGGTTTTGCTTTCGGGTAATTGGATGGTTTTCACTCAATTTGGGGTTTCCTGTCGCACAAACCTTGGATCGGATGGTTCCAGGTGGTGCCCGTGGGAGACTGGTATCGTTTCTGCCCCTAATACTTCCAGCGGAGAGCCGCGGCATGCCATGTGCCTGTTTCCTCCTCCCCCACAAGTCGGTGTTGGATTAAGCTACTCTGGTAAGGTTCAGGACCGTTTCCATTCTTCCCTTCCCCCATTCCTACTCTATCACCGACATGGCCGTACTGGCCTGATTCCGTATCACCACGACAACCGAAAAAGGTCCGCTACAGCCTTTGGGGTGTCTCATACCGTCATACACAAACAGGCGTGCAATATACTCCTACTACAGACTAACTAGGTGCCTATCCAGATCCATGATATCATTCCAATCATTCCAATCCTCCTCATTACCCCCATCACGTCCCTAAATTAAACCAAAAACCCCGCCGCCGCAGCCACCACAACCGCCACCCACGCGGGCACCTCCACCACGCCCGCAGCCGCCGGCAAAATCCCCGAAAACGTCGCCGAGCTCGCCGACGTGGTACTCGACGACGTGGTCGTCGTCGACTCCGCCTCGGTGCTGGACGGTTCCGTCGGACTCGGCACGTCGCTGAACAGGTCGTCGGATCCGGAGCTCGTGGTCGGGGCGGAGAGCTGCAGCGACGAGGTGGATGTCGAGGAGCTCGTGGGGGTCAGGATCAGCCGGCTGGAGGTGGTGGTTGTGTCGCCGGAGCCGCCGCCGGAGCCGCCGGAGCAGGTGCGCCCGTTGAGGCAGCAGCCTGTTGAGAGGCAGTACGAGCCGGACTAGGACAATAATTAGCCACTGCAAGATAATAAATAAGGAAGGGGGGGGAGGGGGGGAACATCACATACGTTGCAATACTTCCCCAAACCAGTGTTACAACACACCCCAGTGCTGGGAATGCAATAGTTGCCGTCGCAGGTGACCTGGCCCGAGGCACAGCCTGACCCACCGCCAGTGCCGCCGCCGGAACCGGACTTGCGGCAGAGGTTGTCGCTCGTGCAGACCTCGCCTGCGTCGCAGTAGCCGCCGCCTGGGCAGCAGACGCCTGTGGAGGGCATGCAACTGGGAGGTGGGGTTAGTGGAGGGAGGGGAAAGGGGGGGGAGAAGGGGGTCCGTACCCGCTGTTGCAGAGGACTTTGCCGGGGTCGCAGGAGCCGGTGCCGGTGCAGGTTTTGCCGATCTGGTGGGAGTTAGTTTACGGTTTTTGATGAGGGTTTCTCTGGTGAAAGGGGGCACGTACGGGGCAGCAGCCGCTCGTGGTCATGCAGTAGTTGCCGATGTTGCAGTACGTGTTGCGTCCGAGGCTATCCAGCAGGGTGAGCAACCGATGATCATTTTATCTCGGGGACGGGAGACGGGCATACCTGGCACAGCACACGCCGGTGAGGGGCATGCAGCCGGTGCCGCAGGGGGTCTCGCCGGGGTCGCAGGTGCCGCTCTGGCGGATGAGCATGCGGCCCGGGTTGGGCGAGACCTCGGGGATGATCTCGAGCTGGTGCATGGCCAGGCCGCCGAGGAGGGCGCGCGCCGAGAGCTCTGCGAGACGCATTGTGGCGGGGGTGTGTGTGTGTCTGGTCTGGGTGATGGCGAAGGGAACAATACGCCGATGAGGGATGCAAGTGAGGATGTCTCTCGACCCACGTCAATGACAACAAAATCAAACAAAATCACAACACTTCCTCAAGCCAGACAGACAGACAGACAAAACTGAACCTGTCTGAACCAGAAGAAAACAAAACGCCCCAAAACCCCGAGCAGCCGCAAGCCATCTTTTAATCCCCTCCCGCCCTTGCCCGCCCAGCGCCCAGCCTGATGCGGCTCAGCTCCGAAACCACACTATCAGCAACCCCAAAAGCCCAGTTATCACCTTGGCATGCATCCAGCCCGACGCCCGCCAGCCCAATTCCCGAAGAGCCCGTCTGCTCGTGGTTCCCCCTCTCGTGGCTTGCCCCTCCCCCCGCCCGCTCCCTCACCCCTGCCAGAATGCAGACGGCTGAGTGGCTGCGTGGCTGGGGGACTGGGGGGACGGGGCCGGGGGCTGAATCGCGGTGTGTGCATTCGGAAAGGCTGCTCGAGCCTGTGTGGTGCAGCGTGGCGCGGCCTGGGGGGAAAAACATGGCAGGAACGGGCAGAGGGAGGGTCGTATGCGGCCTTCAGCTCGCTCTCGCTTCTTGCTCTCTCTCCCTGTCTCCTCCCTGACAGCAGCGATAATAACTTGGAAAAGTCCCGAGCCTAACTAGCGGCGGGTGAGGTGGTCACGATGTTGTGGTGGTGCCGAGCGCAAGGCTGTGGATTGTCTTACATGCCCCATGGTCTGGATGGACACACCGAGCGAGGCATTCCTGCATACCAACGGCGACGATCCCGAGGCAGAAAGGATCCAGACCCGTCGGGCCCATTCAATAAAAGACTGTGGTGGTGAGGGTGGCAAGCGTGGGGCGAGATTGGGCCGGGGTGGTGTTGCTTACGCTGCGTGTCGGCGGAATTCCAGGCCGGTCTGCGGGTTTCGCGCAGGTGGTGTGGTGCTCGGGGAGTGGTGGTGCGTGGTGGTGCGAGGATGGGGGAAAAAGAGCCGCATTGGCAAATCCATCGTCTGGCTTGGTCTGCCATTTGCCCTGTCGTCGGCTGGCATGGCAATTGCTGTGCCTTGGAAAGAGAGAGCAGAGTCCCCTGGAACGGGTGCTTGGGGAGTGGAGCTGGGGTGGCTTGGCGTGCCGAGGTGTCGGGGCAGTGCTGCGCTTGCGATGCGGGGGATGGACAGGGGGAAGCTGGTCCCGCCCTCTGAAGCCCTGTCCACGTTCCGTCTTCGCCAAAATCCCAGCAGGGATTCCAACCTCACTCCAACATCCTCTGGGCACGACTTGGCTTTCTCTTCGCGGATTGGTCGGTGGCTCGGCACGGCTGGGACGGAAGCTCTACGGATATGGGTATCTCTCTTTTTCCATGCTCTTTCTCGTCCTTCTTCTCCCGGCCCCCAGAGTCGACGAGGACCCGTAATTCACCACGCATCTTCTCTCGCCGCCCGCGCCTGGCCCCGCGTTCTTCTTCTACAACTTGCGGCCTCATGATCTGTGCTGCCTCGAGCCCAACCGTCCCGTCCTCGACTCCACTTGCCACACTGCGTGCATTCTACCTCCTTCCACTGGCGATGCTGCTTCCGTTTCTGCCCGGGGGAGATCCACTGTATTGTCCGCCTGCCGCCAAAACTATGTCGGCCTCATGACGTAGACTGTAGTCCCCCGTCAAAGCGCGGGTCACATTCCTGTTTGGCGGAACGTACACTGATCGAGCCGTGGCTGGTGCTTGTTTAGAAGTCGGCGATGGGAGGGAAACGAAACCCGGGGGATGACGACATACAACAGAGCGTGACCACTGCAGACCCATCTTGTTGCGTTGCTCAGCGCGGTAATGGCTCCACTCCTTGCCGGCCTGGTGAAGATATCGCCAGACAACTCGACAGCAACCGTGATGGATGATGCCCGGTGCATGCCCGTAGCCAGCTCACTCGCTCATCGCGGGCCATTCTCTCTGGGCTGTAGAGCCAGCCTGAGCTGGAGACAACCTCGAGTTGTTGAAGGGCTGCCCTGTACTGCAGTATCCTGCTGCCCGGCCGAGCCTCCCTGCCCCGGAGAGCCGCCCTCTCCTGTAGAGGCACCCTCCGCTGTAGAATCGCCCTCTACTGTAGTCTCCCAGCACTGCAGAGACTCCGGGCACGAGACTTCGAGCCTTGTCCAGCTTCTGCACCGTGAGCCAACCAGCTCGTGGCCCGTCCGCACCGCATATGCCAGATGACGCCCCTATACCGCCCCGAAGCCCAGGCCATCACCACCGTCATACCCATCGCACAGGCCATAGACTGCCCAAACCGTCACCACCACCACAACAAAACAACATCCACACTGCTCCACACGGTACACCGCACGTCGTATAATCACTACCAATAACTGAAAAATCGGGCATACAGTCCAAACTATAAACCTATAAAGCCATGCCCGCCCAAACCCCCCCAAGCTGTCACGAACTTGTAGAACAGTATCATAGCCGCCTTCTCAGTTCACATTTTTATCTTCTTGCCTACACACTTGTTCACCCTCAACCTCCTCCTCCTCCACTTACACACCCTCTCACCCCCCATCCTCTCCTCTTCCTAACCCACCCCCCTCTACACATAACCAAAATGTGTCTCCACGCCTTCCTCCGCTACGAAAACAGCCGTTGCATAGCCGGCACCATCGAGATCGAGAACTGCAACAACCCTTACAAGCCGCCGTGCGACGTCCGCCTTACCAACGATGCTTTGCGCACCACCATCCCGCTGCCGCAGACCCACCGCTGCGACTGGAAGTGCAGCTACCAGAAGGGCCAGCAGGTCTTCCAGTTCGCGCCCGATATGATGCCCAGGTTCGTGGCCGGCAACCGGCCCCAGATCCAAGGCGCGCCTCCCGTGCCCCAGAACCAAGGCGTGCCTCCCGTGCCCCACCCCGGGTCGAATGAGGGTGCCATGGTGAGTACAACCCGGGTGGAGAGATGGGATTGTGCGCACTGTTGAGTGAGAAATGCTGACAAGTGATGGTGTGTAGACTCAAGCAGATCCTGCCGGTTTTGCCGCTGGCATGTCCTATGGTGCCCCTGGTGCCGCCACTGCTGTTGCTGTCGCCGGTGCCGGAGCCAACACTCGCGGCGTCCCCTCTGCTGCCGTCGCTGCCGGTATGGCCGGTGGAGGCTGTCACGGCCCCTTTGCTGCCGGTCTGACCGGTAGCACCCCCGCTGCCCACTCCGCTGCGGGACAGATAGCTGGCGTCCCTTCTGCCTCCCCCGCCCCGGTAGCAGCATCCCAGCTGTGCCCGGAGGCCGTGCACGCAGCACCATCCGCCGCGGCAAGCCCGCAAGCCCCCGAACCGGAAGCACCGGTCCAAAAGCACTGGCTGCCCCGCAGCATGCGGCCGGGATACAAGCCGCCCACCAAGCCAACAGCATCCAGCAAACGGAAGGCAGCGCCGGAGGAGATCAAACAGCCAACCAAGCGGCAAGCAAAGTCCGCCGCGCCTCAGCAACCGGAGCCAACGCTGCCCGTGTTCCAACAACAAGGGCCGACACCAACCGGGTTCCAACAACAGGGGCCAACACCAGCCGGGTTCCAACAACAAGGGCCAACACCAGTCGGGTTTCAACAACCGACAGCAGCACCCCCCGTACTTCAACAGCAGGCACCAGTTCGCCCCGAGCTCCAACAGCCGGGACCAACGTCCGGTTACTTCAAACAACGGGAGCCAACACCCGGTTACTTCAAACAACCGACAGCACCGCCCTCCGAGCTTCAACGACGGGGAGCAACACCTGCCGTATACCAACACCCCGCAGCAACACCCGTCGGGTTTCAACAGCAGGCCGTCAACTCCCTCGTGCACCAACGACCGGCAGGCAACGCTCCCGTACACCAACGACCAACAGGCAACGCTCCCGTGCCCCAACAACCGGCAGCAACATTCGCCGGGCTCCAGCAACGGGGAGGAGCGGCCGCCATGTACGCCCCATGGGATGCGACACCCGCCGAGCTCACACCACGGGCCGCACCATACATCACGCTTCCACAGGACGTACCACCCGCCGCGCTTCCAGAACAGGCAGACTCACCCGACAAGCTTCCGGAACAGGCGGACTCACCCACAACGATTTCAGATCCGGGAGCATCACCCACTGCGTTTTCAGAGCAGGGAGCAACACCCGCTGCGTTTCCAGAGCAGGGGACAACACCCGCTGCGCTCCAACAGCCGACAACAACACCTGCGGTGCCTCCACAACCCAGCCAGCCCGTTCCGGGCGAGGATGAAGACGACCTGTTCGGAGACCGTCTGCAACCGACATCGACACCCGCTGAGCTTCAACAACCGGCGGACCCACCCCCTGTGGTCTCGCAACCGCCAACAACATCCGCCGTGCCTCCACAACCCAGCCAACCCGTTCCGGCCGAGGATGAAGATGGCCTGTTTGGAGGGCGTCTGCAACCGACACCTGAGGATGACGACGACCTGTTCGGAGACCGTCTGCAACCGGCAGCCGAGGATGAAGACGACCTGTTCGGAGATCGTTACCAGCCACCCGCCGAGCTTCAACAACCGGCGGCAACCCCCCCTGTGCTTTCGCTACCGTCAACAACATCCACGGTGCCTCCACAACCCAGCCAGCCCGTTCCGGCCGAGGGTGATATGTTTGGAGACCTGCTGGGCCACTACATGCAGGACCCCAGCACGGACCCTGTAGTCAAGGGACCACCGTGACCAACGGGAATGGAGACAGACAATACCCCAACCGGAGACTGAGCAGCGGGGCTGGGGCAACTGAGCTGGTTCTGTGGTAGCCGAGGGGCGAAACGATCAGTGGCGTGGTGTTGAGTGGTGGGACTTGGGCGCTGGACGCGCGAGTCGAGGTGGCTCAGGGGGAAGGGATAGACGTCTGCGAGGTGTTGGATGGCGGCGGGGCTTGGGAGCGGGAGCCAGCTGGACAGAACGGCTGGCGGGGCGGGGGATGGTACTAGAGTGTCAGGGAGGGGGGTGGTTGGTGTTATCGAGCTGTAATAAGATCTCGTTCGCTCGTTCCGTGTGCCCATCCTTGCATCGTGAGTGTGTGTAATGTTCCCAAAGCCCCAATCGCATCCCAAGTTCGTAGCCTCGCTGTTATTGGGAGCGCTGGGCCGTCTAGCCTGGTGGCTTGTAGTCCGAGGGCCGATGCTGCTTCGGCGCGGTGATCGGGGGAGCACAAACGTCGTCAAACCACGGTCGAGGACGTTCCTCCCCACATCGCTGTTGTCTCTTCGTGTTCTTCGCGTTCTTCGGGAGGCCTGGTGTCCTGCCCCGCTTTTCGAACCGTTCCACCTCCAGCACCGCTGACAAGATCCGGTGTTAGTACCACGTTTCGTACGGGAATAACCAAGTCACTCTTGAAAGCCATACCTGAACGACAAGGACTGCAGCTGGAGGGTCCTTCGGGACAAGAAATCGGCGCCAAACCACAGCTCGAGCAAGGGCATAAGCATTGGAATGCAGGCGGCGACGAGCACACAACTGGCCTCGATTCTGGGAGTATGCCAGTCAGTTCGCAGTTCCGACACAAAAGTAGGTAGGTTGGACCGGCGGAAGAGGGAGACGAACATTGACCAAATGATAACGTCATTGGCGGTGTCTGCATCGTGGATCAGCCATTGTGACGCCGGGGCAGTGGAGACGGTTGCTCACAGGTGAAGTCGTCGCGGTTGTTGAGATTTGACACTGTCGTGCACTTGTAGATGGCAACGGACCCGGCGCTGTGGCACCCCTTGTGAGCAAACCTCAATGCAGTCGATGGGGATGGCGGGAGAGAGGAAGTGGCACATACCACACCCCAAAGCCAAGAGCGACAGACAACGCCAGCTTCTTCCTCCAGTTCATGTCGAGTGACCACAGGACGACTGCCGGGAAGAGCGCGAGGTAAAAGTCAGTCGCGGCCGAAAGTGCTAAACATACCCCGTTAGCATTGCATGGAACAACTTCACCCATCCCAAGTACACCCAGAGATCTCTTACCACTGGCGCTGGTCGCAAAGCCCGTCGCAACAACCGGATCCCAGCACCTGTGTTTGATCTCCTGGCTCCACAGCGCCTGCGGGGGCATGCACTGCAGGAAGAAAATCAGGCCGGCGACCCCCATGAACAAGACGTTGCCGCCGACCAGCCCCCACAGGAAGCGGGTGTGGCACTGCGACGGGTGAAGTAGCTTGATGAGGAGGATGACGACGGCGACCTTGGTGAGGGTGAAAGACAGCGCGCCCATCGTCAGGCCGACCAGGGTCAGCACCGACACGACCTCGACCTGCGACCGCGAGAGCGTGCTGCTGTGGCGGCCGCCGCCTGTGGCGATGGCGGCGGTGACGAACGCGACAGATAGTGCTGCTAGGCCCTGTCGAATGGTGCATGATTAGGTTGGGGTTGGACGAGGATGAGAGAAAGTGTAGGGAGCAAGGGTGGCAAGGGGCAGAGACACACGGAGGGGAGGGGGTACGAACAAACGACACAAGCACGATGTAATCATCGGCGGCCCATTTCCCCAACTTCCTCTTCCTCGAATACAATCTTCCCGCAACAAACAGGAACGCCAGGAAGGTGAAAGTCCACGAGACGCCGAGGATGACGGGGCCCTTGTTCTGGCCCGTCGTGTTTGGCGGAGAGCTGGAGTCGGGCGCGGCCTCGCCCATGGCAACTTGATGCTCTCATGTGGCCTGCTTCCATTGGGCGCTTGGATGTGCACTGCTGCTGCTGCTGCTGCTGCTGCTCGGGTCCGGAAACCCTCCGGTGCCAGTGGCAGGGGAAGACGAGCAGAGCAGGCGAGCTGGACGGTGCAGGGTGGGAGAGAGGCTTGGCCTGGGTTATTGTCGGTTCGACGAGGGCGGCATTAATAATTAACACATTTTGCAAAGGCGATCAGGAAAAGAAAAGACGAGCCGGAATTAGCAAAAGAAAGCGCCGAGCAGAGGGGCGGTGAAGGAGGGGGAGAGGGGAGGCAAGAGGGGGAGGAGCTGCAGAGAGGGGTCCAAGGAAGGGACCAAGGGACCGTCGAGACTTGGAGGCAAGAGCAGGAGCGGATTTTTGCTTTTGCCCCCTCGTCAGAATTTGGGAAGCCACGAACGGACGGAGTCGGCGCAGCCGTGGCCAGCAGCCAATTGCCTGGGCCACCGCCAGCAGGAAAGGGGTCTCTCCCATGCACGTCGATGCGGGGTTCAGCATCATCATCACCATGATGGAATCCGGGGTCCTGACATCGGAGACTCGGCATCGTCGACGGCGCAGTGATGCTTTTTCGTCTTATTTCGCTGGGGTGCTTTTCCGTCGATCCTGCACCCCCTTTTCCGCTTGGGGCAATCCGTTTACTTCCTTTGAGCTCCTGCGCTCTAATTACCCGAGCAACACGACGAGAGTAAGCGAGCAAATTATCCGTCTCGGGTGAGACGGCTCACAACCTGGAACAGAGCAGATCCAAGTGGCAGGATTGAAACCTGTAAGGTTATAACAGGAGGGAACAAGCGGCTTCGAATTCAGAACGACACCTCCTCTCTTTTGGACCTTGCTCTTTTCTCATCCGGGCACGCCGAAGGGTCGAGAAACTGCTGACGCGAAGGGTTAGGGTTGAACCGTCACATGTCTTCCTCAAGAGTCAGGACTCGGGGTTTGGTTCGCCCGAGTCAACGGAGGGTCGATCTTCAGCATCGAGCGACCTTGTTCAACTTAAGCCAATGACTTATTTTGTTGAAAATGGAAATATCTCGGAAAATCCGGGTGCGGAGCGCGAAACCAGCGTCATCGCACCCCACCCCTGAGTCACTAACTCTCAAGCCAAGCCCCAAGAAACATTCACCCCGAGATCAACAACTTACGGTCCGAAAAGTCCCTCTCCAAATAAAACCTCATCCCCGACCTCAAAACATCCTCCTCCCCGTCCTAACCCCCACCCTCCTCCCCGTCGCAACCATCACCCTCTCCACGGCCCCCAGCAACTCCCAGTCCATCCCGGGCGCAGCCACCAAATCCAGCACCACCGGCAGATGCTCCGTCTTCCCCGTAATCCTCGACTGATACTCGACCTCCCCAATCGGCACCGCGACATCCGGCGCCCCCAGAATCGGCGGCAGGAACAGCTCGTCCAGCGCCGACTGGTCCTCGGGCGACGGGGAGACCACGTCGCGGTAATTGGGCGCGACGTTGGAGATGGGCAGGATGATGAAGACCTGTTTGTTTGCGTGGTCGGGGCTGTTGGTGTCTTGGTGGAAGATGGTGCGGAGAAGCCAGTCGCGGTAGACCATCATCCTGGCGGTTGCGTCGGCGTGTTGGGCGGGGGTGACGGCGGCGCCTTTGGCCCAGCGTTTGTGGACGAAGGGGATTACATATGGGGGTCTTCCGTTGTTGGCGGCGGCGTAGTCGCGGCGGAAGGCATCGCTCGAGTGGTAGAAGGCGTAGTAGAAGGTTCGGGCGACGAGGTCGCTGAGGTATTCGTCGACGTCGTCGGGGGTGCCTTCGGGGTGGGTGGATTTCCATGTCTCGCGGATGGACATTCTTCGGATCGTGGCGGGGAGATGCCACAGTCGATCCAGTTGTAGGCGGCAACGGCTGCTGCGCTTCCACTGCTACTGCCAGCCGGGGACTGATACCCATCGCCTCGAGGGTTGAAGGCCGTGTGGAAATCCACGGCATCTAACGGTTCCTCTCGGGCGATCATGGAACTCAGTTTCGTCATGTCCAGGATGTGAGCTCCATCGCGAGCAAGGGACTGGACCACGGCTGCGGTTGAGCCGGCGGGTGTGCTGAAGTCGTAGTATGCCTTGTTGTTGAGCGATGTCTTCAGGCCCTTCATGTGAAAGACGTCCTTGACCACCATGCGCGAATGTTGGGGAGGAGGCTCTGGAGACGGTCCAAAGGCTGCAGCGGGCGTCGCTGAGGCGCCGAGGGTGCCTAAGCCAAGGATCGTGGCTGACGATGTGACATGGTGCTGTCCATTCATGTGTGGTCAGGTGTTGGATGCCCGACGAGGCTCGGCCTCTGAAGTGGAAGTTTTGGAAGCCAAATCTGCGCGATGGTCTTGTGGTGGGCGGTGCCGAGGCTCGAGACTGAACCCTCTGCCATCATTCCAGGAGAGAAGGGGAGGAAGCGGGGAGGGGGCGCGTGTGAATGGGGAATGGGGCGGGGTTGGTTGGCCTCAATATTAGGGGCTGAGACGTGTTACAGCATGAGGTTTGCAGGAGGGGGAACCTGGGGGAGTATCATTGACAGAACAAACGGCACATACGACTTCGGGTGGCCACCGTCTCCGACCACCTTGGCTCACTCCTGGCTCACCCGCCCCGTCTCTCAAGCGGAACTATCATTTGGGAGATAGACAAAAGAAAAGATCTAATAGTTAACCAGTGTAGATGTGGTCTTGATGGGCAAAACCCCCATCACGTACCGCCCCGTCTCTGGCCACCAAAAGCGCCAGATAGCCCCGTCTTTAGACGCGAAAGAACTAAACTAGACGGCGGACCACGGCCCTACCTCCCCTGCGCAAGTTTCCCATTGTGATCCGCTTCCAAAAAACCGCCCACGTCTCGCTAGTGGTGGTGTTCTTCTTGTCATCCCCGTTGTCAGCATCAGCAGCAGCTACCTCCGTCCTGCCCCGTACCTCCCCCGTGTCCCCCGCCTTACCCGACCTCCGCTTCTTCCCCGACGGCGCTGGGCTCGCCGAACGTGCCCTCTTGAGCACCCCGCTGCCGGCCGCTGCCGCCCGAGCCGGAGAACGGGACGCCCGCTCCCGGGCGTTGTCATTGCGCTCCTCGAACCACGCGTGCCCGGCGATCTAGTCGATGGTGGCGCGCTCCGCCGGTAGCTACCGGAAGATATGGCTCAGTAAGTCAAAGAACTGGTCCGCCTCGGCACGGGGGCATCGTATACCGGAGGATGTCCTCGTACACGGGGCTGGCGTTGGCGTAGTCGTACGTCGGCAGCCGGGTGGCGTCGGCCGCGAGCTGGGCCTCCACGTCGGCGCCTTTGCGGTTGCTGAGCTTGGTCTGGCCGGGGCGATAGAAGCGCCAGTGGAGGTAGTTGGGCGGGAGGCCCTCGTCGATGCGGGATTGCTTGTTATAGCGGTGGTCTTGGGTATTGATGGAGACGGGGATAGTGGCGTCCTTCCAGCTGTTGTCAGCGGGGGCCCCGGCGCCCTCGCCGGTGGAGTTGATGAAGTCGAACCCCTCTTATACCAGACGGTACGGTATGGGTCGGGTATAGGGCTGATGATAGTCTCCATCTTCTCGACGGTATCCTACGGGCTATGGTAGTCGGCCTCGGCGAAGGGGGTAAACCTACGGCGGACCTGGCAGAGGCTGATCCCGAGGGCGTAGAGGTCGGTCGTAAAGCCGACCATGTCGTCTTGCTCAAAGAGATCCTCGGGCGCGACGTAGCCCACCGGGATGCCGGTGCTCTTGCCGACGGGCGGGTTAGAGATGTAGTAATTACGAGATCCCAAACTCGATGACGGCAATCTTGGGGGTATATACGCCCGACACGCAGTCGATGCGTACCACGTCGACGAGGTACGCCAGAATTCCCGGCACCAGCTTATCCTCTGTCCTATCTGCCCGCTCCACCCGTATCAGCTCGGGCTTTCCTAGCAACTTCATGATCGCATCCTCCTCCCACTCGTCCACGCTGGGCGCGCCGAGACGATCTTGACCGCGCGCTACTTGCCCGCGGTCTTGTAGTGGCACAACCACATGGTCGCGTACCCGCCGCAGCCGAGCTTGTGCACCACGCGGAAGCAGTCGGCGAGGACGTCGCTAAGGGAGACGGGGTAGAAGCTGCCGGGGATATAGTTGGAGAGGGGCTTGGTGTCGAAGGAGTTATAGTCGTCGTTGGAGGAGGAGGAGGAGGAGGAGGAGGAGG
>FTEL01009657.1_pt1 | contig 14470 bp, 15 predicted proteins | sample 1658911 | NCBI WGS metagenome assembly FTEL01 (sample SAMEA3914869, study PRJEB12502) | metagenome | biome: forest; material: soil | place: USA | collected 2012-03-12 | depth 0.1 m
CTTATCATGCACGTTATGGAAGTTTCACAACCAATTTCCCGCCCCGTATCTCACCCCTCCGCATTCTATCCAACCCCTTGTTCACGTTGCCAAGCCCCTGCTCCACATCAATGATCTCTGGGGGGGAAACCAGCCCCTTTTCCAGCAGCCTCTCCAGCCACTGCACCAGCGCCCCTCCAATAGCTGGCACTTCGTGAAACAACTTGATCGGCACGGTGTGAAACAACGCACCCTCTGGAGGGCTCTGCTTTGGCAACCCCGTCAAGCCAATCAAGTGTGCCGAGAGTTGCGTGGAGTCGTGTGGTGAAGAGGGCGGGGAGGGCGGAAGCGAGCCCTGGCCGGCTGTTACCGACGCCGCGATTGAAGATGTCCCGAGGTTACCAGGAGACAGGGCCTGGAGAAGACTGGTAGCCGAATCTCGGCCCCGCGTGTCGATGCCAAAGCGAAGCTTGCCGTTGACGTTGGAGCGGATGATGTCAACGGCCCGCTTAGGGTCGTGACTGTCTACGAGGAGGTCGGTGCGGATGTCTTTGTGGTTGGCCAGACGCAGGCCATGCCTGGCTTTGTCGACGATGGCAATGGTCTTGAGCCCGGCCAGCTTGGCGAGTTGGATGGTGAGGTTTGCTGAGGTTGAAGATCCTGTGACGAAAGATGAGAATTCGAGGGTTGGTAAGTAGGAGGGGTTTGACTTACCACCCCAGATCGCCAGCCAGTCGCCCGATGTGGCGCGCTCATGGCCCAGAATACCATTGAGACACTCTTGCCGAACGTCGTCGGGGAGAACGTCAGGGCCAACTTGCCTGACCAAGCTGAACAGATCTGGTCCGTCGAGCACGCCTGAGAAGTCGACCCCCATACACACCCCCAGAGCAAGCGCAGCGGCCACGAAGGCCACGCCCAGGGTTGCACCCTCTTCTGACGAGATGCTTGGCGGTAGTCGGACAGTGTTGTAGTCGAATGCCACCACGTATTCTTGGTACGCGGCCTTTCGAAGATCGCGGTAGTCTGTGGATATCACTAGAACCTAATGCGCCAAGTCTGTTAATGACCGCTCAAAGGGGTAAGAGATACTGTCCGGGGACTGGGAGCAGAGGGGCCTACCCTGTCTCGGGGCTTGAGACGAGCAGTTGGGTGACTGGGCTTCTGAACCACCTCGCCTGCCAACTCCCTGCCGGAGATGTAGGGTAACGTAGGAATGGCAAAGTTGAAGTCTCTGTTGGATCTCATTAGTGAGGGGACAGAGAAGTGGTCAGGGACTCATATGCTCACGGTGCCTTCCAATCAATTGGGTTGAGCCCAATGGCTTGTGTCCTCACCAGCACCTCGTGCTCTCCGAGCAGTTTTGGAACAGCATAATTCTCAGTGAGTTGGTATGGTTGTCCGGCCGCGAGGAGAAGGAGTACTGTTTGTGTTTTGGGGGTGGAAATCGGCGATGGGTCAAGTTGTTCACTTTCCCGGGCCGACTTCCCCTTTCCGTTCACACCGGATGTAGAGGGAGCCTTGCGGCTTTGCAGTGACAAGCGACGGAAGAAGGAATTCATGGTTCAGGCGTGTTCCGTCAGTTCCAAGTCCCAGTCAACCCAGATACCTCAGCAACGACAGGAGACCGGACCGACCCGACCACTGACTAATTATTAAAGTTGAGGTGCACAATTAGCCCCCAAGTCAGGTCAAGCAAACGCCGCATTACCCGTTTCAATGTTGCAATGTGGCAATGTAGGTACCCTGCGTGTTGTCACAAGAACTCGGGTCCCCCCGTTGCTAGGACCTTGCCTCCCCCACTCCCACTCCGACCGACGACACGACTAGGCGAGCCGAACCCATGGTGCGAATTGCGCCATCGAGAGCCATGCTGCCTCCTTGTCCCGCTGTGGTCTCTCCTAGCCTGCCAGGGGCCTCGAATCCCGAGATATGTCCACTTCCTCGCACTTCGCAGCGGTTTCGGGAATGGTACGTATAAAGGATGACGTGTGTTTTGCAATACACAACGAACCCCCACACCTAGTGTCATTTTCATGTTGCAATTCTAATTTTGATGTTGCCATGTCGATCGACGGTCACTCATGCTCGGTTTTCCCTTTCCATGGATGTGATCCACCTTGAGTCCGTCGGTTGCGGGCGGTCAAAGGTGCATCATCACCCACTCCAATCACGCAATTGCACAACTCAGGGGTCCAACCACAGCCAAACCGCCTTTGTCAACACACGGGAATAGTAACGAAATGCTACGGAACAATGTCGATGTTGCCGAGAATTCAGCCCTTCAGCTAGACATCTCGTCCAGCAGGCATTTCACAAGGTTGGGCTATATCAACTCGGAGTCAAAACACAAATGATGCCCGCTTGACCAAAAGAAGCAAGGCTCAGCTTCTTCTCAGAGTCTGAAGGTCTGGAGATTATTGTGTTCTCACAAGTCGCAGTCATTGTATGTCCACATCTGTGAGCTGATCAAGTAGGTAGTATTGATCTTAACATGCTTTGCAGGGAGCATTCGGTTAACTGACAGGTGCTTCTATCTACCTCAGGGATACCTGTACCAGATCAAGGTCGCTTTTTAGTGAGTAACCATTTCTGCGAACAACCCCGGAATCCCATCCTTCCTCCTGTAGTCATTGTACCCGCTCAGACATATGCCTACGCCTTGTTATTCGAGATACTTTTCCTGGCGGCTTGCGTTCTCTGCCACAGGCGTAGTTGTTCCCGTTGACGCTTCGGCCGTAGGTTGAACAGTCTGCCCCCTGTTCGACCCATCTCTCAACCCTCTCCAGACCTGCAGTATCTGAGCCCGTCCATCGATGATGGGAAAGAAGCCGACGATAAACATGGTTCCCCAAACCCAGATGATGGAAATCACAACCCATGCCGAGAAAAACGTTTTGGAGAAGAGGTATCCCGACGCATAGATTGGAAGCGGCCTATTCAAGAGAGTCAGTACGCATAAATCTGGAAAAGTGAACACCCTAAACTCACCACAGCACCCAATGTCCGAGAAAAGTAGCCAGAGACCACGCAGCAGAGATCTTTCCCCAGTGCTTGAACTTGGCCTTGTTTGCTTCGTAGCTCGACCGCTGCCCCTCTTCCTCGTCGGAAAGCCCAGAGGAGTTCGCGACAACCCCGTCGGCCTTCGTGTCAGGGGTGGTCTCAGCAGTGGCATCCAACGACAGCTTCTCCTTCCGGAAGTCGGCCCAGTCGTAGTTGGCCGGCCGGGCGAGCGAGATAAGCACCGAGTACAGAGCCGGGCTCAAGGCAGAGGCCACGGTGCCGTACACGCACGGTAGGGTTTCGCCGGTCGAGGCCACCGAGATCACTCCTGTGAATGCGTACGCCGAACCGAGCCAGACGGCGATGCCGGTGGCCAGGCCGAGGAGCGGCGAGACGATGGCCGCGGCTTTGGACTGTTTCTTCCACAGAATCGTGAAGACGGTTGGAAAGATTCCAGGACACGTCAGAACGCCCAGCATGTACAAGGTCCAGCCAAGGTCAACCTTGGCGTAGTGCAACGCCGTGGAGAAGCAGGCCGAGAACAGACCAAAGAAGACGACGCCGATGTGACTCCAGCGAATCACGTCGCGGTCGGTGGCCTTCTTGTTGATGTATTGCCGGTAGATGTCGAAACTGATGATGGACGACACGGAGATGACCTGAGCCGAGATGGTCGACGTGACGGCCATGAAGGTGATGAGCAAGATGGCTGCGGCGCCGCCCTTGCCGGCAATGGCAATGGCGGCGTACGGAAGAACGAGTCCGTTCGAGATCTCGGTGCCGTTCATCCGCCGCGGGAATGTCGGAAAACGGGCTGTCCCTTCGAGGGACAGCGCAGCGAAGCTCATCAGTGTGCCAAAGCACCACGGGATAGCGAAGTAGGCGATGCCGCCCGTGATGTAGCCCGGGACTACGGCCTGCGGGGCCGCGCTGAAGGCCTTGACGAAGAATCCAGTGTCCATTATCACGAGACCAAAATTGGCGAGAATGTGGATGATACCGAAGAGAATCGCCTGTCGAGTGTCATGTCAATATTCCATTTCCCCGAGGGGGTTACCAGAGGCTCAGACTTACACCCTTGCTGGTCATTGTCAGGTATGAACCGTTCTGGTTGCCGTCAACCGGGTGCTCAGCCCCCGCCGCAGCAATCAGATCCCACATGTGGCCGATGGATGAGATCTCGGGTGTCGTGAAGGTCTTGACGGTGAAAAAGCAGATGATGATGGTGATGACGAAGGTGTGGAAATAGTCGGTCAAAAATGTCGCCTTGATACCGCCCACGAAGGTGTACAAAAGGACGCCAGCCGGCAGCAGGAAGGTCGCAGCGATGATGTGCATCCCAGTCCTATTTCGGGTCAATGGCGAGTCCAAAGACAGGGAATAGCTCGATGGGTTTCTTACAAAGCAGTGATGGCGGCACTCGCTCCCAACAGCATGTTCGCCACGGCGATGATGTTGTTGATGAGACAAAGGACGATCCAGACGATATGGCCGACTTTTCCATAGCGGATGCGGACAATTTCGAGTAGTGTATGGGCTTCTGGGACACGCAGTTTGCAGGCGATTCCCAGCAAGGAGAAGAAGACGATCATGGGCGAGCAGCTGGAGGGATGGTTAGCAGTCTATCACTTGGCAGATATCAGCCAGGGGCAACCTCAACTCACCCCGCTGCGAACCAAAACGGGCCAGCTACCCCAAAGTTGTAGCCCACCAGGGTGCTCCCCAGCATCGCCGTACTCCAAAGCCAAGAAGACACGACGGCCGATGCGGTCAGACCGGTCCTCACGGATCGATTTGCCGTCATGAACATCTCCGTCTTGCGATTGTCTTCACCCGCGGTCTTCCTCAACACGTAGGTAGCAAACACCATGGCGAAGGCGATGACGAAGCCAATGACAACCACGACAACGTAGCCAATGGCCTGTGGCAGAGCCGGCTCAACGACGCTGCTTGCGTCCGCGCTGGACGCATCGGCGTCCCTTGGATGAAGCATGGTCACTGACAGTCGTCCTGCAGGTGTACGGTGTGTTTGGGGGAATTTCCAAGAGGGCTTCGACCTCGAACACGAACTCAAACCCCGTCTCCTACGCTTATATGGCGAAAGACAGAAGCGTCTTGCGCCCCTTGTCGGCTACCATCGTGCCAGGGGGGTTTGCGACGCGCTACGCAAGACGGTGATGCCCGACCCGTGCACCAGATCCTCAAGCTTTGCAGGGAATGCAGCCATCCGGATCCTCGCTCATCTCCAGGGACCACACGTACCGAGACAAGCATCCATTGGTATCCAATGGGCGTCAACGGCGTTGGCGTGTTTACTCTTCTCCCGAGAGATCTCCGATCCTGCAGGGTCTTGCCGCATCTTGGCGACGTGCATGATGTTGTGCTCTTAGCGCCGGTCACGTCAACTTTAGATGCCGACCACTCAGGCTCTTGAGTTCTGTTCCGCGTTTTCAGTATCCACAACGCTCATCGTGGGGGTTTCCGGGACTCAAACTCTGCAAGAGTCGATGTCCTGGGAACCGGAGGGGGGACATGATTCACGTTGCGCCCCCACAGCCCAAGCCATGACAATAGCGTCATTTTAGTGCCGGGCACGTTGCAAACTCTAAACCAGCCGCGTTCCATTTGATGTGGACCCGTCAAAGTTACAGTCCAGAGGGGCGTAACGGAATACATAGCCTGGTATTGAAGGTCAACAGTTGACCTTATCCGCCTGGGTTCTCTTATTTGCAGTAAGTAGTAGTATTTAGAGTACGCCGTCCGATTTGATGCCATTGCTTTGCTTCACTCTGTCTCTTGCATCAGTATCTCTCAGTGTGAAACTGTGTGGTTCTCAACAGATCTCATAATTCCATCACCAAAACGAAGCCGAACATGGCCCCCAAGAAGCTGATTCTCAATGCCTTTGTCGAGTCCTGCAGTGGACACCAGTCTCCTGGACTGTGGGCACACCCAGACGACGAGTCGTCCAACTTCAACGACGTCAAGTACTGGGTGAGGCTTGCGAAGCTGTTGGAAGCCGCAAACTTTCACGGCATCTTCATTGCCGATGTTCTGGTGAGTCTCCCATATTGATATCGCGATAGCCCGCTTGAGCTAACAACTTGAAACAAGGGGGCATATGACGTCTACAAAGGTCCCCGAAATCCCGACCCCGCCATCGTCTCGGGCGCGCAGTGGCCCGTGAACGAGCCGCTTGCAGTCGTCTCGGCCATGGCCGCAGCTACCGAGAGCATCGGATTTGGCGTGACAGTTGCGACGACTTACGAGCAACCGTATCATCTTGCCCGGAGGCTGAGCACGCTTGATCACCTCTCCGGCGGAAGGCTTGGCTGGAATGTTGTTACGGGCTATCTCGATTCAGCGGCGAGAAACCTGGGGTTTACCGAGCAACCGAAGCATGATGACCGATACGCTGTTGCCGAAGAGTACATCGAGGTCATGTACAAGCTCTGGTAAGCGACTCAACAGAAATCAACATCCACCCTCCCGTCAGACCAGCACTAATGGGAGTCCACTGCAACCAGGCAATCATCATGGCGCGACGATGCCGTCAAGTTGGACAGGGTAAAGCGCATCTACACCGACCCCAAGCTGGTGCGCACTATCGACCACGTGGGCAAGTACTTCAACGTGCCCGGCCCACACATTTGCCAGCCCTCGCCACAGCGCACACCAGTAATCCTGCAGGCGGGCACTTCCAAGGCGGGCAAGGCCTTCGCCGCTCAGCACGCCGAGGCCATCTTTGTGGCCGGCCACAGCCCGTCGGTGGTAGCCAAGAACATCGCCGACATCCGCGCGGCGGCCCGGGACGAGTACGGCCGCGACCCCGCCTCGGTCAAGTTCCTCGCCCTGTTCTGTCCCATCATCGGCGCGACCGAGGAGGAGGCTCGCGCCAAGTACGAGGAGTACCTGTCGTACGGGTCCGAAGACGGCGCGCTGGCGCTATTTGGCGGCTGGACCGGAATCGACTTGGCGCAGTATGGTGATGACGAGGAGCTGCGGCACGTCGAGAGCAATGCTATTCGGTCTGCCGTCGAGGCCTGGTCCAAGTCGGTGCCGGGGATTCCCAAGTGGACAAAGCACACGGTGGCGAACCACATCAAGGTTGGCGGGCTGGGAGCGACAGCTGTGGGGACTGCTGAGCAGGTGGCCGACGAGATGGTGCGATGGGTGGAGGAAGCCGACGTGGATGGGTTCAACCTTGCTTACGCCCTCATGCCGGGAACGTTTGAGGAAGTCATTGAACACTTGCTCCCTGTGCTGAAGCAAAGGGGTCTGTTTTGGGATGGATATGCTGTCAAGGGGGGCACATATCGTGAGAATATCTCTGGCACCCCGGGCCAGTCGAGGCCCCCTGCCGACCACCCTGCGGCGAAATACCACTGGAAGGCAGAGTAAGAGGTTTGTTATTGGCAAAACAGACAAAGTCGGTCGGGTATTACACCGCAAATCGAATCCTGTTGTTCAGTGACCAAGCCCCCGTAATCGCTCTCTAAGAATCCATGGACGTGAGGATAAGGACCAACTCATAGTTACGTACAAGGGTAAAAGTGAGAGACGGGTCGAAGGCTAGCCACGCCGTCGGTGGGAAAGCTCCGTGAGCTTGGCCGGCGGCAGGCTCTCACACCCAACGCCGTCCGCATGGGCCACCATCCCTACAGAAGTGCTGGCAGGAATTCTCAGTTGCCATGTTTGAAATCAAGGCATCACAAAATGCCGAAGGTTCGCTCCACATGAAGTACCCCGTGATCCACGAGAGATACCAGGGACCAAGAACAGCTGTGGCGGATTTTGGCTGCACTCTCGTGGTAAACCATGCTGCCGGTCTGGCACACGTCAACTGGCTGTCAAGCACACCGGAGGAAGGGAGATACACCAATCGGCATAGTTCCATCCCCTCTCCGTCATGGAGTGGTGCCGATTGGACACGTCAACCCGAGATATTGAGTACAGTTTCCTCGACATCAGCCGGCCAACACCCGCCCAATCGGGCGTTTGCCGAGCTCTTGGCTTCTGTTCCCAGGAGCCGTTCGTGGATGTGATGGGTACTATTTCAGACATGAGGACTAGTTCGTCCTATAGGCGAGGGCCAAGATCATCGGTGGCCTGGCACACCAAACCACGGTTGTATAGAGCAGTTTATTTGCAAAGTGTGTGGTGTGGTGTGGCAGTTCGCTCAACCACCGGCCTTGTAACTGATGGCTCCTACATTTAGACTTCCCTGGTTCTGTTTCCCGAGACCCTGCCCCTTTCTGCACCCACCCCGTCCATCAAGACCTACGAATTGCCCTTGTGGTCGTAAACCCATCACCGCCCAGCATGCTGTGGTCCGCACTCGTCTTTGCGGCGCTCGCCGAGGCCCAGTCTCTTCAGGGGCTGAACCATCTTCGATTTGGCTGCTCGCAGATCACCATCGAGCGCCTCGACCCCCTCGTGGAGCCGGGCAAGATGCCAACTTCCCACATGCATCAAGTCGTCGGTGGAAATGTCTTCAACGTCACGATGCCAACAACCGACGTTTCTCAGGCGGCGTCATGCACAACCTGCGGCCCCGCTGACGACTTCAGTAACTACTGGACAGCAAACTTGTACTTCAAAGCGCAGAACGGAAGCTACAAGCGTGTGCCTCAGATTCCCAACCGCTTCTTGTTCAACGACAAGTTCACGACGCAGACTAACGGCGGCGTCACCGTCTACTACATCTCTCCCGGCAAGGGCAAGGTTACTGCCTTCAAACCCGTACGTGCCACACTCCCAATGCCCCTATTCATATCCCACTACCATACCTGTCGCACGATGACTGATTCGAGATCTCACAGGGTTTCCGCATGTTCGTGGGCGACCCCGCGCGCCGCACGCCGCTCTACAAGACACAGAGCTGCTACCGGTGCTACAGCGGTCCCAACTTCGGCGGCGACGACATGGCCCCATGCACCGACAGCAAGCGCGACTTCGAAGGGTTTCCCACGGCCCCCTGCCCGGGCGGCATCCGGTCCAACGTCCTCTACCCCACCTGCTGGGACGGCAAGAACCTCGACAGTCCCAACCACAAAGACCACGTCGCCTACCCAACCGGCGGTCCCTCCACCTTTCTCTCGACCGGCACCTGCCCGTCGACGCACCCCGTCAAGATCCCGCAGCTGATGCTCGAGATCGTGTGGGACACGACGGGCTTCAACGCCAAGTCGCTGTGGCCCGCCACCGGCCAGCCTTTTGTCCTCAGCACGGGCGACGCGACGGGGTACGGCCAGCACGGCGACTACGTTTTTGGGTGGAAGGGAGATGCCTTGCAGCGCGCCATGGACGTGGCGAACGGGTGCTTTGCGGCCGACTGCGGCAACCAGAAGACGCAGACCATTGATGAGGCCAAGAAGTGCCAGATTACGAAGAAGGTCAAGGAGGAGGTTGATGGGTGTAAGTCCGAGTTTTTCCATTGTGTCCAAGAAACACGTGGGTGACATTGAGATTGACGTCGAGTGGTATAGGGTTCGATATGCTTCCCGGCATGGCGATGAAGTAGGTCTGGGTCAGATTGGATGTTGAGCGGTTGTGACGGATGGAGGGTTTCAAGGCTTCGGTGGGGAGGTGGTAGTTGCGATATTGGAAACCCAAGGTCCTTCCCGGTCGTTCTGAATAGCGTTACGTACCTAACCAACTGTCTCATGCCACCGGTGAACTAGGTTTTGCTGTGATATATTATCCGTTGCGAGTTATGCTACTGTGTAAGGACGTCTTGTGGGTGAGAGGAAAAGGAGGTAGGGGCCGACTGCAAGACAAACTCATGGGTTGGCCATAGAAAGATTCAAACATGGGAAAAGACCCGCCCGCAACATATTGTAGTCTAGCTTTTTTCAAGGCATTAGAGTTGATAATCTAGCAAAGAACAGGGCGAGAACCCGCCACAGCCGTGTTTTCAAGGCAGACCCGATGATGCGCCGCCGAGATGCAGCATCCAATATATGATCTTAGGCATAGGCATAGTTAGGCTTGTGTTGGACGGGAGAAGTCGTCATTCTTGGTGACACTGAATCGGAATTAGAAAGTCACTGTCACTAGCACAAGGAAAGCAAGGCAGACGGGGGCCAGACGGGTAGTAGGAAAGGAGGAAAGGGTAGGTTCCGCCCGGCCGTGCGCCGGCGCCGGGCCACCAGGGCCTGGCCAGCTCGGCACGGGATGCTGAAATCTATGGTAGTAGCGAGTTCCGTCACCCATGACAACTTCTCCCGTCGCTTGATCAATCCCGGAGTCACCAAAAAGATCGTCATCCGAGTAAAGCGCGCTCTGCTGTCGCTCCAGCTCTTCTTCCTCCTGCCGCTGCCGCTGCCGCTCCCGCTCCTGCTCCTCTCTGTCCTGTCGTTCGGCCTCCCGCCTTCCACGGTCCAAAATTGCTCCGCTCTTCTTGAGAACGAGAATGCGAAGTACTTGCGAGCTTTCCTCGCAAGAGACGCAGAGGTCTTGTATGCTGCCCGGAGGCTTCGTCCCGTCCGCCCTAAACATGGTTCCAACCACCACCAGCCGAAGCGGCTCTTGGGTCACTTCCGGGTAGTTGCTGTAATGAGCTCTTTCAAAGTTGAAGATGGCACTGTCCTCTGCGTGGAACTTGAGCCTGCCGTCCTCGGTTTTTTTCGGGTGCTTTTGAAAGGCAGCCCACCAGACCGGCGCATCCCTGGCGCCGTCACGTTTCAGCTTGTCGTGCTGATCGACCCGAGGGATAGTGCTCTGAAAGATCCTGTAGCGGGCGGTGGTGGAATTCGAAGATTCGAGCGCACAGAGCGTCGCAACCAGACAAGTTCCTGATTTTCCAGTGAAGCAGATAGCGCTGTGGTTGGAGAGGAGCCAGTCGTAACACTCGAGACCGGAACCAACAAGGTCTTGCCAGGTTGGCTCCGAGCTGCCCTGGTGGTAGTAGTCTCTGACCCAAGTTGATCCGTTTTTGGTCCCAATTTGGTGCATTCGGCCAGAAGGCGCCATGGCAAGGTGAAAGGCGAAGCTGAAGAAAAAGAAAAACAAGCAGAAAAACACAAAACTATGAGAAGGAAGCCAATGGCCTAGATAGAGCAATGGACGGAGACGGACGGAGATATGTGTCCCTCGGCCGGCGAGAGACGCAAGAGGAAGCGTGATAATGAGTAAGGTAACTGGGAGAAGGCGAGTATGGGAAGGTAGATGATGTTGGTGATGCAGACAGTTAGGAACAAGAAGGACACAGTCTATCGTTGATTCATATATACGCCCGAGTGTACTCTTGGAAGGCGAGCACCCTCCTCTGTTCACTCTTGGGCCCTGGCTGAGGTCACCAAGCCCAGGACTTGCTTCACTGGTCTCAGAACAGGATTAGTGACGGCCAAGCCATCATCTGAGACGGATGTGGGCTGACCTGGGCTGCCACTTGCTCTCGGAAGGCTACAGATTCTGCTGGTCTAGCCTACCTAACGTACGGTACCTAGGTGTGTCGGCAGCCGGGTTGGTTGAGGCGGTTTCTTACACGAGTTGGAGTTGTTGGCGCTGTCTAAAACCGCTACATCGCCATCTCATGCAACCTCAATACAGCCTGGCGGTCGCCAGAACCCCTGCGGTGGTCGGGTGCCTCCTATGGGCTGAGAAGGAGGAGCGGCGCGAGCTCCAGGTTTCAGGCCGACCATCTGCCTGGCCGCTACCGGGTACCTAAGGTACCTAGGTACTCTTGCTCGAGGTTCCACACCTTCGGTACCTACCTAGGTAGGCACATAGGTAGGTACAGAACACCTAGATAGGTATCCAAAGGTACTAGACTTGAGTCAAGGTTTGGTACCCGGGGTATGCCGCGCTCCTTGTTGGCACGGCACGGCATTGCGCCTTCAACGCAGGGTGAACGTCGGGTGGTTTCGTCCAGAACGACGGCCTGGAGCTCCACCGGGCCACGCTGGTTAGTTGATAGTGCCGACCCAACCACGCGGGCCAGGCCTCCTTGTTTTTTTTTTGGTCCCATGTGTGCCGCCATGCACGGGCCCAAACGGCCAAGCAGCCGCGACTTTGCCGCCGGCCGAAACAGTGAGCCACCAAATTCCTGTCAGGTCGAGCAACCCCCGTCCGATGACTGCCTCCGTGGCGCGGGCCGCACCGCGCGCTGTGCTGCGCGGCCGCGTCTGAAAACTTGCAGGATCATATCCATACCGTGTGACACCGCCCGCTGTGTTGGCGCTAACAAGAACTCTCCCGCACCCCAACAACTCCTTTGTGCCGCAACGCCCAACCCACGCACGCGGCACATGCCCAACACCAAACAGCCAACAGCCAGAATCGCTGCGAAAGAAACTAAATGGAGCAGTTGCCGTCGCTTTTGGGCCTCCCCCGGCCCGTCCGGCGCCGCATCTACGATTTCGTCGGCCTCGTCTCATCATCACGCTTCAGCCCGTACAAAATCGACCTGCATGGCCGTCCTGTCGATGGGCTCGAGCCCGGCACTTTCCACGGCTTGCTCCTCTCTTGCCGGACCGTCCATGCCGAGGTCGCCGCCATCGTCTACTCGGGAAACTTGTTTATTCTGCGCTATGATCCTGCCCACCCGGACCCGCTTCGGCCTCTACACGCGCTTACAGCCACGTCGCTCGCCGCCCTCACGAGCCTCACCATCGTCCTCAACCAGGCGTCCTGCCACCAGCATTACACCTGTGCGGACTCTGGAGAATGCTGCGTCGAGGGCCGTGACGGCGACTGGAGTGGGTTGTCCCACTGCAAAAGGTACCACAGAGACTCGCACCAGCTCCCTCTGTTGTCCCGTCGCCCAGCCTGCCGGGATGTCGACGACGACTTGGTTGCTGCAGCCCAGGATCTGCTTGCCAAATGGCGCCTGGCTGCCGCCTGTCTCTCGTCTGTTCCCGCTAGGCACCTCGAGCTCGCCTTGGTCTGCGACATTGACCCTCGCCACAAACGGGCGTCAGAGTTCGCCTTGGGTGTCACTGCGCCGCTCCGCCTTCGCCTTCTACCCCGGCTGAAAGACTGTCATATCCGACTTTCGAAGACACCGGATGCCCCGCTCCAGCAGATCGCCTGGGACGGCGCTTTACAGGCATGTCGCGTCGCGCCCCCTCCTTATCGTTTTCCAAAGCCTTCGGCAAGGGCTCAGGCCACTTTGACTGGCCTGCCGCGCGAGCTTCGCCTTCGCATCCTCGAGTACACCGATCTCATCGCCCCGGGCCGGCAAGTCACATGGAGCAGACAGGACCAAGGCTATCTCACGTCTGCCCGTGACAGCCACTGCAATGAGGACGTAAACGCGTTTTATCACTGCTGGGATTCGAGACCCTTGTCAACATCACCATCTTTCATCGGTTGTTTCTGCCGCCGCCGCCATGCCGCCTTTTCGTTCCGATGCAGATGTTGGGCACCGCCCTCCTCGCTGTTTCTCGTCTGTCGCACCCTACATCAGGATGCCCAGCTCACCTTCTTCTCGGGTAATCGCTTCATCGTCCACGACTACAAAGCCCACCCACCCTGGGCCTTGCCGTCTCTTAGAGAATTCGCGGAAGAAGGGCCCGATCGTCCTGAGGGACCTGAAGGACCCGAGGGAGCCGATGCCTCCTGCTACGACTACCCGGCCGATCGCTTTGCCGCCTCCCAGTTTCTCCGGGAAGTCGTCCCCACCCACTGCCTCCCCCACCTCCGTTTCCTCGAGCTTGTGTTCCCACCTTACCTCGCCCAGACTTGGCCCCGCCGGGACCATCCTGTGATGCAGGACTGGCGAACCACCATCGACTGGCTCCTTGACAAGATCAATGCCCCAGCCCTCACTCTGCGGCTCTGTGGAGCAGAGGTCAGCTACATGAGCCCGCCGGTGTATCACAAGGTTATCCCTATGGCCGACGGATTCCGCATTGCAGAAGCTCACTCGGACCTCGCGCGTCCCCTGAAGGCATTGGGCGAGATTGGCCTCGCCAGGTTCTTCTTCCACTTCCCCTGCCCTTGGGAGTTCACCATGGCGCCCGACCGCCGCGACCAAAACATGCCCCGGATAGAGGCTAAGAAAAGGGAATTCAAGGCCGCGTATGAGCGTCGGGTCATGGGGGAGCGGTTCGACACCCTGTATGAAAACGGCAGAGAGGAGCCAAAGCTAAGCCTTTGGCACTGGGCGTATGACCTGCTTTAGTCGGCACCGTATTTGGGTACCGTAGTGGGAAAATGTGGAGGGTGACAAGCCTTTCCAGGCCCTGAAAATCCAGACAAGCCTTTCCATTTCAACAAGCCTTTTCATTTCAACATGCCTTTTCACCCAGGCCCACAATTTCAGCCAATCAACTTACACTATTTCTCTCAACCTCTAAATTTCAGAGGCTTCCACTAACGTGCGTTATAAGCGAGTCGGTCATATAAGCGAGTCGGTCAGTTTTTGACCGCGACGCGTCCTCCTACATTCAACATCGATTTCCTCCACAACCTAACATGCCTCCTATTTTAAAGGAAGCTAAGATAATCTTGGCTCTTGAAGCTATTCAAAACAACAATAAAC
>FTEL01008928.1_pt1 | contig 14440 bp, 20 predicted proteins | sample 1658911 | NCBI WGS metagenome assembly FTEL01 (sample SAMEA3914869, study PRJEB12502) | metagenome | biome: forest; material: soil | place: USA | collected 2012-03-12 | depth 0.1 m
CAACAAGGCCGGTGCCAAGTACGGCACGGGCTACTGCGACAGCCAGTGCCCGCAGGACATCAAGTTCATTAACGGCGAGGCCAACGTTGATGGCTGGGGTGGTACCGATGGGAGCTCTGGTGCCGGAAAGTACGGTACCTGCTGCGCCGAGATGGATATTTGGGAGGCCAACCTGGACGCTACCGCCTACACGCCGCATCCGTGCAAGGTCACCGAGCAGACCCGGTGCGACGGCGTCGACTGCGGCTCTGGCGACGACCGGTACTCTGGCCAGTGCGACAAGGGTGAGCGTCAATCCAAGACCAGGTGCCCCTGAACAAGATGTGCTGACACCTCACACAGATGGCTGTGATTTCAACAGCTTCCGCATGGGCAACCAAGACTTCTATGGTCCCGAGAAGACGGTGGACACGTCCAAGCCCTTCACCCTGGTGACGCAGTTCATCACCGAGGATGGCACCGACACAGGCGCGCTTAAGAGCATCAACCGCTTTTACGTGCAGGACGGCAAGGTTATCCCCAACTCGCAGACTGTCATTGAGGGCGTTGACCCCGTCAACGCCATCACCGACCAGTTCTGCGAGCAGCAAAAGACGGCCTTTGGCGACAACAACTACTTCAAGACCATCGGCGGGCTGGCGGCCATGGGCAAGTCGCTCGAGAAGATGGTGCTCGTGCTCAGCGTCTGGGACGACCAGTGAGTGTTTCCCAAACTCACGTCTGTGACCAAAAGAACTTGACTAACCAAAGCTCAGCGCCGTCTCCATGAACTGGCTCGACAGCAACTATCCCACCGACGCTGACGCCTCCAAGCCCGGCGTTGCCCGCGGCCGCTGCGACCCCGCGGCCGGCCTCCCCGAGACGGTCGAGGCGGCGCACCCGGATGCCTCTGTCATCTACTCCAACATCAAGCTCGGCGCCATCAACTCGACTTTTACCGCTGCTTAATCGGGATGGTTGTTGCTTGATTGTTGAACGGAGTAGGAGTTGAATTCAGCACATACTAGATGCGGGCATGTAAATATTGGGCTCAGGGAGTAGGCATTTTGCATCAGGATGGCGGGACCAAGAGAGATAGAGAATGAATCCAGTACTAGGAACCTTGCGAAATCAAGGAAACTGAGCGAAGTCGCGTTGGGTTCGACGAGGGATAATACTTGTATTGCACCGACGGAGACGGGAAGAACTGGTACCAGTATTCCACCGACGGAGCTTCCGGAGCTTCCGGGGCTGCCGGCCTTGCCGGCGTCTTGAGACTGGAGCACACCGCCCGTGGGCCCTCCCCCCACCCATCGTTCCTCGCACTCGCACTCGCAGTCTGTGGCATTGGTACCTAACCTGAATCCTTCCCAGAAAAACAAAATCAACTCGAGCTCAGCCTTCTCATTGGCCCGCAACCGAACCTTATTTGGTCACAACGGGGATATCCTGTACAACACATCATCCTCGAGGCATTCTCATGCGCCTGCGGCCCCCACTCCTTCCAATGGGCATGAAACCGATAAGCCACACAAGGCCAGAATCCCAAACACGGGTAGGAGGCTCTGCTGAGACGGTTAATTTCCTGTGGGGTGGTACGTAGGTGCTGACGCCGCTGGGGCTCAGCCCTGGACCAAATCAACGAAGTCTGGGCGACGCGTAAGATCAGGTGCATGGTCAGCAATCCGCCATGGGGGCTGTGAACGCCGTCTCCTCGCCGAGCCTGGTGCGCTTCCCGTTAGGCTCTTATTCGAGGTATCACTCCGGGTGCTGTTTTCCCCTTATTAATAAAGCCGAGACCGCAGTGGTCTAAACTTTATATCTCTTGACTCCAGTCTTAGTCACTCACTTACACACACACCAACCTAAACACCAAAGACCTACGACCCCCTGATCGAGAGTCAACAAAGTCAACCGTGATACATCACGACCAAAACAACTGGAGAGCTCCCCGTTTTTGGTATCTCAGCGCACAACACCACACCACCACAATGTCGTGCGCAACGGGAATGCCCGACTGGAGTAATGCCACGCTGGCAAACTTCAACCAGACCCTCCTGGCAAACCCCGAGCTCTGCACGACGTGCACATGTCCGCTCGAGATTGAGGGCAACATTCTCGGATACATGTCCTACTTTCCTTCGCTGGCCGGCAACGCCCTCTTCGCCGCCATCTTTGCCCTCTGCCTGCTGCCGCAGATCTTCCTGGGCATCCGCCACAAGACCTGGGGCTATCTGATTGCCATGTCGGGCGGCCTGATCCTCGAGTGCATCGGATACATCGGACGCATCCTCATGCGGGATGACATGTTCACAAACAGCTATTTTATCATGTAAGCCTCCCTCCCTACTAACCTTCTCATCTCCTCTCACCTCTAACCACCTCCCTCTCGACAGGTACCTCGTCTGCCTCACCATCGGCCCCGCCTTCCTCGCGGCCGCCATATACCTGTCCCTGTCCCGGCTCATCATCGTCTACGCCCCGCAGCGCGCCCGCTTCCGCCCGCAGGTGTACACGTACATCTTCATCACGTTTGACTTCGTCGCGCTGGTGCTGCAGGCGGCCGGCGGCGCCGTCGCATCCCTCGCGTCGCCCGGCGATCCCGCGCTGCAGGCCGGCATCAACACCATGGTGGCGGGTGTCGCGTGGCAGGTGTTCGCCCTGGCGCTCTTCTTCGCGCTGAGCCTGGACTTTTGGCTGCGCGTGCGGTCGCTGACGAGGGGGGGATACGCCGACCAGGCCGGGCTGAACCCGGCGTTTGCGCACCTGCGGGCCAAGCGCATGTTCCAGCCGTTTTTCATCGCCGCCATTTTCCTGGCGGGCACGTTCATCTTTGTGCGGTCCGTGTTCCGGTGTGCTGAGCTGTCTGGCGGGTTCAACGGGCCCCTGGCCAACGAGGAGGTCACTTTCATGGTGCTCGAGGGGACCATGATTGCGATTGCGTGCATTCTGCTGACGGTGTTCCACCCTGGCCTGGTGGTGGGCGCCGAGGGGTGGACGGCCGCTAGCTGGAAGGCGAAGAAGGCTGCGGGTGATGTGGAGATGAAGTCGGCGAGGGATACGGGGAGTGAGAGGGACTAAGAAAGGGCGAGGAAGTACTTTCAAGCCGCAGCGTACGTTGAGGTTAGGGCTTGGGGGCTTTAAGCATTGCGGTTAGCCTCATGGGTGTTGTCTGGTATTCATCATAGATTTACTGTCTAAACTTAGAACTGATATAATCAACTCTACTATCCTAAACCTGCAAGTCAATGCCCACATCCCCCGTCGCTTTTGCGCTACCCGGATATGGACTCGTCCCAATCTCTCAGCCCCATTTGCTCATCATGATCCCCCTAATATAGCAACCATGCCATGTCAGCTTTGGCCCCCCAGCATCTCATCTTCTCGTCTACTTCCCATAGATGCGGTGGCGATCTTAGCCACCAGAACAACCCCAAACAGCAAGCTATAGCCGGGATCAAACCCCCTGCGACAGCCACCCAAGCCCAGATTGACTGGGGGATGTAGCCGAAGTAGAGCCAATGCTCAGAGCTGGGTAGAGACATATACGGCCCAAATCCCGAATACCCTAAAGGGTGAGGGCATGCCCAACATTTGTCGTCCAAAGCAGCGGCCTGGATTGCCATCATGTTAGCACCTTCAGGCCAACACCAGAGGAATTCAGGACAAGAAACGTACCGCCGCATGGAGTGTAACCGCCATCAGCAAAGTCAACACCGCTAGGGCGTTCGGCAGATGGCACACCCGTCTTGCCAACCTTGAGCGCGGCTCCCAATAGAACTGTATGGCCCACGACACTGAGCTGAGCCCGCCGTAAAGAAGATACACCTGGCCGCCAAGTAGCCCGTAGCTACCAACCAGCCCGCAGGGCGACATTGTCACATCCACAGCAAATGCGGATATGACAGCCGCCCAAACAATCGTAGAGGCGGTTATAGCCGCAAGATACCACGCGCCCGGTCTCTTCTGTCGGTGTAGGTCTGTGGCGACTTTCCGAGTGCACTGTTCGAGGGCCTCTTTTGTTGTCGTGCGGGATCCAAACTCTCCCATGGTGGTGTGGACAAGACCGCAATACTGCAAGCTCCTGCCTTGACCGATGAACTCCCCGACTTTGAGAGTACGGGGCACGGTTGTGTCTGGTGTCCACCAGCGAATGCTCAGGTCCTCCGAGCCAAACTCGGCCCAGGTCTTGGTCGCCTCGACGTTGTACAGCCATCGAGATATGAGGGCCCTAATCACTCTCTCCGGTTAGCGATCTTCATCAGATAAAGGGTTGGTTAAGTGAGAGAAAGTATCGGAGAAGAATGCCAAATGAAGAAAAGACGTACGAAGCTCGTGTTGTGGATATAGGATTCCAATCCAATGCCGTGAAAATTACCAGAACTGGGAGCCACAAAAACAACAATGCGATGACAAGACGTGAAGCGCCATGCCAGTCTTCGATGTCGATGAACATAGTGACGACAGAGCAGACGAAGCCTAAAAGAAAGGCGAAGATGGCGGATATAATAGGTACTATCGCGCGTCTTCTCTGCATACGCAGCTGAAAGGCGAGCTGCGGGAGCATCTGGCGCGTCAATTCCACATCCGGAACTTCAGTGTCATCCGAGAGCGGACGGAAGAGGCCATATAGCAGGGATCGGAGCATGTGCGATGGCTTCCCGTCGGCGTCGGTCAACGGCGGGGTGTCGAATTGGCTGAGGCAGGACAGAATATAGTATGCATCGATGGACAGACGGCTGTTGTCCTTTCCGTTGGCTCGGTCCTGGTGCCGAAGGAGTTGCCGACGCCTTGATAAATTGAATAGAACGGCGGTGAGCGCAGTCTGTGGCGATCCGATCCAGTGCAGGGTGGCGGAAAAGCGCTGAGAAAGTTTGGTCCCGTGAAAAGATTCATACGGGAGGCTCAGTATTATGGCCAGAGGCAGCAGCCAGGTAATGAAGGCGGCGAGAGCGTCGAATTTCACGTTGTCGAAGCTGCTTCCGCAGTGATTTGCACATCCTGTTGATAAGAAGCAGACACACAGTTAGTTAGTGATGAGTTATAAAGAAGGAGCTCAACTTGCCTGAATATGTGAGGGCCAAAAGACTGCTCCGATCTCCGAACTGATACCCGTACCCAGACAGCCCTTGAACAGCGCCAGTGTACAAGTACTTGAATGTGGTTTCGCCGCCCAGAGTTCCTAGGACAGAGCGTTCCCCGTTGAGGATCTGTTCCAGCCTGGAAGCACAGATATCGAATCTCAACGAGGAAGAAACTTGTGGTATGGAGTCATCCCTGTTGAAAATCCGTTCTATCCTTGCATTCCTGACTTCGGACGTATGCGGGACCTCTGGTTTGCGTCCGGCGTAGAATCCTCGGACTAAGGCTGCAAAAATTGCGATGAGGAGTACGAGCTTGAAGAAGCCCATGAGGGTGTACAAACCCCACCGCTTGGCGAATTCTGAGAAAAGGCTCGAAGGGTTAACCCTCCCAAGTTGAATGCACTCGGGGTGGCTGCTGTGCTGCCAAGGCCGGTCATGCCATGGACGATCGAGGCCATGATTCTGCCCGTCACCTGGCTTGTTCTCAGAAGACGTTGTTCCGGACAATGCCACACGGTTGGTGTTGAACACCGCCTTGACCTGCTCGACGGTCTCTTTGAGAGGGACGATGTAGGCGAAGCCAAGGTCTTCGTCGGCACCAACCAAGTGGCCGTACACCTGAAAGGTCGTCTGGTCGACAATGACGGATCCGCACTCCCCTCTCTCGATGATGCCTGATGTCGGTACCATCATCCAGACTGGGCAAAGCGCTTGGTTTCTCTGAGAGCCGATGTAGCTGACTCCCTGGAGAAGAATTCCAGACCTGACCCCGTTTACGCCAGAAATCATGTAAACTGCCGTTTCTTGGTGATGAAGTTCCGTAGCGATGCCTTGGAGTCTGATTGGCGAGGAGTTCGGCGTGAGTGAAATCTGATTATGTGACACAATGCCGAATCTCGCCGCGTCAGGCTCGATCAAAGCCCAATCGAGATACGCACTCGATCTTGGAAGGCTGGCGAGTGGCTGCACCCTATGCGCTGTGTCGAATCTCAACGGATTCGTGACCTCGTGAGTGCCCGAGCTTGCATTTTTGACGTCTGGCGGAAATGATGGATGGGTCTCGAAAAGATGCTCGACCGTGAGAAGTCGATCAACACCCCCGACTTGGAGCGATACCGCGACAGTCGCAGCACGTCCCTGTGGTGAGCGAACCAAACTCCCGCAGAATGCCGGCTGGCTGGCTTGACGTGTTATGGTAATCTCCTGGTCGTTGGCGGCCAACCTGGTAACGGGTTCTGCGTCCCGGGAAAATATCACTACTTTGAAATGCGGTTGTGGTGTGGAGTTCGTTCTTTTCGCTCGGCGAGGGTGGTCTGAATCCACGGTGCAGTTGAGACGCTGGTGAGCACACTCATCGAACAAGGCGCGCAGAGCCCTCGCATCTTCCTTCTTGCACTTGACAACGATAGTCGGTGTTGCCGTCTCTGGCGACGTGCCGACCATGCGCAAGTCGTACGCGACCTGGTCCGCTCGATCGCACAGGGTCTCGTGAAAGTCAACGGCCTTGTGAAGTTCGCCAATAACAAACTTGGCTCGTTTTTGGTACTCTTCCCAGGTCCAATCCGTTGACTTGACGGCCACGGCGTACCAGATCTTCTGTTTGCTTCCCGGGATGGGCACCCCAGCCCGCAGCGAGCTTGAGCTTGAGCTCTCTAGACGGGCCGGGCAATCGCGTCGGTCCGTTGTCGGGCTGTGGAATGCAGTGTTGTCCTTCCCGGCTCCGCTAATGAACCCCAGCACGTCTTGAACCCAAAACAGGCTCAGCAGCCGTGATAGGGACCTTCCCGGTACTCTTGAGGCCATCGAAAAGATTCGGAGAGGTTGGTGACATTCAACCGATACATAAGGGGGGGTCAAATCCATCAATGTATTCCAAAATGTCGTGGTGTCCGGACTCTCGTGTGTTTTGTCCCAGGCAAGCCGTGGTTGCAACTCGTTAGGCTGGACGTGGCCGATGGCGGCGTGGGACCCAGGTGAGATATCAGCAGTTGTAAACCAACGGGCGAACCTGAAGATTCAGACAAACTGGATTTCCGAGGAGCGCCGGCGCTTTAACCCCATGCCGTATTCGGTGAGGCTGAGAGCACTCAGCTGAAACGCGGGCGTGAGATGGCCCCTGGGGTGGCCATTTTTTCGAATCCGCAACGTTTAAACTTGAACGATTGGGCAGCAAGGCAGAATTCTGCGCGGGGCACCGAAAAGGGGCGCCCGACAGCAGACAGACCTGACCGACGCCCGGTTTGTCGCTGGTCGCGGCCGCTTTGATCCCGTCTTTTCTCCTCATACTGCACCCCAACAACCTGGTGATGAACGTGCCGAGATGCTGTTCACAGCCATGCAGGACAACAAAATCGTCTCCCAGCAGCTCCTCGGAAAAGAAGGCAACTTCATTGCTTACATCAAATTCCTCGATGATCTCGTTCAGCGGGATAGTGACTACGCTCTTGCAATTGACTCCCCATCAACAAATGCCACTATTAGCAGCGACGGCATCCTCCTTGCCGCCAGTGTCGTCAAATCAAATGCTTCAACAACCAAAGCAGGAATGGAGAGACGCTTCAGAGAGGTTGCCGCATCAAATCCCATCCTCCGATACAGAGATAACGCGGTCAGGATGGCCATCCAGGCCATGTTCATGGTCGACCCAGCAGCAAAGGAGTGGCATTCAGCCGATTTCAAGCGTGGAGACTACCGTCCGTCATTGTGGATGCCGGAGGAGACACTCCTGGACTTCATCCAGCGCCTCTTCCCGCTAAGCCTACAAGGTTCCCAGGACGCGGCCCTGATGGCTGTCGAGGCCAGGGCCTTGAAGGCGCGCAAATTGCAGAAACGTCTCGGTGCACGTTTCCAGCTGACGAACAACCTTGCCGAGCATCTGTTATTTGATGAGAGACGGAATTGTCTCTACATCTTCCATCAAGTCGCGTTCCTGAAGGCGCATCTAAGCCTCTACGAGGACAGGCAGGCGGCTTTGGGGATCAGTCTCAAGGAAAGTGTTGAAGGGTACGTCGTGTTTTAAGGCCGCTGAGTTCATCGCCCTCAAGTTGACGACGAGACATCACAGAGGCACCATGCCCCCGCAGCTTCTGGTCGAGACACTGTACTCCATTCAAGCTGTGCTCTTCCCATCCATCGACCCTGACTCTGCTCAAATCCTGGATGAGCTCATTGACAAGCGGGACTTCGACCCAGACTGTGCCGAGTACGAGGGATACAAGCTTTTCCGAGACCCTCCCCCAGATTTCAAGTTCGTGTATTGGGGCGAACGCATGGCCCACCTGCAAAACCTCATGACACGACGGCCGCCGCGGAACAAGCTTGAGCGTTGGTTCCATCGTCACGGCAACGAAGGGAACGCTTTTTTCATTGCACTACTTGCCCTCTCCATCTCGATCATAGTAGGGCTGATCAGCATCGGGTTCAATTGCGTCCAGATATGGATTACGTGGATGGCTTGGAAGTATCCTACTGTTCTAGAGTAATTACGATAGAGTACCTACCAAAAAAAACGGATGCGCCTGCATGCCTTCTTAGGTACCTAGGTACCTATCATCATTTCGTTTTCTATGCCTCTTGTCCTGTACTAACCGTCCACGAACTCCAACTTGCCAGCAGTCAATGTGGATCCCATTAGAAGTATCACGCCCCTGCAACACGTTCGATTTCTGAGATAGATACTGCAACTGCTAACACCAGTAAATGACAAGCGCAGAAAACAAAAAGAAAAAATAAACATCAGGATGAAAGAACGACAACGACAACGACAACGACAACGACAACGGCTCACTCATCTTCCATCTCCATGTCCGAGTCGTCTCCCTCCCTATTGTACTCGCCTCCAGTTTGTTGTTCGAACTGCGCCGCCGTCTCACGCGCCCATTCCACCAGAGCAAGGAGGTGGCGCACAATCATCTTCCTGCCGTTCCTCTCCTTTATGTCGAACCATTCGGACGTGGATTCGACGAAAAGATAAGGGTCCGAGGCGACCATTGGCGAAAGAGACTCCGCCATTAAGCTCTCCTGGTATGGATCCGAGACCTCGAAGTGAAAAAACCTGATGAAGTGCCTTGTGGCCTGGATCGTAATGACGCTGCAGTTTCTATCAGCAGTGCCTCGAGCCAGGCCAAAGTGAGAGGGACATTACCTGTTGGGAGAGACGGTGTCGCGGCTCCCACTCAGGTCAAGGACTGAGGTGAGAGCTTGTCCGACCATCTGAGTTAAGAGACCGTCCGAAACAGTTGGCTTCCCGTCTTCGATAACCTGGAAGCGCCGCTTTGCCTCCAACAATGCCACGTTTGCAGCACTTCTGCCAGTGCCACCCTAAAACATTTGCACGCCGCCGTCATCAATGGCGCTCATTCCCCACGTCGGCCTAGACCCAAAAATGAATCCCACGGATGCTCTGTCGTTGCGAAACTCGGCAATAGGCACCGAGTCTGGGTTCTGGCCGTAATTCAGCACATATCGGACAAAGCAGCTAGCCAGGTGAACGCTCAGGTCCTCGACGGCAGGGGCTTTTATATTTTCCGTGTACCCGATACTGCCCTCGGAGCTTGACGAGGACGGCCGCTCTCCCGGGGGCGGAGAGCTGCCGATTTGAATGTTCTCAGAGCGGACAAGATTAGGATCGTGCTGGCTCTGCTGCGGGTTTGGACGGAGTTTTTGTCCCTGCCCAGAAACCTGGTTGTCCTCAGGCTCTGGCCGGGGCCGGAGCAGCGCGCCAAGCGCAGCCCAGACGCTCCCAAGGCTGTCGGGTTCGTAGGATCGGACGATTTGAGGCTCGGATAGATCAACCAGCTTCGAGAAGGCATGATGCGGGCCATCGATGAGATCGGTCAGGTGATTACTGAGTAGTTGATCACTCGGAAAATGAGGCTCGAGAATCGATAGGTTTGTAGTTGGTCTGTTGCAGAGTACTCGCAGGGCGAAGAGGTGCGCCCGGCCCCAATTACTGACGGCGTGGGGTGAACTCTTATCCTCGTCGCCCTTCTTAGTAAGCTTGCAAAGCTCACGGAAGACTCTCGCACCGTTTGCCTTTTGATTGAAGGTGCTTTGGTTTCGAATGGTGTCGAAGTAGGAGGGAGACATGGCTCTTGGGATAAAGTAGTAGTTACTGATGTTTTGACGTAGTGATTGGGTTTGGACGTCGGGTCAGATGTCCGGCCGAAGGTGGAAGCGAAGACAAAAGCGAAGGAGAAAGGAAAGTAGGCGGGGGGGAGGGATTTTGAAGGAGGACTTCACAGAGAAGTTGAGCGAGAGGTCGAGAGAGAAGCCAAGGAGACCGAGGAAGAAATCAACGAAGAAATCGAGGAAGAAATCAACGAAGAATTCGAGGAAGAAGACGAGGAATAAGTCGGCGAAAAAGACGACGAGAAAATCAGCAAAGAAGACGGGGAAGAAAATGAGGCAAAAGTCAAAAGGGAGAGGTTGAAATAACAGAAGAAAGTGGAGAAAAGCGAAGATGTGAAGAGAGACAGATGCCAAGTCGTTGATTGGGAGGTCGAGGGAGAAGTCGCGGGAGAATTGGAGAGCAAAGCCGAGACAAAAGTCGAAAGAGATGGAAGTGAAGGAGGTGCTGCTGGAGAAGAACAAGAGGAAATGAAGGGACAACAGCCCCCCTCCTCGGGATCACTGGAACTTATAGGTCCTGCTTCGCCGCTGAGGACTCGGGAGCACACACAAACCCTTTGCATGCCTCGAAGTGTTCCTTCAATAGACCCAGCTGTTCCGTGATTCATTCTGGCTGCAGATGGGCCGCCTTGTTGCCAGCCCTGGTCTTGGTGAAACGATAGGCTGAGAGAAGCTGGAAGTGTGTGTGTTGGCGCTAGTTTGCCTCGGTGGTTGCCTTGAGCCGCCGGAATGGGGCGTCGGGCTCGAAGAGCGCGGGGAGATCTAGGTACCTATGTAGGCAGCATCACCAACCAATGGAACACAGCTGTGATTGGCTAGGGCGGGAGTCACTGATATACTGTGTAGGAGTTGGTGCTGGGCTGTTCTGCTCGTTCTCTTCCTTTCACAGACCAGACGGACAGATCCAACCGGCCAGAATATCGCTAATTCCCGAGCCCCTCGTGGAAGACGATGCGGAGCTGAAGGCGCACATGCGAACCCATCTCTTGATCGCATCAAAAATATTCCACATGGGACAAATCAGAATTGACGACACGCAAAACTGAACAACTTCGACGGAAGCAAACCATAGACGAACCAGCTGGGCTGCCAACTGCCAGCTGTGTTCTGGCAGCTGCCACACCCGGGACCACGGCCCACCTCGCTGCTGGAGCTCCATTTTGGTTTCGGACACCCATCTGTTGCAAGCTGCCAAAACGCGTCGCGTCGCTTGGTTTTCTCCGGCTGCGATGGGGCGGCCATCACCGTCGGCATCGCCTCCAATTTCCAGCCTCTCGGGTGCCTCTGCCTTACGGCCACTGTCACTGAACCAGATACTCCGTTTACATCCCCGCGAGCGGCTCCTTGTACCTCCCCTCCAATGGACCAGCCGCCAACTTGAGTTGCTGGAATGCTCATTCGAACCACCCTCTCCAGCGCCCATCAAGCCGGCCGGCGACAAGTTCCCATACAGCGAACGCAGAGGTGCTAGGGCGGCCCGGAATTGGGCCATACGGTTTGGTGAGCGACTTCGACGAGATGGCGTACAGAACCTGCTTGGGTATTCGAAAGGCCCCCTGGTGTTGATAGAGTCCGTCGTCCCGTCCCGTGATTGCAGCATCCGCTTCGGCCTGAGCGACTAACTTGTTCTGCGCGTTCTGCTAGGCACGGATTCTGGTTTGACTGCAACCAGCGTTCGATCAACCGTACGCACGCCCTCAGCTTCGGGCTTCGAGTCGGGCCAGATGGCTACGATTTCCCAGTCGCCGCGTGGACCGAATATAGGATCATTGACCGGCTTCGCTACGACTCATTCGGCCTCACATGGGACCCATGGGGGTTCCGGCGCCGAAACCCGCCAGTCAGGCGCACTGCGAAGCTCCGATACAAAGCTGTCACCCCTCCGGATCCCCGGCGCGATCCCTATATCGTGGCGCTACTAATCTCCATGGCACAAGAACAACAAATCGTCCTGCGGCGAAAGGGTCAAGCAGGCAGCTTTTTATCTCCGGTGCGCTACCCTCTGATCGCGAGCAGCTGGGCGTTCTCTAATGTCGCGTAGGTGCACGTCATCTTTACCGATCACGAAGACCACGACCAGGTTCACCTCTTCACCGCTGACGTCTCCTCTGCCTTCCTCGCTAGATTTGACTACCCTGGAATCGCGCCGCCGGCTCCGACAGGCCTCTCAATTCGACATACCACGGTGCCCTTCAAGCCATACAGCACACTCTATGCTCGGTTGTTGAGAATCATAATCCCCGAGTGGCACATTGATGTTCTCCGGCGGCGGCAGGAGAGGATAGATGAGGTCGTGCGGGCGATGCAAGGCTGGGTGCCCGTGAAGCAATGGCAAGACAATGACCCGCAGTGTCTCGACCAAACCCGACAGCCAGTTGCTTCATTCATTGAGGAGAGGGCGGACCCGGTCTGTGACATGGGTGGCAGTATCCCTGCAGGCTCAATCTGGCCAACAGCTCTGCACGATGCTGTGTGACGTGAAGTGATTAGCAGATTGGAAGCAAGAATGGAAGTCAGGTAGGCAGCCGAACGTGCAGAAAGCATGCTCGGACATGATCGGACTAGACAGGGCGATCATAAAGTTTTAGTGCTCGAACTTGACTGACTGTATGTACCGAGGACATCCTGACAAGAGGCCGAGCTGGGCATGGCGGGAACGGGAAAGGCCAATTCTCGTCGGTTGGCGGCTGACACGTGGAGACGCACCAGTCGAACGAGTCGGCTGCCAGACATGCAAGTCAAAACGGGATGCTGCCACGGCTGCTCATGTGTGGGCGAGAACCCTGGCGCGCAGCGATGCAGCAGGCCCGGGAGAAGTGGATCCTGGCAAGGCCAATGCTGTCCCGTTCGTCCAATGGATGCTCCGAGCTGGGCCGCGACAGGATCCACCCCAGCTGAGGGTGGCCATCAGGCTCGGCCCGGAGTGGGGGCAGTCAGCGGCTGTTGCTCTGTTCGGATGGATTGGTGGATGGCGGTCGCCCAGCTGCTATCCTTGCCAGAACCCCCTCCCTTCCCCTCCCCCCGGTCACCTTGGCGGGCTGAAGCCCAAACAACGGTGAGGAGAGCTCCAAGGGCCGGCAAGCAACCCTGGAAGCAGGGTGGCGCTGTGGGTACTGTATGTTACGGTGGACGGGTGCGGATCGAGAGCTGGATCCCAGCCTCCTTGAAGGACCCTAGTAATGCCAAACCAAACAACAAAACACCATCACCAGCCCGAAGAAAATTACGGCCAGTCCACGAGAAAAACGCGACGCGAAAGCGCATTCCGAACTGTTTTCGCGTGAATGCACCCAATACCGTAACCGCACCCACTACGACGCGAAACCGATGAATCGTGAAGGAGCCGTGAAGCCCGTTTCCCGCCGCCGAGAATGATGAGAGAGCCCCGTCGCCGGAGCCCGGAGAGCTCCCGACGGCGACGCGCCGAGCGCCGGCATTCCAGAGAACAGCTCGCCGCCGCCGCCGAGGCTGCTGTTTCTGCTGCCGCCTCTCCCTCGGCCGCCGCCGCCGAACGCGCCCCGATGTCGTCCCACGCCCAATCCCACACCCACTCCCAGTCCCAGTCCCAGCACCGCGCCCGTGCCGATTCGAGCTTTTCGTCGGGGTCGTCGTCGTCATCGACCTCGTCCTCGCTGCTGAACATCTCGCGCAAGAGCCGCTTCGGTATCCGTGCCTTCTTCGCCTCGTCGGCGGTCAAGAAGGTCAAGAAGCGCCGCTCCTTTCGCAACAAGAACAAGTCCTCGTCCTCCGTCGACAGCGACCTGGCTTATGGCGCGGGCTACGTGTCGAGGACCTCGTTCGAGAGGCAGCAGGCCGCGCAACCGCAATACCCACAGCACCCCCAGCACCACCCCCAGCAATACTCCCAGCAGCCTCTCCAGTATCCCCAACAACCGCAGTATGCGCAATCCCCCTATAACTCCCAACAACATCCGCAGGCCTCGCGGGATGATCCCTTGTTCGGGCCCGATGGACGGCCTGCGCTTCACAGGGCTCAGACCGACGAGGAGATCATCGCCCTTGGCCGCAAGCTCTCAGACCTTGCTCGTGCCGAGAACAACCGGGACCTCGAACGCGTAGGCAGGACGCGTCCCTCCCGCATGGCAGCCGCCGCCGTCGCCCTGTCGGAATTCCACCGCCACGGCTCCCACGGCCAGCAGTCCCGCGGCCTCGGCTCCTCCAGGCCCCAAGGCCACCACGACGACGCTGACTCCGACTGGGAATCCGCCTCGGACTCAGATTCCAGC